>Ga0172380_10004941_pt1 | contig 16646 bp, 22 predicted proteins | sample Leawe162metaG_FD_119747 | JGI IMG/M metagenome (GOLD analysis project Ga0172380, IMG submission 119747) | Leachate microbial communities from a municipal landfill in Southern Ontario, Canada - Leachate well 162 metaG | ecosystem: Engineered > Solid waste > Landfill > Unclassified | place...
ACCAACGCAGAGATGAAATATGTCTACGGCATCGAGAAGAGAAATAAAATAACCATCAAAGAAGTCGACATCCACGGTAATGAATTAGAAAGACCAAAAAACTCAGGTATGAGCAGCAGATCATTTGGTAGAAACGATAGAGGAAGCTACGGTGGCGGTAAGACACAACAAAGAAGTTTTGGAAGAGGAGGATCAGATAGAGGCGAAAGAGCTGGAAGCTTCGGTTCAAGCAGCTACAACCCATCTGGAAGTTCCGATAGAGGAGGAGACAGCAAATGGTACAAATCAGAAAGAACCAGCAAGTTTGATAACAGAGGATCATTTGGCGGTGGCAGACCAGAAAGATCTGGAGACAGATCTCAAGGCACTACAGGCAGACACAATGATAATGCAAGTTTCGCGCCAAGAGCACCAAGAGCTGGAGCTGGCGATAGAGGCGGCAGTAATTTTGCCCCAAGATGATGAGCGGCTAGATCAAGTGGAGGAAGAGGAGGCTTCGGTGGAGGAAGATCAAGTGGAGGAAGAGGAAGATAAGAAGATAATCCGAAATAGCAGTTCCACAAAAAACCATCAGCATCAATGCTGATGGTTTTTGTTTCTTGCTTTCATGACTCGCTAATTTCATTGTAATTACCAATCAAAAAATCATCAATAGGCCACTGTTTTATTTGCCTTTAGCGTCATGAGTCACGAAACTATTTTGTATATATTATTTTTTGTGATACTATGAGTATCCGTACGACGAGATAACTATCAACATAAAAAGGACAAACAAGTGAGTATAAACTCTGCGCTCAAAGAAACACTGTTTTGGATATGTATCGCTGTGGTGTTTGGTGGATTGGTATATTTTCTGAGAGGGACACAAGCAGCTACTGAATACTTCACGGGCTACATATTAGAAAAGTCACTCTCCGTAGACAATCTATTCGTCATGATGGCAATCTTTTCATCATTTCTCATACCAGATAAATTTCGCCACAGAGTACTATATTACTGAATCTTGTGAGCAATTGTACTCAGGTTATTATTCATATCAGTGTGAACATTCTTATTAAGTTTTGGACCTATCGTACTGACCATATTCGGCGTGATCGTTATCATCACCGCAGTCAAAATGCTCATAGAAATCAGAGATGAAAAAGAAGAAAACAGTCACCACGATTACTCACAGTGAAAAATAGCAAAGTTTATACAAAGATTCGTTCCTGTCGCCAAAGATCTTCATGGCCACGATTTTTTCACCAAGATAGATGGTAAGCGGCATGCTACAGCCTTATTTCTAGCCTTGATCGTGATCGAACTTTCTGACGTCCTGTTTGCCTTCGACTCACTACCAGCTATCTTATCCATCACGCAAGATACGTTCATTATCTTCTCCTCCAATATCTTTGCTATCTTAGGGCTACGTGCGCTCTATTTTGTATTGGAAGCAATCGGCAAAAAACTCAAGCATATCAGCTATGCCGTTATCGCGATCCTTTTCTTCGTATGAATGAAAATGATATTGAGCATAGCGTGAATCCATATCCACAGCCTCATTAGTCTTGGTGTTATCCTTATGTTTCTTACTATATGATCCATATTCTCGGTGCGAGATATCAAGAAAAAACAACGCCAAAATCAACCCAACTAATTCGGACATGTTGATAAAATTTATTCCCTTCTAACACACAAGCTCTTTTGCCTTCCTACCTTGGACAAAACTTTCTGACAGATAGTAAAGCGAAAACAGCAATTCGTGATCTGATTTTGAAGTACAAAGAAACATGTAATCTGACTCATTGCGTAGAGATAGGACCAGGTAAGTGAGCAATTACTAAACTCATCCAGCCTATTTTCCAAGAACAATTTTGGGCAATTGAAAAAGACACCACGTTCGAGACAATACTGTCTCAGATTATCCATCATGATCATGTCATACGAAACGATGTGCTGCAAGTAGATCTGCAAACACTACCCGTAGCGCTCGAGAGTACTTTGGTGTATGGATCGCTGCCCTACTACATCACCTCGCCCATCATCTCACAAGTATTTTTATCGCAAGACAACAAACCCAAACCCATCGCGGGCATCTTTATCGTACAAAAAGAATTTGCGGAAAAAGTTCACGCATGAGCCAAAAAAAAATCATACCTGCGACGGTTGCTCAACCATAGTCATGTCGTGACGTATCACAAAACCATAGCAGCGAAATGATTTTCTCCCGCACCAAAAGTAGACAGCGCTATCATTAGTATTGTACAAACGGTGACACAACAAGTAGATTACAAGGCTATGCTCATACTGCTGGACAAAATAAGTGGATTCAAAAGAAAAACGATGGGCAAGATATTGAAAATGATCGACACACCAATCGATAACATTATGACAGTACCAGATAGCATTCTCAAAAAAAGATTGGAAGAATGTTCTCGAGATGATATGAAATTCTTAGTGGATCATTTATAACCATAAAAAAATGCAATTAATCATTGATCATCGAAACAATATCGATCCCAATCTTATTGAACAGGCAAAAAAAGAATCCCCACGAGATGGATTAAGACTTGATTTCGACAACCCCAATACGAACAACAACTATATGCATTTTCTCAAATCCCAGCTATTAGCTATATTAGAGGAGCAGTGAAAAACCCTTTCGTTTGCATCATTTGGACAAGATAAGTACTTCTTACCTCAGGCGAGTAAAATTATGTGAGCAGTGCCACAAGAATCAGTTTACTTTATGTACTTTTTTACTCCACAAACGCTCAGACAGAGAGGATATTGAAACGCACTCTACAAAAATATTATTCAATACTTGCAAGTAGATACAAGGTACAAACACATGATCTACAATACAACAAATATAAAAAACGTTACTATGTATCAAAATCGATGAGCGGAATCAGTACTATCGCAACACAACAGACACGAATCTATCTACTACCTACGCCACAAACTTTAGGTATCCATGAAAATTAAACTTGAACTTAGGGAGATAGTTGCTACTACAATAATATGAGTACCATAATAACAACAGCATTCAGAGGACATCTCAAAACTTCGCGTCCTAGATTCTGGATATATCTGCTGGGGCCATATCTGATTGGATTGGTTGCGTGATGATGAGTGACTACGCCCGATCAGTTTATCTGATTATTCTCTGTACAGGTCGTATGGTTTTTGGTATATTTCAGCTATCCAGCGAACCTGCTAGTATATGGTGTTAATGACATCTTTGATTACGAAACAGACAAACTCAATGATAAGAAAACCTGATATGAGTGACTTATCACACCAGATATGCAAAAACATCTGTGGTCAGTTATTATCTTACTCAATATACCGTTTTTGCTACTCAGTATATTGCCCAATGCGCGATCCTACATATGGTTATTTGTATTTGTGCTAAGCGCAGTGTTGTACTCTGCTCCACCACTGAGAGCCAAATCCAAACCTGTTATCGATACGATCATTTCCGCACTTATCTACATTGCCCCAGGATATGTATGATATTATATAAGCTGAGGAGTTGGATTTGATCGGATGATATTTGTGGCACTGATGGGATGGAATATGGCTATGCATGCCTACTCGGCTATACCAGATATCGCATCAGATATACAAGCTTGAATACAAACAGTAGCAACGCGATACGGTAAAACCAATACCCTTTTATTTTGCATTGCCTGCTATCTTCTTGCTCTTATTCTTGCCGCTCCCGCACTGGGACTATTTGGTATCGCTATATGAAGTATCTACGTACTGATGATGCTCATATCGCTCAAGCAAGATGTTTTCAGATTATATACTTATTTCCCTTGGATCAATACCACCGTAGGACTGCTATTGTTTCGATACATCCTACTATCTCAATTGGGACGGTTGTAATATTACCCACTCAACTATATTGACATAAGCTATAACTTCATTATGTACAGCATCCTTTTTAGATTATTTCCAGAAAAACCATGAAACTCGGAGAAAGAATGCGCAGCAAAGAAGATCAACTGAAAAAAGATTTACCGGTACTTAGGGAATATGCAAATCATGTTGCACATATCCTTATGCAAGATGGACACCTTTACGAGGAAGCCGAGAATCTCAGGACATTTCTCAAAAATCGCATCAAAGACAATATGGAGAGGACGGAATTTATGCATGCAGTGTTGGGAGACGGCATTGCACGACCACAATCGCTTACCTATAAAGCAGTACTCAAGGCACTTATTCAAAAACAGGTAGGGCATATTTATGCTGTAGAGATAGAGCAATACGACGATGAGGATACTAGTCCCCAAGAGCTCATTGGTGACGGAGAATCGGTCAATAGCGGACTAAAATTTGAAATACGAAATACCAGTCTTATCAAATAATTTTTGCCAATACAATCACACACATAATATTGACTTGTGAAGTAGTTTATTTATAGTAATTTTATAAAAAAATTATATTTATGATGCATAGACGCAATGACAAGCCTTAGAAATCATATAAAAACAGTAGCTGTACAACTTCAAGAACCCCAAAGACTTATCGGAATATATGTCTCAAGCATAAGCTCAGCGCTAATGCTATCGGGCACATACACAGTAACAAAAGACGAGCTAAAAACGTTTTTGGAAACCAAAGCGCATTGAAATGCACAGAACACAGATACGGATACAATAGTAAACTGAATTCTGTATCAACAAAAACCATACAGTATAATTTTCAAAAGTACAATACAACAAGAGATACACTACCCCTTCAACATACGCCAGAACGGCGATGACACGTTAACTATCGCTCTCGTCAAGATGGAGAAGTAGTACAGTACGCATAAACTCGCATATAACGCAATCCGCCTAAGGCGGATTTTTTGTACAATGATTGACATGAAGATCGCTTTCACTAGTATAGCCGTAGATTTATATCACATCACGAACATGGACAAAGTTGTAGCAGGCGTTCTTCTATCTGAAAAAAGGTTTAGTAATCTGCCTGACAAAATAGCATTAAACATACAAAAACTTCTGGGAGTACCACTAGCGACACATTACAATAATAACATAAACGTACGTATCACCAACGTAAGCAGAGCACCAGACATGAAGTTCATATTACTATCATCGCCGGCAATAGAGCCACTCAAAAGTCAGGTTCTTTGTAGATACGGTAATCAACTTTTTGCATTACTGACAGACTACGATGAGCAATACAAAACAATAGACGTTTATGATATCAGTAATTATTCACCAAAAGGGTTATCGCAATGAGCTAGCAATCAATTTCTTACCTGCAACAATACAGGCATCCCACATGATGAATTTCAAAATATAGTTGATCAGTATACTCATGAGTCTTTGCCACGGCAAGTGGTAGTTTGACCCATCGTGCTACAAACCAAACCAAAATATAATATGCTACCAAAACACGGCCCACGAGAGAAATGGAAAACACGCAGCGAAGCATGTGATAAAAAAAGTCTAGAAAAAACCATCGCATGGATTATCAAACAACAACAAAGCATACAAAAATACAATAACTCACAATATATTTAGCCATCTTTATTGTACATCATGACATTCACACTAGCACCATTACCATATGCAAGCAATGCACTGGAACCCATTATCGACACCAAGACTATTGAGTTACATTACGGCAAACATCATCAAACCTACTGCGACAAGCTCAATGCAGGCATTGCGGGAACGGAATACGAAACACAAACACTCGAACAACTCGTATCGCAATTACAAACATTAGCAGATAATCTGAAAACCATCGTAAGAAATCACGGTGGATGATTACTCAATCACAACATCTATCGAGCCACCATGATACCTGGATGATCTGCAGCATCTGACTCTCTCAAAACAGTTATCGAGCAATCATTTGGTTCACGAGATGAGTTCCAAAAACAATTTGTCACTAATGCTACCAATCTATTTGGTTCAGGACGAACACGATTGGAAAAAGATGGAGATACCCTGAAGATCACTAATTATCCCAATCAAGAAAATCCACTCATGTATGGCAAAACGCCACTACTAGGATTGGATGTGCGAGAGCACGCCTACTATCTCAATTACCAAAATCGTAGAGCCGAGTACATCAATGGTCGACGATCACTCATCAACCGATCTGCTGTAGAAAACATGATCTAGCCTTTCCACCTTTTAGCTTTTTCGCCTTTTAGCTTCAGTATGCAACTGTTTATCACCGACCAGTATACGATACAAAATAATACTATCACCATCCGTGATGAGAGAGTTTTGTATCAATGTACAAAAGTATTGAGATACAAATCTGGTGATCAGATCTTGTTGCAAGATAAAGGAGTCAGATATACCATCACCTTACAATCTCGAGATAAGACATCACTGCAAGGGATGATCGATGCTACGCAAGCGCAACCACAAAATATAGAAGAAAAAACAAGTCTGATCATAGCCATGACCAACAAGCGAGATAAGATGGAATTGATTTGCCAAAAAGCTACAGAAATAGGGATCCACAATATCATTATCCGAAAAGCAAAAAGATCTGTTATTCAGGTTATTTCTGATGCCAAAGTAGAAAGACTGCAAACTATTTGCCTAGAGGCAGCAGAACAATCATTCAATCGAAATGCACCAAGTATCAGTATATGCAATAAAATACAAGACCTACCCCAAAGTTATGTTGCATACCAAGAGGGCGCAGATCACGAAACAATAACTCAAAACTCAAAACTCATAACTCATAACTTACTAGTGTGACCTGAGTGATGATTTGATCCTAGCGAGCTCAGCTACTTCTCAGAGCAGCAATTCCCCATGGTCTGTTTTGGAGAAACTGTCTTGAGAACAGAAACCGCTGCTATCATTGGTGCTTGGTGGTTGAAAAACACCTTGAGATAATTTATAGTCAGCATACTATCTTTTGTACTGCGCATGACTATTTGGAAACAACTTCACAAGATACGAATCTGATGTCGGCAAGGCCTTCAGATTATTTTTGCTTATACAAACACAAAACCAAACGATCTCACAAGATTGCTTGCGCATTTTTACACCAATCAAGCACAAAAACGAACTGATACCAGGAAAAAACACCGACCTGAATTTGATCATATCCTCAGCGATATCCAAAACTCCGTGGTCGCACAAGCAATCAAAACATCCAAATCCAAACTTCGCATCGTAGAGTTGGGTTGTGGTGATGGCAGATTTGCCGACTATCTTGATCAGCATCTTCATATCCCCTTCAGCTACGTAGGCGTAGATTGTGCTAAATGACTCATTAGTATTGCGCAAGAAAGAGAATACAAACATGATGTGAGCTTTTTGGTGGGAGATATGACGGGCTATCTTGAATCACTCACCCAAGAGTCAGTAGACATCATCATCAGTATCGCAAGTATCCAGCATCTACACAAGTCAGCAAGGCAAGCATGTCGAAACAACGCATATAGAGTACTCAAATACGAAGGTCTTCACATCACTACCAATCGATCTTACTCGCGCTGGATGTTACATAAACATCGAGATATGATGATAATCTGATTCATATTGCAACTCCTCAATGGCAAAACATTTGGGCGACACGACTATATGATACCGTTCAAAACACCCATTGGCAAAGAAGAGTATAACATCCGAAATCAGCCCGTCATTGTGAGCGTAGCGAAGCAATCCAAACAACACGATATAGCTACTTCACAAGAAAAAACAAAACAAGGTATCCATACCAGCTATAGATTTTACCATATCTACTTACTTGGTGAACTCATCACACGCGCTCGCACTGCCTGATTTGTTGTACAAACAGCAACCTATGTTTCTGCAGAATGAATATTGATTGATAATCGAAAAAACAGCAGGAACACCTATATCGTTGCCGTAAAAGATGTAGGGTTAGAATAGTATTGACATTATATATTATATACTTATCATAGTAATATATTTACAATACAATATTTTGTCATGGATTATTTTGCGCTACTACAACAGGAGGAATTCTTTGTCCAAAATCGAAATCCCGAATCAGTTAAACCAAATACATTAGCTCAGATTCGTCAAATTATATTCGAATCACTCAGCAGGAATATTCCAAAAACAAATGGTATAGAATTCATTTTAAACAGGCCAGATGATCTAGCAGGCAAAATAAAATCAGATGGAAAGAGATTATTCATAGATTCAACCGTTGCATTTGTGTGACCAGTTAAGTTGTGAGTAATAGAAATATTTCAGTTGCATAAGCCATTATTGATATTGGAACCAGGCACGAAAGTGCTTGTAAACGAACCTATACTGTGAGTCATTGATCAGCCATGAACCATAACAAATATTGATTGAGAAAGTGTTGATGTCGAATTAGAAGATTGATCTCGTTGTTCTATCAATATATCAAGCATATTCCAAATAAAGTAATAAAGAAAATGAGACATTAATGTCTCATTTTCTTTATACCTCATCACTAATATATTTGCATGCGCCAAGAATAAATCTAGTATCCAATATATTTACACAAAGTAGATCATGCTAACACGAGAAGAATTTGAAAAAGTAGATATGAGAGTGGGTACGGTCATAGACGTACAAGATTTTCCTGAAGCAAAAAATCCAGCTTATCAAATCTGGATTGATTTTGGTGATGAGGTTGGGATCAAGAAAACGAGTGCGCAGGTGACGAAACTCTACAAGAAAGAAGATATACTTGGTAAACAAGTTGTTGCTGTTGTTAATTTTCCTCCCAAACAAATCGCTAGTTTTATGTCCGAATGCCTCATACTCGGCGCCATCAACGGCAAAGATATTACCCTCCTCCAACCCAACCTGCCTTGCGATAATGGATTGAGAATCGGGTAACTAAACTCGTCATCCTGAGCCCCGCAGTACTGCGGGGTAAACTCCACGAAGGATCTGCTTAACGTCTCCGTCATTGCGAGCGAAGCGAAGCAATCCAATGTATTCTTATATGTTACTTTTTGCACGAGTCCAAAAAGTAACTCCCGCAGTACTGCGGGATAAACGCCAAGACCCATCAAACGCAGTGTTATGTTTTGCGACCCCATCATTGCTTATCTCACGAAGTTGGCGATTACCCATCCTTCGGACGGGACCCAACTCGCCAACCTATGTTTTCCACTACTATCCATGTCTCGCTCACGGATTCACACCGTGCGTTTGATAGCTTACAACTTGGCTTTTCAGCTTTTTCGCTTTTCTGCTCTTTAGCTTTGCGCTTATTTGTCCCAACTTTGTCTTTGCCTTTCTGGTATGTTTGATTATACTGGTAATAATGCGATCAGCAATGATCCTTGTGAAACACACGATGTTTCGGCTGTCCTCGAGAAACACTTTCGAGGCATTTTTTTATAACAAAAACTCAACGCATCTGTTTATGATATACTTCAAAAAGGTTTGCTTAGCACGTTTTTCGCTGACTTTACAAAATAGCCTCTTTTTATCTATAAATTTTATCTGATTGAATACACCCCAGCATTGTTTCAATCAATCAAATTTCTGATATCATCTTATCTCTATGTAATATTTATCCATCCATTGATGATATTTAGTAGTCAGTGGTAATATCCGAATCAGCCCGTTTCCAAGGTTATTCTTGATAACTAAACCAACTCTTTTGAATTTTCCATCTTTACTTATCTCATTTCACACATTCACTCACTCCCGATACCACCAAAATTCACCAGCGTCAGCAGTCTGCGCACGAGCAACAAACTCCAAGCTTTTCTTTCTCTCATTTCGTTTATCAAATAATGCTGGTGTTTTTTGCATGTCATATTTCCACAGACTATAAAAGATCCATAGAATAATTTTCCCATTCACGAAAAATATGGACTAAAGTGCGAAATCTCCCTCCCTGTGAAGGGAGGGTTGGGGAGGGTTTATTTTCCAGCCCTTTCGCCCTTCCGCTTTTCTGCTTTTCTGTTTTTCTGCTCTTTAGCCTTCAGCTTATTTGTCCCAACTTTGTCTTTGCCTTTCTGACATATTTGATTATATTGATGGCATGTTAGTAATGATATACCATGATGCCAGATGGACATGTGATATCTCATAAGACCCACACATGTGGGTCTTTTATTTTCAAAGAATATGTTCAAGATTAGAAAGGTCGACTATAGAGTTGCCAGTTGCCTTGGTTAATAAACTAGAAGTATCCTGAGATCAAGGAGTAAATACCTTTCACATAGCTCCCTTGCGTACGAAGTAATACACCAGAGAATTATAGTCTCCGTCTCCAGTTGCTAGAAAAAATTGATTGGTTAGCCCAATGTGTCGATCGTCTACAGCATATATAGCTACATCTATATCTACATTACCTTTGATATGTTGATTTTTAAGTATCATTGTTTCTTTGAATACTATTTCATAGCCACAATCTCTTAGATAATTATATAATCATACATATGTCTCTACATATCATATAAACATAACAAGCCTATCAATAGCATATCTTTGCTTCATATATCTATAGTACTTCGCCCAATCTATGATCCATCCGAGCTTACATATGCCCTTATGGATATTTTGCATATCAATATAAACAACTCTCATACAAGCAGCCAAAATAAATCGTCGTCACTATTAATTCTTTCATCTACGAAAAAAACAGAAAAATATACGAAAACCCATACGACGACAAAAAACGGACGTATAAAAATACGTCCCTACAAATATCCTTTTGCCTTTCGCTTTAAGCTTTCAGCCTTTCGCTTATTTGTCCCAACTTTGTCTTTGCCTTTGCATTACTAAATAATTACAAAACGAGTCAGCAGAAATATGTTGCATTTATTGATGACTCCATTACTCATGAATCATATTAACACTGTTTGCAAAACAATGCAGGTAAAGTTGGTAAAAGAAAAAAAAGATATGTATTATGCCGAAGCGATATGATTCGAGAATGTTTTTGCACAAGGTAAAAATCCACAAGATACACTTCAAAACCTCCTCCATGTATATGAGATGATGCAAGGACATGTATACACAAGCACTATAAGCAAACAATACTTATCTCAACTAAATACCCTCGACTTTACGTCAATAACGCTAGATGTATAATGGGTATTATGAATTATACCTATGCTGATATCACAAAAAAACTCAGCAAATGTTGATTCATAAAAGACAGAGAGGGAAAGTGATCACATGAGTTATGGGCCAATCCCGCAACAGGACAAAAATTGCCTATCCCTCGTCACGGATCACATACGCTCTCCAAATGAGTCATCAAGAAAATAATCTTTGCCACGGGGTTATCTAACGAACAATTTCATATATTGTAACAACAAAGAACGCGCCATGGCGCGTTCTTATAACTTATAACTAAAAACTTGTAACTCAGCCTTTCGCTTTAAGCCTTCCGCCTTCAGCTTATACTATCTTCTAAATGGTTTTCTAGCAGCGCTGCCATCACGCGATGGTCTATCGCTGGATCCGCTAGATCTTCATCCATGAGATGGGCGAGAAGGCGATCTCGTGTCTTGCGATCTTGGTGCTCTTGATTCTGATGGATGCGCAGCACGCGGTGCTCTTGTGTCTGGTACTCTACCTTGTGAAGGTCTTGACGCGGATCATCACTCTCTTTGCGGTCTGGAATCACGAGACGGTCTGTCAGCTTGCGGTCTACCAAAGGATCTTCTAGGTTCATGGGATTTTGGACCACGCTCTGCAGTCTGGCTATGTGAACTATTTGTATGAATCAATGGGTAAGGATGATCGTTGATCAGTGGTATTTCTTGTTTGATTAGTTTAGTGATATCGTTCAGATATTTCTTTTCATCATGATCACAAAACACGATCGCTACACCACTAGCTCCTGCCCTGCCCGTTCTTCCGATACGATGCACGTAGGTCTCTGGCTCGGTAGGAATATCAAAAATAAATACATGCGAAAGTTGATCAATATCGATACCTCTTGCCGCAATATCAGTAGCCACTAGTACTCTAATTTTTTTGCTTTTGAGATTTGCTAAAGCAAGTTGTCTCGCATTTTGAGATTTGTTGCCATGGATCGCTGCGGCTTTGATATTTGCTGCTTCCAACACATCAGATACTTTGTTGGCACCGTGTTTAGTTTTGGTGAATACAATCGCACTCTCGATAGTAGGATCTTTCAATAAGTGAATAAGCAGATTTTTTTTATCTGTTTTACCAACCATATACAGTTGTTGTTGGATAATTTCTACAGTGGATGACACGGGCGTGACAGTAATCTTGACCGGGTCGTGTAAGATATTTTTCGCGAGATCCAAGATTGCTGAAGGCATGGTAGCCGAGAAAAATAAGGTTTGTCTTTTATTGGGGACTTTGGAAAGGATCTTTTTTACGTCGTGGATAAATCACATATCCAACATACGATCCGCCTCATCCAAAATCAATATCTTCAAGCTTGCCAGACTAACGTGCTTTTGATTCATCAGATCAAGCAACCTTCCTGGCGTTGCCACCAAGATATCCACTCCAGCACGCAGAGTTTTTACCTGAGGGACTTGAGATACACCACCAAAAATCACCGTATGTTTGAGACCAGTATATTTACCATACGCAGCAAAACTTTCTCCAATCTGAATAGCGAGCTCTCTGGTAGGTGTAAGGATGAGCGTCTGAATACCATTGTGGATGGGCTGACGATTTGCTTTCTGATTATACAATATCTGTAAGGTAGGGATAGCGAACGAAGCGGTCTTGCCAGTTCCCGTTTGAGCACAACCAAATACATCTTTACCACTCAGTACTACTGGGATAGATTGGGCTTGGATAGGGGTCGGTACAGTGTAACCTTGTTCTGAAACGGCTTTTAGTATAGGAGCAATCAATCATAATTCATCAAACTTCATAGTACATACAATAATAAAACAGTTAGTCCATTATACAGTAATGCACAGATAAATCAAATGAGTATTGGGCTCAACATTGTAATCTCAAGCACAAAAACTATGTATCAAGCCATACAAACAATGTTTGCGCCTTCAGCCTTGAGCTTTCCGCCTTAAGCTTTGAGCCTTCAGCCCTTGAGCCTTTTCGCTTTTTAGCTTTTTAGCTCTACCATGTCCGAGCCCATACATCTCGTCATCTGTATTGATGCCAACACACATTTCCAGAAACAGTGTATGGTCATGCTTTTTTCCTTACTTACGCACAACCAATACCCTATCCAGTTACACATTATCCACACCCTAGACGCAAAGGAGACCTTCCAAATAGGGCGAGATAGCATCAGTCATTTCGTCAATACCACCAATGTAACACTAAACCGATACCCTATCGACGAAACAAGCCTTGCTAAACTGGGTATCAAAGTATACAACAATCTTCCTCTTACCACCTATTTCAGACTTCTGACACCCAATCTACTACCAGAGACAATTACTAAGTGCTTGTATCTTGATGGAGATATGATAATCAGAGACGACATCGGTGCCCTCTACAATACAGATATCAGCGCTCACCGAGTAGCCTGAGTCGCTACCAACGTGCTCACCAGCCACATGCAAAACATCCAAGTAAACCAATATATCAACGCTGGCGTGCTACTTATCAATATATCCGCACGAAGAAACAATAACGTATCTAGCACTATCATCAACTTTTGCGCCACCTATCCCAACGGCTTACAAGGCACGCAACCCATCATGGGCGATCAATGCGGTATCAACTACGTATGTCGCGAGCACATCCTCACTCTAGCACCGCAATACAATACCACGCCAGTGTGGTTCCATTTGTATGATTTTGATAGCAGTAGCCTTGGGTATGAACAAACTCTGATAACCCAGGCGGTCACCAATCCTGTTATCTTGCACTTCGCAGGGACAAACAAACCAGCAGACTGGATTAGCTTTCACCCCTTTTCACTAGAGTACTACAACTACATGTTTCGTTCAGGATTGGTAGAAGTATGAGACTTTTTCAAGTATGTTGTCCACTTTTTCAGCTACCCACTCAACTACGCTCGACCTATCTTACCGCTTCTCAAGACCGTCAAACACAGCTTGATTGATAAGAAATAATCAGACACCACCAAACGATTGAGAATGTTGACAAAAAAATTATCATTGGACGTATTACCATATATCCCTGCTCGTCATTGCGAGCGAAGCGAAGCAATCCACAGCAGTGCAATATAGATTGCCACGCCATGACCACAAAATGATTCCCGTCATAACTCGCAATGACGGACGCACAAAAGTGCGTCCCTACGGCACAGAAGAACTAATAACTTTTAACTAATAACTTGAAACTCTTATGTCCCATACACAACTTATCCACACGATCCAGACTCTTTCTCCAGACAAACAACAACAGTTGCGGGAGCTTTATCAACTTATAGACAAACTATACCAACAATATGGTAATAAGCTCTTGGACACTAATATCCTAGAAACTATCGGTAAAGATAGTACTGATCTTGCTCAACTCATACAGCATACTCACGAAACTGTAGGTTTGCCTGCTGTGCACGACCTCGTACCAGAATTAGAAAGAGTATGTGATCTCCATATCATGGAAATTACCGCAAAAGACCCACAGTCTATTGGTCAACGCATTCAAGCAAAGCAAAAAGATAGTCAGATCCATTTGCATCAAGACGACATCGTAGGCATCAAAGTACAATCCAGCGACGGACAAAAGTACGAAAGGACGATTGATAAAGATATAGCAAAACTCACTCGTTAAGCACATGCAAACATCATCCAAAGCATTCTGATTATGAATCATCTTCTTCATATCCTTGATAGTTTTTTTGGGAACTTTTTTTGGTATCGGTGGAGCGTATTGGCTAATCACAGGCTTTGTGTTGTTTCTTAGTTTGTTATTGTGGTCACTGACTAGCGGTCCTGGACGAGTGCGAACGCATTATAAAAAATGGATCATTGCTATTATCATATGCATCGCCATGATAGTAGGGATCGCAAGGAATCGATATCGATCGCTGAGTTTTTTCATCCTTGCGGGTGGTATTATATACACCTTTTGGGATACCATCCACCATCAGCATCAGATACTGCGTTTCAAGGCACGAGGATACTGCATCTACGGTGCATTCAATATGGTGTATTTTTTGGGATTTGCAGTAGGGGCTCAGATTATCGCAGATAATTACACTCTTTCCTTGGATTGTCAGGATATCTACAGTCACTATCAGCAAGCCACGAGTTGGATAAAAAAACCAGAAAAGCGTGCCACATCCACTGAGTTATCGCGATCAGACAAAATACGACGTACTGCCAATAAAATTGGCGACGAACATCCCACGCTCCATAGTTTACTGGGTAAAATCAAAGGATACCAAGAAGAGATCCAAGGTAGCATCAAAGACCAACAGGAAATCAATCAAGAAATATGTGGTTTGGTCACCAACAGGATCCACGATATCTACACAAATTCCAATATCAAAGTCGGATTGATTATCTTGATAGGGCTCTTTCTCTATCCTTTCTTCATCATTTTGTTCTATTTTTATGGATTTTTAGCGTATCTCATCATAGGCGCCGCCATCCAACATAAATTATTTAGACGCACCACTATAACTGTAGAAAAAACAGTACTTGAATAATAATACAGTTCTGATTATAATTATGTATTTATAAGCTGAAACCGTATGATCAAAAAGTTTCTTGTACTTTGTTTTGGTGTGTGGTTACTTGGCGTATCCAGCAGTTTGTCATACGCAAACAATAGTTTTCAACTCATTCCTGAGAGCAATAATGAACAAAAGGCAGACGGCATTGCCGAATGACTACGCAAAGTAAAACCAGAGGAGGATTTTTGGGATAAGTACAACAAATGAGCAAAAGAACTACAGGGAGATCTTGGAGGTCAGATTAGAGCTGGCGTATTTTCACGAAGTAGTATCTTACAAATAGGAGTATATGCACTCAGATTCATGATGCAATTGGCGCTTGTTATCGGGTCTGCCTTTGTGATCCGAGCTGGCTATCAATATGCTGGATTCGCACTAGGATTTGGTGATCCCAAAAAGTGACCTGGTTACATCAAAAATGCTGCAATAGGAATTTTGATCATATCCTTGAGTTACGCCATTATTAAATTATTACAGATGGCATTCTTGAACTAATTTCGTCAGATTATTTACCATCTCTTTCTTCTTTCATGAAATACGTACTCGCTACGTTGGCACTTGTTTTGGTAGTTTCTGGCTGTGCCTTGCGCGGTGGTCCTGCATCATCCAATCCGCCCAAAACACCAAGTCCAGCAGTGATTTCTCAAATCAATATCTACCAAATAGTAAGCGCTGAAGTTGCAGCAAGCTACACAGGAGATAAGGTAAGTATCGCCTGCAATGATTTCGTGGCTGCAGTGCCCGTTAGTTCCGATATCGCAGAAGCTGACAAGTTTTTGGGAATATGGGATTTGTTGAGGACCTACGATGCTGCACCAGCTCAATTGAGCAATCCACGAAAGATTCAAACCGATCTCACCTTTTATAGTTACGAACTTCAAGACAAGACTCTGACCGTTAATCTTACGGGTACCTTACGTCTTGATGGAGAATGTGATCTGTCCAGACTACAAGAAACATTTGCAGCAACATACAAACAACTTGGCGTAGAGCAAGTCATCATACTCGTCAACGGTACTGCGTTGGATAAACAAGCTCTACCTAAGAACTCGTAATTTACCATCACCACTTTCATTGAA
>Ga0172380_10004942_pt1 | contig 16645 bp, 5 predicted proteins | sample Leawe162metaG_FD_119747 | JGI IMG/M metagenome (GOLD analysis project Ga0172380, IMG submission 119747) | Leachate microbial communities from a municipal landfill in Southern Ontario, Canada - Leachate well 162 metaG | ecosystem: Engineered > Solid waste > Landfill > Unclassified | place...
GCCGCGAGACCCGATATCTTTCGGAAGGTACGATGAATACAACCTATCAGCCAGGTAAACTGGTCTCCTTACGAGGGCGCGACTGGATTGTGCTCCCCTCAGTTGATCCCGATCTATTGGTCGTTAAACCCCTTGGTGGCTCAGATGATGAAATTGCCGGTATTTATCTGCCACTGAACATCCCTGCCGACAAACCTCAGGAAACGGTTTTTCTTCCTCCAGGTAAAGAGGATCTTGGTGACATCAGCACCGCACGTTTGCTCTACGATTCAGCACGTCTGGCTTTCCGTAATGGCGCTGGTCCATTCCGTTGTCTGGCTAAACTCTCATTCCGCCCACGTTCCTATCAGATGGTTCCGCTTATCATGGCCTTGCGCCAGGATTCTGTCCGTCTTCTTGTAGCTGATGATGTTGGTGTTGGTAAAACTATCGAAGCACTCCTGATAGCCAAAGAGTTGCTGGAGCGGCGCAAGATCCAGCGCTTTGCAGTCATCTGTCTGCCGCATTTGTGCGAACAGTGGCAGAACGAAATTCGGGACAAGTTGGATATTGAAGCGGTTATCATCCGCTCCAATACGCAAGCCCGTCTTGACCGTCAGATTCAAGGTGATACCAGCGTCTATGATTACTACCCTTTTCAGGTTATCAGCATCGACTTCATCAAGTCCGATAATCGTCGTGACGTCTTTGTTGAACAGTGTCCGGAGCTGGTGATCATTGATGAGGCTCACACCTGCACACGTCCAGCCGGAGCTTCAGCCAGCCAGCAGCAGCGCTACCATCTGATCAGCCGCCTGGCTAAGAAAGTTAATCAGCAGATGGTGCTTCTGACAGCCACACCCCATAGCGGCAAGCCGGAGGAGTTCCATTCACTGCTTGGTCTTTTGCAGCCGGAATTCGAGACCCTTGATCTACCCAGCTCTTCACAAAATCAACGCCGCGACCTGGCACGTCATTTTATCCAGCGCAAGCGTGGTGACGTGGAAAAATGGATGGGAGAAGATACTCCATTCCCGAATCGTGATGCCTTTGAGGCCGATTATTCCCTGTCGCTGGGGTATCGGAACTTCTTCGAGGAGATTCTGGATTTTGCCAAGCAACTGATCTCTGTGGACCCAGAAAAGATCGGGCAGCGTAAGGTATTGTACTGGACCGCCTTGGCACTGTTGCGTGGCGTAATGTCCAGCCCGAGAGCCGGGGTTGAGATGCTTAACACCCGTCTTTCGAAGCTGGCTAAAGCACCTGATGATGAAACAACCTGGAGTATAGAGTCTCACGATGAAAACCCTGTGCGGGATACCGAGTTTGGCTTCGAAGGGGATTTTACACCTAGTCAATTGATGGAGCAGAACGATTGGAGCGCCTCCCAGCGTCAAAAACTGCGTGCTTTCTCCCAACAGTTGGAGGGACTTTCCACAATCAAGGATGACAAAAAACTAGCCTCTGCTGAAGCTCTCTTACAGGAATGGCTGGCATCTGGTTTCAACCCGGTTATCTTCTGTCGCTATATTGCTACTGCCAACTATGTAGGAGAACTGCTTGCTCCAGCATTGAAAAAAATATTCCCCAAGCTCGATATCCAGGTCATCACCAGTGAACTGCCTGATGAACTGCGCAAGCAGAAGATAGAGGAGATGGGTAAATCGAAGCTGCGGGTGCTTGTAGCAACAGACTGCCTCAGTGAAGGTATCAACTTACAGGACCAATTTACTGCTGTCCTCCACTACGACCTCCCTTGGAACCCAAACAGGCTTGAGCAGCGTGAAGGGCGTGTTGACCGATTTGGTCAGAATGCACCCGAGGTCAAAGCTTGTCTGCTGTATGGCGCTGACAACCCCATCGACGGTATCGTACTGGATGTTCTCCTGCGCAAGGTGCGGGAGATCAAGCGTTCCACCGGCATAAACGTACCTTTTCCCGAGGACTCCCAGAGCATTATAGACACCATAACCCAAGCTCTTCTCATCAATCCAGACCGGAAGATCACTCAGCGGCGTGACCGTAACCAGCTTGCCTTCGACTTTGGTGAATTCAACGAAGCTGAAGAGGCAAAAATTAACGTCACCCGCAAGGTTGAGGAAGCTGCCAAGCGTGAAGAGGTGTCCCGCAGTATCTTTGCCCAGCATGCCATCAAGGCGCAGGAGATTGAAGCGGACCTGAAAGAGGTGGACGAAGCGATTGGTGATCCTCATGCGGTGAAAGACTTTGTCACTACCGCTCTAAATAACCTCTTCGGTGTTCAAGTTATGCCAGAGGCCAAGGGCTACCGCATTGTCACCGCCAATATGCCGGATCAGTTGCGCGGTATTCTGCCAGCCGGAGATATGGTGAGCATCAGCTTCAGTTCTCCTACTCCTGAAGGCTATCACTATATGGGGCGCAACCACCGCTTTGTGGAGCAGCTTTGTCAGCTTGTCATGGCCAACACGGTCAGCCGGATGGATAAGCGTGCCGCCCGCACTGCTGTTATCCGCACCAAGCAGGTTTCAACCAAAACCACTCTGTTACTTTTTCGCTGCCGCAACGTCATAGAGGATCGCAAGGGGCATCAGCAGGTAGTCGCTGAAGAGATGATCCTTTGGGGTTGGAAGGGTACACCTCAACAGAAGGAATATCTCAATCATGATCAGGCTCGTGAGCTGTTGTCATCAGCTCGGGCAAGTTCCGATCTTCCAACACCAGCCAGGTTGAGCTTCCTTGATAACGAACTGAAGTTGCTGCAGAGTTTTACGACAGAGTTCGATGGCGTAGCTGAACAGCAGTCGCAAAAACTGGTGGAGGCCCACGAACGATTCAGTTCACTCATGGACGGCAAGCGTTTCCAGGTAGTGCATCCGGTGCTGCCAATGGATCTTCTCGGGGTGTATGTTCTCTTACCTGAAGGTGGACAGACTGGTGGTGTCGCATGAATTACCCCTCCATTCGCATAGAAGGTTCGATCCTTTCCCCGGATATCCTCGAAAAGCTTGACGATGCCAACGGTCAGCGCCCAGCCGATTTTGGCTTGGAAGCGACTGTAAAGGTAAAGGATGAGATTGCACGTGCTTGGGCTGACGCTCAGGACTACTGGCGCATCTACAACCGCAAGCTGGAAACCCTCAAGGAAGATTCCCCGGCTACTACCGAGACCCGTAACCTCTGGATTGTGCCGTTGCTGGGGCTGCTCGGCTATCAACTCGAATATGAGGCCAAGAGCATTGAGCTGAACAGTAAGCTCTATCCGATATCTCACCGCGTTACTAATCGCGGGAATGCAGCTATTCAGATTATCGGAAGTCGTGAGCTTGCGGGGTTGGACCGTAAGCCAGAGAAGGCCGCACTCAAGATGTCGGCTCATGCCATGATGCAGGAGTACCTGAATCTTACCGAACAGCTCTATGGCATTGTCACTAACGGTAGGCTGCTGCGATTATTGCGGGACAGCTCACGCCTGGTAAAGCTTACCTACCTGGAGTTCGATCTCGACCGAATATTCACAGACGGGCTTTTTGCTGACTTCGCCATACTCTATCGGCTACTACATGTAACCCGTTTGCCTGCACAGTTAGACAACTCGGCTGACAGCATCATCGAACGCTACCACCAGGACTCTCTTGATTCAGGTGCCCGTATCCGTGACGGATTGAGCAAAGCCGTAGAAAATGCCATCCGTACCTTTGCCAACGGCTTTCTGATGCATCCCAAGAACACCGAGTTGATGGATGAGATCAGTTCAGGCAGGCTGGAGCCTTTAGAATACTATCACTACATGCTTCGGTTGATTTATCGCCTGCTCTTCCTGATGGTCATCGAAGAGCGCAATCTTATCTATCCGCTCTCTCAATCCGCTGCCAAACGTGATATCTACGACCGTTACTACAGCCTGATGCGTCTGCGTCGCCTTTCAGAAAAACGCTTCCTGGCAGACCGGCGACACGATGACCACTGGCTGGCGTTGCTGGCAACCTTCAATCTTTTTGAGGATGGCGGCCCCGGCAGCAAGCTCGGTATCGCCCCGCTGGCAGGCGACCTGTTCCGCTTCGACGCTATTGGCCCTCTTGGCCGCTGTGTTCTTGACAACGAGACCCTGCTGCACTGTCTCCGTTCCCTGAGCCTGTATGAAAACCCGAACAACGGTCAGGTGATCAGAGTCAACTATGCTGCCCTCAATGTAGAGGAGTTTGGCTCAGTATATGAGGGATTGTTGGAATACGAGCCGGTATTTATCCGTACCGACAGCTCGGTTGAATTTGCTTTTGCCCGTGGTGATGAACGTGCAGCCACTGGTTCTCACTACACACCGGATGACCTGGTGCAGCCGCTTATCAAGCACTCTCTTGATTACCTGATCGCCGATAAACTCAAAGAGGCCGATCCGGAAAAGGCGCTGCTATCACTGAGAGTGGCTGATATTTCCTGCGGATCTGGACATATTCTACTGGCTGCAGCCCGTCGGATTGCCACCGAATTGGCCGTTGTCCGGACTGGTGAAGAGCAACCGTCACCGATTGCCTTCCGAACCGCTGTGCGCGATGTAATCTGCAGCTGCATCTATGGTGTGGACCTCAATCCGTTGGCAGTGGAGCTTTGCAAGGTCGCTCTTTGGCTTGAAGCCCACATCCCTGGACAACCACTAAACTTCCTCGATCATCACATCAAGTGCGGTAACGCCATTGTCGGTTTCGCTCGACGGGATGAGCTGGAACGTGGCGTGCCTGATGAGGCTTTTGCAACCATGTCGGGTGATGACAAGGAAATTGCTGCCAGCTTCCGCAAGCGGAACAAGGAAGAACGACAGATTCAAGAAAAACAGCTCGTTAAGCAAGACAGCCTGACTTTTACCCCTGAGGTTGAGAAGCACCTATCAGAGGTGTTGAAGGGGTGGCGTACCATTGCTGCTCTACCAGAGCATAACCCCGGCGAGATCGAGGTTAAGAAGAATCGCTACCAGGAGTTTGCCGGTGGGCAGGATGCCTGGTTGCTGAATCAGGTTGCCGCTATTCCTGTGGCCCAGTTCTACATTGAGAAGACCAAGGAGAATCAGCCAAAGCTGATTACCGATGAGGAGTACCGTCGCTACCTTGATGGATATCGCAACCCGCAGGGGCAGTCCACAGCCATGGCATGGGCGCTGGCCAACCGCAAACGATTTTTTCACTGGTTTCTGGAGTTTCCGGAGATTATCGCGCAGGGAGGATTTGATTGTATTCTTGGGAATCCGCCGTACCTAGGACGAGGTGGAATTCGATCTGCAATTGGTGACTCTTTCTGTGAATGGGTAAAGTGGGAATATTCACCTGCAGGAGTTAGTGATCTCGTCGTATATTTCGTAAGGCGTATCTACGACTTACTTCGCCCGGATGGTTTTTCCGCGCTCATAACGACAAATTCCATTACGGATGGAGAGGTTAGAAAAGGCGGTCTTGAAATTGTGTCTCAAAAAGGCGGTCAACTTGTTTTTGCTGTTAATGCTATTCGTTGGCCGGGTGTAGCAAATTTGTTCGTATCTCTATTCTCTCTTCATAAGGGGACGTGGGAAGGAAAGACAAGAACTTTAGACGGAAAAGTAGTTCCGTTCATCAGTTCTTTATTCCAAGGTTATGCTGACGCAGGTAACCCAAAGTTGATCTTAGAAAATCACAACAAAATTTCTCAGGGATCTATTTTTCTTGGAGATGGATTTTTGCTAACTCCTGAGGTTGCAAAAAAACTGATTCTTTCCGACTCTTGCAATAGAGACGTAATTTTCCCAGTAATAAATGGTTCAGAACTCAATTCAAACCCACTTCAGGAACCAGGTCGCTGTATAATTAATTTTTTTGATTGGCCGCTTTCCAAGGCTGAAAAATACTCTGGTGCCTATGATCATATTGAGAAGCTTGTCAAACCATATAGGGAAGCAAAATCTGATCCAGGAAAATGGTGGCAATACTGGCGTCCACGTATAGAGTTGTATGCAAGAATAAAAAATCTTCGACGCTGTTTTGCAGCTGCAAGGACTACCAAATATCTCAATTTTTCAGCAGTTCCAACAGACTATGTTTTTACCGATGCACTCTACATATTTACTGCTGACCGCTGGGATCTATACACTTTAGTTCAATCGACTATACACGAGATATGGGCTCGAAAGTACAGCGGAGCATTGAAGCAGGATCTTCGATACTCGCCATCGGACTGCTTTGAGACCTTTCCTTTCCCCAAAGGAATCTGGCAATTAGCCAGTCCCCCCTTGGCAGTTATTGGTGAATGCTACCATGAACACCGCCGTAACCTTATGCTTCGCCTCATGATCGGCTTGACTGATATCTATAACCTGTTCCACAACTTCGACCTCAACCCTGCCATCGTCGCTAAGATCAGTGGCAAAACGAATGAGGCCGAAGCAGGATACCAAGGCATACTCGAACTCCGTAGACTCCACCACGAAATGGACGAAGCCGTCCTTGCCGCGTACGGCTGGACCGACTTCAACCTCGGCCACGACTTCCATGAAGTCGAAACCCTCCCAGAAAATGACCGCGTCCGCTACACTATCTCCCCCGACGCCCGCAAGGAACTCCTGAAACGCCTTCTCGCCCTCAACCACCTGCGGGCAGCGGAGGAGAAGGCAAGGGCACCAGTGAAGGTGACGAAAGTAGCTAAAGCAAAGGATGTAAAGGTGAAGAAATCTGCTGAAGAACCAGGGTTGTTTGATTTAGGATCGTTCTCACAGATTTCATTCCCAACATCTGCCAGAGAGAAAGCTCTTACAGATGCTTCGTTGGCAATCATTGAAAGAACTGGCGACATATCAAGTATGGATCATCTCGACATTTTGCTTTTGGCAACACATCCAGAGTGGTGCAAGTCATTTTTGGATGATACTGGATTGAAACAATTTGAAGCAGTAGAAAAAAGTGCTCCCTCAGGATTTTTCGCCGAAGGTCAAAACTCCATCATGTGGGGTGATTGCCGAGATTATCTTGAAAAACGCCAAGCCCTGCACATCGACCGCGCATCAATCGCCCAGACTATAAGACGCGGTGCGAACTTCTTGGAAGTGAAGCAGTCTTTCTCTTGTGGTGTTGACAGCATTATCGCCATAGCTTTTGATGCTCACAAAGAAGTTAAAAAGCTGCGGCAAGAAGTTGAGTCAGCATCAGAAGTGCAAAAAATGCTGCTTCACATGTTTGAGCAGCGACATCAGGAATATAAACTTGCAGCATAGGAGCGGCACAAGGTGAACCTCTACAAAAATCTAAAACTTGAGCCGATCCGAAAGGAACCAGATTTATGGGTAAGTCGGCTCATAATTTACGAGCGCATCACTCCTGAACCCATCATCATTCGTGAAGTGAAGCTCAACAAGGGCTTGAACATAATTTGGGCGGAAGAGCCCGAGGACGAAGACGCAAGTGCTGAAATAAACGGTCACAGCGCTGGAAAGACAACTTTCTGTCGTTTTCTACGTTATGTTTTGGGTGAGAAAACCTATGGCACGAAATCGAATGCCGAGCTTATACGCAAATCGCTTCCACATGCCTATGTTGCTGCTGAAATTTTCGTTAAGCAGAAAAAATGGGCGGTAATTAGACCAATCGGTAATGGGCGGAATTCATACACCCTCCCAGACGCAACAATTGAAGAACTCTTGAATAACAAAATTTATGCAGCGTATCAGGACGATTACCCAGATAAGATAGGACTTGATGCTCTACTGAACGATTTTGATACCAGTTCTGTTGTCCGTACAGGTGAACCAATTGAATGGGGGCATATTCTTTCCTGGTGTACGAGAGATCAGGAAGCACGCTTCCAAAATATCTACGATTGGCGATCCCCGCGCAGTGAATCAGAATCTCCAACCTTTCGCTCCTCAAAAACGTCCCCGCTTTTTGTCATGAGGGCTGTGCTTGGTCTTTTTCTTCAAGATGAGCTAAAAGGCGAGGAGAATTTGGCTGAATTGCTAAAAAAGCAAAAAAGTCTAGAAAAGGAACTTGATGATTTAAGAAAGGAGCCACAGTTTAGAGTAAATCTTTATGATCGTGAACTTCGCCGCCGAATAAAAGACATACTTCAAGATGAGCCCAACATTGAAACAGCTCCACTTCATTCAGACTCTTTAGATCCTGGCCTTGATCGTCTTGCGGTAATGGCCAGAGAAAAAATCGAATCAAAGATTGCCGACCTGGAAGAGGAGCAACTTAATTTTCAAGAGTTGGTAGACAATATCGGTGGGGAAATTGTCGAGAAGGAAAATACACTGAATCAGCTTGAAACAATGTTCAAGCTTGAAACTGCAGTAAAAACGGAATTAGACCCTTCAATCAATCATAGGAATAAATTTCGAGCTTTATATGAAGTGCATGGCCACGGAATGTGTCTTTTGGGTGGTGTATTGTTCGATGAATGTATTCACATCAAAGATCGGCAGGCTGTCGTAAATTTCACAAAACATCAGGATGCCCGAGCAATGCAAAAAGCGGAGGCAGAGCGAACAAAACTCCAAGAAAAAATAGACAATTCAAAGGCGCTACTGACCAAAGAAATAAAGTCACTTCAATTTAAAAGAGATGCTGCGAAAAAAAGACGAGATGGCATACAAACGGACATTCGCAAACATCATGAATCCGTTAAAGATCTCACTTATGCGCTTCGGGAGTTGAATAACTGGTCTGAGAAAGCAAATGTTCAAAACGCGTATCCCCAGATAGATAATTGCAAACAACAACTTGATAAAACCACGAAAGATGTTGACGCGTTGATTAAGGGACTTGGTAAGTTGCTTACGGAGCACGATGCTAACCGAAAGCTTTTAGCATCAATCTTTTCTGGTTCCGTCAAATCAGTGCTTCAGTCAGGGACATATGATGGTCAGGTAGACTTCAACAACCGCGAACTGGCGTTTATGATTACACACGGTGCCGCAATGACCGGCGAAGCAGTGGAGACACTTTCAGTCTTGCTGGCAGATATCTCTTGTTTAATTTTTACTACGGTTTCTGAAAAATCCCATTTCCCTGGATTTCTCCTTCACGACAGTCCGCGTGAAGCAGATCTTGGCGGCAGGATTTATCGGAGCTTTATCCGTTTAATTGCCTCGCTTCAGGAGTCATTCGGAGGTGCAGACAACTGTCCTTTCCAGTATGTGCTGACAACAACTACAGATCCCCCCAAAGAACTCCAAACTGAGGAATTTATAAAAATGCCCCTTGATGCGGCGGTAACAACAGGTCTACTTCTTCGTCGGAACCTTGCTTTAACAGAAAGTTATGAGCATCCGACTCTATTATAATTGAGGTTGAATAATGGGTAGAGCCAAACAGGAAATGATTGAGGCAGAAGGCCGTGGTTGGTATGAGCCTGACGGCTATGTATGTCCTGAATGCATAGAGGATGAATTTCTCAAATCAATCATTTCAGATAATGCATGTCACCAAAAGTGTGACTATTGCGGTGAAGAGTCAGACGATGATTTTGCCGCACCCATTGAAGCCTTGATGGAAACAATTCGAGATACTGTTTTTTACTACTATAATGACCCGACTTGTGCTGGCGTCCCATATGATGGCGGTAGCTTTATATTTGACCCTATCGATACTCATGAGGTGTTGGAGTCTTTAGGGCTTGAATGTGATGGTCAACTATTCGATGATGTTGCAAATGCGTTTATAAATAGCGGCTGGGTCGCATCTGCCCATGGTCATTGGGCATCATCCCATCAAAACGAGATACTGAATGCCTCTTGGAACAACTTTGTTAATGTTGTGAAACATGAGGTACGTTATTTCTTCTCACGCATCCCGAATTCAAAAGAATCTTACTCACAAGAATACAGCCCACCGCAGCTTCTCTCAATTATCAGCCACTTGGCAAATGAATTGAAATTGATCAGCACTCTGCCATTGGGAACCAGTTTTTATCGTGTAAGAGAGCGAGAAGATGGAGCTGAGTGGGAGCTTGATCTGTCTCAGATGGGGGCACCGCCTGCCGCCCGTGCATCGGCGGGTCGTATGAATCCTGCCGGTATCAGTTATTTGTATCTGGCCTTTGAACAGCAGACGGCACTTGCTGAGGTGCTTGAAAGACCTCCATGCGGAGCAGCGATAGCGCAATTTGATGCTCAAAGAGATCTGGCAATTCTTGATTTGACAGACCTGCCGCCATTGCCATCAATCTTTGACGATTCGTGCAGAGATCAAAGGGAGGGGCTATTGTTCCTCAGCCGATTTGTTGTAGAAATCTCAAAACCTGTGAAAAAAGATGGCCGTGAACATGTTGAATATGTGCCATCTCAAGTTGTGTCGGAATATTTTGCTTTGTCATTCCAAGTAAATGGTCAGCCACTTGATGGGATTGCGTATCCAAGCGCTGTTCGTCCTGGCGGGAGAAACCTGGTGTTATTTCCCTGCAAGAGGGGTTATGAACGCAACTTTGATCAGGTAGTGTTTCAGTCAGGACAGGAACAGAAGTTTGCCGATTGGGCCGAACTCACAGATGTAATAAGATGACCCTCTTGATAAAAATCCTCCTGGCTTCATTTGCTGACGTTTATGTATTGTATGTTGGTAACTGATAAATATCGATCAATGGAAGAAGAACATGATGGAGAGACAAACATTAATCAGAGATGTAATCGTTGTACTACCGGGTATCATGGGCAGCACTCTTTCAAAAGATGGCAAGCTCGTCTGGGCGCCGTCTGCCGGTGCGTTGCTCAACACTATCACTACATTTGGCCGCAGTATTAGTGATCTGACACTGCCACAAGGTATCGGTGACGACCACCCCAACGACGGTGTTGAGCCTATAGCACTAATGCCAGACCTGCACCTTCTACCTGGCATCTGGACCAGTAATATCGGTTATGATGTACTCCTAAATTGGCTTCGTACTAGATTTCATTTAATTGAGCCGACTAGCAATTCAGGCAATATTCCAAACCTTTTACCAATTGCATATGACTGGCGGCTCTCAAATCGGTACAACGGCCGACGTTTGAAAACAATAGTAGAGCCCGCCCTTGCGCAATGGCGAAGCCAAGGCGGGATGTTTGCAGAGGCAAAGCTAATTTTTGTTTGTCATTCCATGGGGGGGCTTGTGGCCCGCTGGTTTATCGAAATGGAGGGCGGAGCCGAGATCACGCGCAAGTTAATCACCGTTGGCACACCATACCGTGGTGCCTTGAACGCACTAGACCAATTGGTGAATGGGGTTAAAAAGGATATCGGCCCATTGAAATTCAACCTCACATCATTTGCCCGAAGTCTTCCGTCGCTCCACCAGCTCCTTCCCGAATACGCCTGTATCGAATCGCGCAGCGGCCTCCGCAAGCCGACCGAGATTATAGTGCCAAAACTCGATCCAACAATGATTACCAATGCGATGAGTTTTCATGACGAGATGGACATGGCTTCTTCAAAGTCTCCAGGTTCTTTCGACATTCATCCAATCGTCGGCACCCGCCAAGAGACCTTCACTACTGCCAGAATAGTCGGAGGTACAATTGAGCCCGCTAAGATGATCGGCGGTGAGGACGAAGGCGGGGATGCCACAGTGCCTCGTATCGCGGCGATCCCGAAAGGCACCAAGCCCGACAGCCCTGTTATCCACTTTGTCCCAGACCAGCACGGGTCACTCCAGAGCAATCAGGCCGTTCTCGACGAGATAGAAGGCATTCTCACGGCTAAGCCAAACATATATAGAGCTATGTCACGGCTTGAAATTGGCATCAAGACCGAGCCGATAGTCCTTGCGGGCGAAGGAATTTTCGTTGAGGCGACGTTGGCCGGAGGAGAGCGGGTTGCCCTACTGGCTCAAATAATGAATGAGCGGAATGAGAAGGTGATGACTGTTCAACTCCGCGCATCAAACGGTGTTCACCGAATCATGCTCGATCCTCTCCCACCAGGGGCTTATCAGATTATAGTGGGAGGCGTAGGGTCAATGGCTACCGTTGTTGCTCCGGTAACATCAACAGTACTGGTCTGGCTAAAGGAAACTACATGATTGATCCCAAGTTTTCAAAACGGAAATCAGCCATCTACGTTGGAGTTGGGATCGGCAAATATGATAATGAAGCTTTTTGTTCGCTACCACATGCTGTACCAGATGTACGCGTCATTTCCGAGGCCCTCACAGGATTTCACTATGAAGTTTCAGTCATTGAGGACGTTGACCGTGCGAATGCTGCAGTGGAGCTCACAGCGAAACTTCCAAAGGATCTTTTCGCCTGCGGCGGATCCCTTATAGTCCTCTGGTCAGGCCATGGTGAGCCAACTCCTGAAGGCAAATTACATTTGGTCACCAAAGACGGCGAACCCGGAGAGGCACCTTTAATTACGGCTGAGTACATTGCTAGTCTGGCTGCTCGCACTGGTGCAGGACAGGTCCTGCTTGTCCTAGACACATGTTACTCAGGCGTAGGAGCAATTCCAGCTATTGACATGGCTGACAAAGTGATTCGTGAGTTGCCTCCGAATAGCGACAAGGTATGGATTGGGGTTGTTGCCTCAGCCATGGACTACGAGCGGGCCAGGGATGGCCTCTTCGGATCACAACTCCTCAAACTGCTCCTGGAAGGCCCAGATGATCCCGAGCTCCAGCTTCGCTGGAACTCACACAGCGCTGGAGTACGGGGCGACGACCTTGTAGATGCGTTAATTAAAGAGTGGAAAGTAGCTGGTCAGCGACCGAAACATGCCGCCGTCGGTGATCCCTGGATCATCCTCCCAAACCCTCGTTATATTCCTGGCACCCCCGAGCGAATCGTTGAGCACCTTCTCCTCGCTGCAAGAGGTTTAGATCCTGGCGAAGAAGGTTTCTACTTCACCGGCCGGGTGACTCAGCTTAATCGGATTATTTCCTGGATGCAGACCGGCAAGCCAGGCATATTCGTTGTCACCGGACCGGCAGGCTCTGGCAAATCCGCTATCGTCGGCCGCGTTGTGAGCCTTTCGAATCCCGAAGAGCGGTCACGACTTCTTGCCCGAGCCCCTCTTGAGCATGCTGATCCAGGAGAAGGTTCGGTCCACGCCCATGTCCACGCCCATGGCGAAACGGTGGAGCGCCTCTGCGAAGTTCTCGACAAACAATTAATCGAGAGTGGTCTTCTTACAAAGAACACATACGGATCCCGTAACAGAGGCGAGCTCCTCGGAGCAATCGAGCGGCAAAAAATTCGACCGGTCATAGTTGTAGACGGGCTCGACGAAACCGGTTCCGAGGCTTGGCGGATTACTGATGAGGTGATACGCCTCCTAGGTATGAGCTGCTTAGTGCTCGTGAGCACCAGGGAACTGCCTCCTCGGGATGGAGGACACTCCATGATCCAGTGCCTGGTCCCGAGCGAAATCATCAACCTTGGTGATGAGACTCAGCGGGTGGAGGCGCAGCTTGATGTCCATCGATATATTGAGAAGCGACTCGACGCTGTCTCTTCATCAATGGATACTGCGCAGGTGAGCTATGCGGTTTTGCGTATCGCCTGTAAACAAGAGGATGGGATGTTTCTGCTGGCACGTATTATTACCAGCCAACTCAAAAATTCCCCTGTGGATACATCACTTCCTGGATGGGAAGGAAGCCTTGATCGAAACATTGAGGAGGCATTCGACCGCGACATATCAAAGATTGGTGAAGGGCGTGAGCTGTCCAGAGCAAGGGAGCTACTGACCGCCCTCGCATGGGGCTACGGATCTGGGCTACCCGATGACATCTGGCCGATCATGGCAACCGCCATTTCTTCAACGGAAGCTACTTACGAACGTTCGGACGTCTATTGGCTGTTGGGTCAAGCTGGCCGGCATGTAGTGGAAGGTGGCAAGGGAGGGCGGGCCGTCTACCGCCTTGTTCACCAGCGTTTGGGAGAACATCTACATCCGCCACCCAAAACAGCTTCCGAATTTGCAGCTATTGAAGATTTATCATCCAAAATTGCTCCTGCATTAGTAAGACACTACTTTCAATATTTGAATATAGGATTGTCAGAAAAAGATCATCCCTACCTAAAAGAATATGTGTGGCGACACTGCAGTGATGCAGGCGAGGTCGGCATCGCTGCCTTGCGTGAACTCGTAGAATATAATAGACAGTCTTTCGAGCCCGATTTGGCAGAGGCTCTGGACCACCTCGGCAACCGTTATAACAGTTTGGGCAGGAGCAGTGATGCCGTTATACTTACAGAGGAGGCAGCTAACTTGTACAGTAAGCTGTCGAAGACAAATCCGGCATTCGAGCCCGACTTAGCTGCGGTACTAAACAACCTCGGTAATCGTTACAGCGATTTGAGCATGGGGTTGAAGGCGGTTAAGCCAACGGAGAAGTCAACAAAGTTGTATAGCAAACTGGTAAATACAAACCCCGCCTTCAAGCCCGAGCTAGCTGAATCACTGATCAATCTCGGCAACCGTTACAGCAGTCTGAACATGAGTTTAGAGGCTGTTAGGCCTACGGAGAAGGCTGCAAAGTTGTTTAGCAAGCTGGCAAGTAAAAACCCCGTCTTTATGCCAAATCTGGCGAAAGCACAGAATAATCTCGGCAATTTTTATGGAAGTTTGGGGAAAAACCTTGAGGCGGCCAAGTCGACGGAAAAGGCAGCAAAATTGTTTAGCCAGCTGGTAAACATAAATCCCGCCTTCTTGTCAGACCTGACCAAGACACAGATCAGCCTCAGCAACATTAATGGTCGCTTGGGCAAAAGCCTTGAGGCAGTTATGCGGCCGGAAAATGCAACAAAACTGTTTAGCCGGCAGGTAAACATAAATCCCGCCTTCTTGCCAGACCTGCCCAAGACACAGATCAGCCTCAGCAACATTAACGGTAGCTTGGTCAAAAACCTTGAGGCGGTTATGCGACCGGTAAATACAGCAAAACTGTTTAGCAAGCAGATAAATATACAGCCCAACTTCATAACGGATCTGACCAAGACACAAATCAACTTCGATAAAAATTACGAAAGCTTGAGCAAAAGCATTGGGGCGGTTATGCAGCCCAAGAATGTGGAAAAGCCGTACAGTAAGCAACTAAGCACAAGCCTCAGCTTAAAGCCCAGCCTTACTGAGTCACTGATCAACTTCGACAACTGTTACAACAGCTTGGACATGAGCGTGGAGATAATTAAGCCGACGGAAAGGGCAGTTATGTTGTCCTCTAAACAGGCAACCGAAATCACTGACTTAAATATTAAACCTGGCGAGTCTGTCAAAGTAGAGAATAAAGCAACAGATGACAAATTAATGGTGGATACAGAAAAATAGATCCTACCTACGAATATAATGAATTGGGAATTTCACATTCCAACGGCAACCAGTTCTCCGCAAAAAACGCAGATTCACAACAAAATCGTCTTTCCAGAATCACCGAGGAATATTTTGTCAAACAGACGCCATATTATCAATGATATATACGACTACCGCTTCTTTATGCAGTTGTTTGGCTATATGTCAGTTGTGCAAGTATTGAGGTGTAAATGGATATTACAACTTCCTGGGTAAAACCTCCCCTTGCGATTGGCGGCCTTGACCATCTGGCCGTTCAAGCTCCATGCATAAGCCTTTACGGCAAAATGCTCCCCGGCATCACAAACGTTACTGACCGCGCTCGGTACTACAGCTTTTATCCGTGGGTTGTCTGGTCACTTGAGAAGAACGGCCACCGTTATGGTGATACCTTCATCGATCTCTTCCGAAAAGCCGACTGTCTGTTTACCCTGATTGCCGAACGGCATGCCAAAGTAACCGGTGGTGAGCGGGACGAGCACGCAGCCGCTACTGTAGGCAGCGGCAATATGGCGGAGCCGGTCTCTAAAATTCGCGATGGGCATTCAGTCCGTCTATCAGACTTTGCTTGCCGTGAAGGGAAAACACGATACTTCAAGAACAAGCTGGGAGGGCTCGGGCAGTATTATCTCGGCGTGTTCCGTGAACTGAAAATGATGACTGGTGATCTGCTGACCGGCGTCAAGAATATCAGAGAAGTCGGTGGAGCAATGGCGGAGACTGTTGATCGCTCTGTTAAAAGGGAACTGTTCTTTAAGACCCTTGACGAGGATACCGTTTCAGCAGCCCGGCTTGACGAACTTCATTCGTTTTGCCCATGCGCGTTGAATGCGAGTACAGAAGAACACACCAAGCTCTCGGAGTTGTTCTTTGGTGATGGACAGTTTTCAAATCAAGACGCTCTTGCCCGACGTCGTTCGTTGAGAATGTTTCTATCACTGGCAGATGGCTTGGCACGATGCGGAGTGGCCATAGACATGGAACCATTCCGAGGATGTACGTACAGCGGTGCTTTACCAGACAAGTCAAAGTGGCAACTTCCTGAACGCCTTGAAAAGACCCGCCAACAATGGGCGGTTTATCAACGAAATGAATTGCTCTCCCTGGCAGTACAGGGAATATTTTATGTCATACTTCATGCCTATGAAGAATCCGGCGAAAGATTCCATTCTGTGGAAGACCTTGCTCGCTGGTTTCTGGCTTCTCCGGAAGTTGAGAATCTCGACACTGTTTTGTCTCTGAATGATTCCGTAACTTCTCTGATTGGCGCCTCAGGTTCGTGGCTCGCCACTATGGAGGACTGGACCAACGACAATCATGAAGTTCACCTTGCTGGAAGAATTGCATCTCTCTGCGGGAGTCGCGAGGATGCTGCCACCAAACGATCAGCCATAATCCTGGCGAGC
>Ga0172380_10004943_pt1 | contig 16633 bp, 17 predicted proteins | sample Leawe162metaG_FD_119747 | JGI IMG/M metagenome (GOLD analysis project Ga0172380, IMG submission 119747) | Leachate microbial communities from a municipal landfill in Southern Ontario, Canada - Leachate well 162 metaG | ecosystem: Engineered > Solid waste > Landfill > Unclassified | place...
ACGACGAGCAGAAGAATGGAGAACATAGCCAATCCAACACCAGTTGCCAAGTCTTTTCTCATGATCCTATATAGGATCAATGGTACTCGGTCTTGTCACCCTTCCGGTTCTCATAATCCACCGAAACGAGTTTCAGAATCGCCCGACCAAAGCCCGGCTCGATTCTCTCGACAATCGGTCGAATCACGATTCCTTCACGGCCACAGAAACGACCCGCTTCTTTCGGATCACACATGGTCGTAGGGCCGTCCACAAGCTCCTGCATCTTTTTGTCACTGAACGGGCCACGGTACAAGGCCGGAGCCACAGGAATCCCGAAGTAGACGAATAGCCGATTCTTCTCAATGTAAGAGAGGTATTCGCCGTTGACCGAGATATCGTAAGCTCGGTAGCCCACGTCGCCACGACCGTATTCCATGTCCTGAATCTTACGACCGAACAACTCGGCGAAGACCACGACGTTGGCATTGCGTTCGTAAGCCTTGTGCTGCTCGCTCACATGACGCAGAAGATTCTGCATCGGTTCATCCATGATCGTCCAGAAAGTGCTACGAACACCTTTCGAACTGATTTCTCGCATTCGCTGGTTATGCGAACCAACCATCAGTACAAAATCTGTACCGTCATGCACCAATCCGGCACGTAGGTTCTTACCGTGAATCTTTTCATCAACGACAACCTCTTCACCTTCCTTGAAGATGTTCGGGAAGTTACCGTAAGATTCCACGTCCGTGTACTTGTGGAACTCTTCAACAGGAGGCATTGCCTCACCGTCGTTGATCTGGACAGGTTCGTATTTCGAGAGTCCGTAGTATTCCACAACCGAGTGACCAACGGGCCACTCCGGATTCTCCACCGGAAGGATCACACCCCGGCTCGGAGTACCCCGCAAACGAGTCGCACGGATACGCCGACTCGTCGGCTGAGTGCCGTCACCAAGGCGTGGCATCGAGGACGTGTAGTTCGTGATCCCCCACTTGTCGGTGACTTCCACAGGCACAACGGTGCCGGGAGGAACGTAGACACAGGCGTCACCAACGGAGAAGCTGCCTTTCTTAATGCAGCACCACCAGTTCTTGACTCGTGCGAGTTCCAGAGCGACCGTTTCCGGATCGGGATGAGGTAGAATCTCAGCGATGCGATCAACTTCCACAATCAATGTACTTGCCATCGGTTACTCTCTTTCGTCAAAGGTCAACGACATTTCTTTTTCTTGTGTTCTGAATACTTCAATGATGTCGTCTTTGTAACTGCCATCCATAAGACGTTCTTGACCGTCAAGGAAACTCAGCACAATACGAGGATCATTGGTCTTGAGTTCTTGGGCAATTTCAAGGCAAGGTGCAATCCACTTCATGCTCCCGCCATACAGTTCGATTTCACGAGCGAGGATCTTTGCCATGACCTGACTGTCAGGACGGGGGACATACAATTGCTTTGAGAAGCGACTTGACAACGCTCCGGGGTGTCCCGGTCGTCCGCCGTGAAGTCGATCGAAAAGCAACTTGTCGTTCGCCGTTCCAAGACAGAGCACTTCTGCTGCTACTCGGTTCTGATCAAAATGGGTGATTTTCCGAATTTCACCTCTTTCATCCAGAATCGACAGCCACACTGTCAAAATGGCTTCCAATGTCTTTTCCATTTCTTCGGCGAAGCAGACAGGAGGACATCCCACGTCTCTCAACCGAAAGAAAATCTTCTCAACTCCGGCTCGTGTTGCAGAGTTTGAATTGATTGTGATCGAACCACCGGGTCCGAGTACCTGTCTCCACCCCTTGAGAAGATGGGACTTACCGCATCCCGGCAAACCCCACAGGAGGATATGGTTACGCACCTTCCCCTTGGTTTCCTTCATCCGCTTGAGGGATGCGGCAATGATACGGATATGTCTGGCTCGTGCAAACAGTCCCTTGAAGGCTGGATGATCTTCAATCTCCTCATCTGAACCACAGACCAGCACTTCCGGAATTTCGAGTTCTTCCAGAGTGAGGGCTTCATCGAAGTCGATGACATCTTCACTCTCACTCTGTATCGCTTCATCAGGGTTGGTTGGCGTGGGAATCTGTGCTCCGGTCCAATCTGCGTGGATGCCGGTGACTGACCATGTATTCGGTTTAAACTTTGTACTGGTGCCTGACGAATGCAGGTAGTTGATGACGGAAGCGAGTTCACTGTTCAACACATCCGTGGCAGGAACTTTGCTACCTTTGCGTTCGAATGTGAGGGCCACCCGATACAACCAACCACCGTCGAACTGAGTGGGGGCATGTGGCTTGTAGGATTTGTTCTCCCAATTCTTCCGATCTCCTGCCGTGCCACGGCTGACGATATATTCCAATTGTTGTTCGAGACTGTCCGGGTTGATACGTTTCTGGACTTTGCGTTCCAAAACACAACGGAATACAGGCATAGAGTATCCTCCGAAAACGAATTCAGGGCGGCAGCAAATTTTGCTGTCACCCTGAATTGTACGAACAAATTTTGAAACGTAAAACGAGAACGTGGTTATTCGCCGACGATCACGAATCCGTCATCAATGGGATTCTCATTGAGAAGAACCGGCTGCGACTTCTTCGCTTCTTTGACTTCGTTGATCGGCTTCTTCGCTGGTTTGGCGACGACGTGTTCAACGGTTCCCTGTTGCGTAACGGTCTCTGGTTGTTCTAGAATAAGTTTCTCAGTCATGGCTTCCTCCTCTGGTGTCTGCAAAACTTCAACAAGTCGGAGCATTCCTGTCTTGACGAGTTGCATGTAGTAGCTGTCCCCTTGGAACTGTTGGCTTGGTCCCACTTTGCGAACGCCGCTGTGAGTCGGCCTTGGCAAAGTCAATTCGGCGTTCGAATTGGAGTTCTCGTAGATATAGAGACCACTTCCAGACATAGCCGCCTCGATGGTAGCTTTTCGAACTTCTTTTCGTTCATACTTGTTAAATTTGCGGTACTTCATCACCAAACTCCCTTTACATAAAATCGGCGGACAAAGTATAATATGTTCGTCCCTATTAGTTTTCTCAGGAGGATTCTGAAATGAAACCCAAAACTTGGACTTCCATTTACCCGCAAGGCACCAAAGAAGGTGATGAAGAACAGTTGTTTTTCATCGGGAAAGACGGGGCATCGGGCCTCGCTCGTCATCCAAAGTACGAATGGCGGAGTACCGCTGCCATTGCAAAAGAGTCAGGTCTTTCGCAAGCCGTTGTTGAACGAATCTTGCAGAAGTACGTCAAGCTCGGCTTGATCTTCCCAAGTACGTCGAAAGACGATCATTGGGCCTATTGGGAAAGAGTTCCCGAAAAGGTTGCACCGCCAGCCAAGAGTGTTGCTCAAGTTGACCAAGACAACCGCATGGGTAATCTTGCGGGTCAATTCTACGGACAACTGCAACCATCAGTTGCAGGCCGTACTTACAGCGACGACTTTTAAGCCTTTGAAATACAAAATCCCCTTTGATTCTATATGAACAAAGGGGATTTTTGTGTTTACTTGGCGGCAGTATCAGCACCACCCTTGACGCTCTTGCCTTTACCGGCATTCTTGAGATCAAGGAAAGCGGTGGCCGAAGTCGGGGCGAAGTATGCATCTGGATACTGGCTACGGACGTATGCATCCGGATAAGCTGCACGAATTCCCGAACGATGAGTATTCTCGTCGAGTTCGACTGGCAGATCCAAGTCGTTGTCCTTGCACCATTCAATGAAATTGAGCATATTAGTTCCTCACTTTGGGTCTTGTTGTATATAGGTTTCGAGTTGCAAAATTCCCGCCCGTTATTACAATAACGCCGGAGAACATTATGAACAAAGTGCTGCGTGTTTCCATTTCCAAACATGCCTCCGAGTCGAAGGAGGTTGTTGAAAACGCTGTCTGTATCTGTGGCTTTTGCCACAAATATGGACAAGTCAGCATATCTGACTTCGAAAATCGCACCAACTTAGGTCACGGAAGGTACTTCTGCTCTTTCTGCCTTCGCAATCGTTTCAACACGAAGCTCAACAAGCACGTCCTTCTTATGGATTTTCGTGGTATCATTGGATACTACGTCTTCTATCTATTGGACGAGAACAAAATCTACAAGAGCCAAATCCTTGATTACATCAGGAAACATTCAGTCATTGGCTTGCGAAATCCTGCCTTTAGCTTCGATCCGGAAACACTCTTGTGGTATGTAGACTTCTCTCGGATCGGTTCGACTCTTCACAAAGTCTCTATGGAACAAGTCAATGCAACGGTCGATGCGATTATCGATTCGTTCAATATCGACAAGTTTCATATCAATGACACACCTCTAAAGCAGAAGTATCACGAAGCTCTCGCCGAGTATTACAAAACTCGTACTCGTCCTGCGGAACGACGCATCCTGTCGCCAACCCTCAAAGGATGCATCTGGAGACAGGTTCAGGATTGGGATGAAACACGCAATTTCTACATCGAAGACGTGGCAGAATGCTATCTTGGTTCTGCATCACCAATTCAAAATATCGAATTGTGGGATGAGGAAATGAAGCAGCCCGCTCTCACCGAATTCACCGTACATGTCAAACAAAAGACCAAACAGGGTAAGAAATACTGGCAAGGACTCGTTTGTTTGCCCGGTCTTGCCGGTGCAAATATTGTAGACAAACAGGGAAATCACCTCTTTGAGAAGAAAGAGGCCCTCAACGCCAAAGCTCGAAGCATCGCTAAGAAACTTGGCGTTAAGGTCAACTACATCCTCAAGACTAAAACTCCGTCAGAGACACCCACAACGCCTGCAACAACTTGAGTCTTTCCCAGCCTTTTTGCTTCTTAATGGATTCCAGTACGTCTGTTGTACTGGCATCCATTTCTTTTGCTAGGATTTTCTTTTCCAAGTGTTCGATGGCAATATCAATGGCCCAATCTTCAACGGCCATGTTTCTTGTACCAATCGACACCGCAAGATCCGTGTGAGTTGCTCTACCCGGCAGCGGCGAAAGCAAAAGCCGTCCTCGGTGACTCGTTAACTCCGTGAAAATCTGATGATCTTGAGGATGATCTTCTGCCGTCCACTTCTCCCACACGTCCAAATCTTCCTTAAGCGTGTAGACGCTTGATGCGAAAGTCATCGTTGTGCTCTGAGTAGATTTCCAGTAATTGCCACAAACACTCTTAAAGATACGACAGTATTCACCGTTTTTGTAAAGCGAACTGTATTTGTCTGGATGGTCAAAGAGACTGACATAGTCCACACTTTCGTCCGGCCCAACAGACACAGTGAATCCTTCTCTTAAATCTGCATCCTTACGATGAAGATAATCATCCTCAATGAAGTAGACTATGGAATACGGCGGCAATTCATCAATAGCATTACGAATCGACCAAATTAACGACCCAGCATTTCCCTTGTTTGTATAACGAACAGGGACTTCATATTCGGCCGTAATTTTTTCTAGCATCTGACGAGTTTCTACAGACTGAATATTGTCTGCAAGAATACGAAAACGAGGTGGCTCCGGTCGCCAAGTATCAGTCAGCGTCTTCTTTCTAGGCTGATCCCAATCGCTTTTAAAGGTCTCCAAACAGTTCCGGAGGCAGAGTTCTTTATCTGCTCCCGGAAGTTTTTCCTTCTTATAGCTGTTATCGCTGATTCTGTAGTAGAAGTAATTCATCCTTAACTTTCTCCACAACTTGCTTCCAGTTGCCACGTTCGGTTTGTCTAAAAATGCGAAGGCTGTCATACCAAGGACTCGTATCGCCCTCAGAACACCAACGCCAATCCGGGTTATAAGCTGTCATCATCCAGCATGGCACACCCAATGCCCCGGCAAGATGGACGATGGCCGTATCAACAGTCAACACAAGATCAAGACCTGTGATGATCGTTGCTGTATCTTCAAAATTCTGAATCAACCGAGTTGCATCAACAATCTTCATGTCCTCGCAACCCTCAGAGTAATCCACAATCTTCTTGCCATAAGGATAAATTCTCTTGGCATTATTGATCTGAAGACTGAAGAGTTTCACGCCTTCCATATCATGGATCGGCTTGAGTTCTCTCAAGTACATTGAACGTTGAGCATCGTTCGGGTGAACTGGCGATCCAGACCACACAATCCCAATATTGAGCGTATCCTTATACTCTTCCTGCTCACTGACCTTAAATGTTGCCAGTGGCTTCAGGAATGGCTTCCCACAAATCACGAAATCTTGCAGCAAATGCGGCAAGCTCATGATTGCACACTGGTAATCATAAGGTGGGAACTCAACATTCTCATGATTAACGATGTCACGAAGAACGACTTCGTCAACACCCTCAATTCGCTTCATGAGACACTCGTTCTGATCCTGACAGTGCAAGATCACCTTAGCAGCCCCAAGCTTCTTGAGTTCCTTGATGTAACGAGAGAATTGAATCACGTCACCAAGACCTTGTTCGCCATAGATGAGAACGGTCTTACCTTCGAGAGAATCACGTCCGTTCCAAAGTTTGGACTGATCATAGTTCTTGCGGTAGTGGTCTAGTTGAGCGAAGTGCTTGAATCGCCATTCGTATTCAGCAAATCCTTCCTTCCACTTTCCTTCGAGGTGATAAGTGAATGCAAGATCAACGTGCGAAGCAGCAAAATCTGGACTGATCTGTATCGCTGTTTGGAAACAACGGCGAGCATTGTCCATATCCTTCAATTCACCATAGACTCCACCCAAGTTGTTCCACAACTGAGGATCATTCTGCATGGCGATAGCCTTCTCGAACAGGTCGATAGCTTTGTCATGCTTTCCGATTTGACGGAACTGGAGAGCAAGGTTGTTGTAATACAGGTAGTTGTTCTTGAGAGCAATGGCTTTCTCAAGATTCTCAATGGCCTTCTCGTAGTCTCCGAGATTAGCATAGGCCAGAGCAATATTGTTGTAGTTGTCCGGATTGTTGGGATCGATTTCGATGGCCTGAGCAATAATTTGAGCGGAAAGCTCATACTCGCCAAGACGTTGCTTGACAAGACCAAGCAAATGTAAACCTTCTGCGTTGCTCGGCCAGCATTTGAGCAACTGATTGCAAAGAACTTCGGCAACCAGTGGGTTGGTCATCATCTTATCCTTGATGACGGTAATGGTACGATTAAAAACTGCATCGACATCCAAGCTCATTTTTCTCTCCTTGAGTTCTACATAAGTTAGTTACTTTCTAAAGGTTTGCCGTGGATTTCTTGTACCTTACTCCTAAAAAAGAACTGAAAATATCAGGCATTTATCTGCTACGTAATTCAGTCAATATGAAGTGTTACATCGGTAGCAGTTTGGATTGCTACACAAGAGTAGCGAGGCATAAATCAGACCTTATCAAACATAAGCACTGCAACAACCATTTACAGTCTGCTATGTCCAAATATGGATTGGATAAGTTTGAAGTCTCCTTGATCGAATCTTGCACCAAAGAACTCCTTGCTGATAGAGAGCATCATTGGATCGATGCTTTGGATTGTCTTGATAATGGCTACAACCAATGTCAAGTAACGACATTAAGAAAAAATAAAGTAAGTGAAGAAACACGCAACAAGATAAGTAAATCTCTTTGCAAGAAACGCATAGTAGAGATGTGCGACATGGGCAATGTTTTGATTTGCCAATTTGAATCTCTGTACATGGCGGCTAAATATATTGTAGATACCGGGATATCGAAAGGGAAACTCTTCACCGTTCGAATGAAAATCGGAGAAACGATAAGAAAAAAGAAAGTTTCGAATGGTAGAGGCACGTCTATTAGACAAAGTGCTTATGGTTTCAAATGGAGGGCTATATAATGTCGTGTGGATGTGGTAAAAAAGGTGCTTCTTATAGAAAACCTACTCCGAATGGAATCCGAGTAGTACGTCCAACTGTTGGCCCACAGTCGGTTCAAGGCGGGCCTGCGGCTGGAGCAAGTCCAGCAGAACTTCGTGCCCTTGGTCTTCAGAACAATACTAGCCCAAAACAAGGCGAAAAGACGAACGCCGATAAGCGGCGAATCGAAAAGCTAAGAAGAGAAGCTGTCAGAAAAGCTCTCAACAAGTAAAAGAAAAGCCGGGTTCATCGCCCGGCTTTTTTGTTAATGATGCACTTCACAAGTTGATTTAGTTCTGTATTTATTCATACAGTCTTCCCCACAATACCAACCCCATACTTCTTGCCTTTCTTGAACTGTGCGTAAGTCACCGAACTCTTTCCAAAAATTCTTGCTCTTCGAGTATTCGTCCTTTCCGCCATACTTTTCCCTCAATGCATCTTGGGCGACCTGCTCTTCACCATAGTTAAGTTGCAGGAATCGAGTCCAATCGCCACCCCGTTTTGCCATTTTTCCTAAGAATGTCTTAGTTGGCATATGATAAAAGAAATATCCAGAATCCCAAAAAGTATTTCTTATAGCATCACGAGCTTCTCTCCAATGAACCATATCATCTGTGCCGTTGTGTTCCCATCCCTTGCGTTCATAGTAATCCCATGTTGAAGTTTGAGGGACGATTTCCTTATCTTTATCATCTTTGAAAAGTTCGTTCTCTGGATTAAGTCCCGTTCTGTCATAACAGTATCGCTCGATCTCAAATGCTGTTTTGCGGGACCGCTCTCCTTCAGGAGTTTCGAAAGAATATCGGGTGGCACCCAAATAATTGCCGCAGCAATCACATGGAACCTTGAGGAACTTCACAGCACCTTCTTCGCCAATATGTTCTACAACCCAATCAAAAAAGCTCTTGCTTTCATCGAAAGTGTCTAAGAATCGACTGAGTACATGTTGGTGGTTCGAATCCTTGTACTCCATTTTTTTCAAGGTGTTGATTTCAGACTGTTTTGCCTTTTCGGCGTTTACAGAAACACGTTCTTTACGAATTCGATCTGCACCCTCTTTGCAGGCATCGCTGCAATACATCACATTGGTGCCACAACCATATCGCAGCCACTTTGTCCAAGAGTCACAATGAAGCCAAATTATACCGCCGCCTTCTTTACCACAAACCTCACAATCACGTTTGGGTTGCGTTGCCAACGCCACTGCTTCAGCGTCCTGTGATGGCAGATTTACTGCAACTTGTTGAGTCATTTTGAATCCTTATATTAACCATCCAATGTACCATCTTGCACTTTGCTCAAAAGTGCCACCAATTCAGCTTCCTTAGTCTTATACACTTTAATGCTGATTTGATTACGTTCAACCACTCGCTTTGTAGCATCCTTACATGAATCTGTCAAGGATGTGATCATTACTCGATAATGATTCAAGGCAATTTCCAATGCCTCACGAATTGCTTCAATGTCTTCTCTATCGACCTTAATCTGTTCCATATGAGACTCCTAGTCTTTGCTCATATCAATAGAGTTCTCCATCTTTGGTTTTTGCCAACTTATGCCATCAATCGGTTCGTTAATTTTGAAATGATTCATTGTCATAAGCATCACTTTATCTTCTTCAAACCAGTGATACAAAATCTGTGTTGGGATATCACCGTTCCACGACAGAATCTCGGAAGAAGCAATCAATTTACCCACCTTGTCTGTTAGCATTTGACCCACGACTCTTTTAAAATGAGTGTCAATAAAAACCATCTTCATGACCGGGCGATCAAGCGTGTCACGCTCCTCTGTCATAGCGACGATACGATTTTCCTTCGCACCGGGAGCATAAGCGGCATTTGGCGACAAAGGAGCCAATCCGAATGAATCCATAATGATCATTGGGCTGAATGCTGGTTTCAGACGAGTCTTGTTCAAATCGATGTGTTTAGCGTAATGCAAAGCAGATGGTTGCATTCTCTTTGACCAAAACCAGAACTCATCATTATTCGATCCCATCACAAGTTCATCACCCAAGAAGCTCTTGACATTCATGTTCAAGTTGAACGGCTTCTGATATTCGATCTTGGCATTTAGCTTGAGATCGACTATTCCGTTTTTCATGTCTACAGCGACATCTGTGTAGGAGACGCTTTGAATCAAAGCATTCTTTTGATTAACCTCCATGACTATGTTCGAATAGTCATAGTCTGGTAACGGGATTGTAGTGGGAGGGAAAATCTGTTGATTGATCGGAGCAAAGTGTCTCTGATATACGATGAAGCCAATTGCGGCTGCAAGAGTAATTGTTGCGACTAGCAAAAGGTTTTTGGTGAAGTTGATGTTCATACCTCTAGCTGATCGATAGCGAAGGGGATCTTATTGAAAAACTTTTTCCAGTTTCAAAGTTTTTCAAAATTGATTAACTCCTATTGACTTAGGAGGAGACATATGCAAAACTACCTACGAGCCAAGAGTAAACGCATTGACTTGTTCTTAAAGTTTAATGGACAATGTCAACATTGTGGAAAAACACCCTATAAATGGCACGCCGACCATATCCTTCCCAAAAGCCGAGGTGGGTCTGGAGAATTTGAAAATTTCCAACTTTTGTGTGCCGAATGTAATCTAAAAAAAGGAATCAAAATGACCGCTTACGAATATGAACAACTTACACATTTCACAAACGACTTCCCAAACAACAATGGACAAGTACGTATTTGTCAAGTTGGAGCGTATAATGCTGTCATCCAGAATTTAGTAGTGGAAAAATCCAAAACTTGTAGTGCAATTGTACCAACAGGTGGCGGTAAAACGGATCTTGTTAGAGCAATTTCTATTGGATTAAAGAAACACAAAATTGCTTGCGGGGCAATGGTGTTTAGTCCTTCTAAACATCTAAGAAAACAGCTTGTGGATAACAATCACAGTCAATTCATTACTCGATTCGGAATTGATCCGAGTGATGCTTTGTTCATGGAAGACGAAGACATTATCAATATGTTTCGTAATGATGCTGTACTAATGAGTTACACAACACAACTTCTTACTGCCCCAAAAAATTGTGACAGATTTCTAAAAGAGGCCAAACGAGTAGAAAGCAAATTTGGACTAACACCGGTTGCAGTCTTCGATGAAAGCCACCTTTATCGAGACGATTTAGAAAGAATGGATGATGTTAAAGCCGCCAATTTTTGGGGCGAATGCGTTGGTAGATTCGAAAAAATGGGAATACCGGTGATTTTAATCACCGGGACGCCTTATCGGTCGGATAATGGAAAAATTCCGGGTTTCAAAATCCGATTGACAGATCAAGTTACCATTAAACCTTTTGTCAAAACCGAAAAAACAGACGATCCGCTTGTAATTAAAGTTCGGAGCGGAACACAAGAGGCAACAAAATATTACCTAGAAGCCGATTACCATTACACATACAAAAGAGCTTGGATCGATGGTATCATCATTCGGCCTAACGAGCAATGGGTTGATGCCACAACCTTCTTTGAAAAGAGTGGTCTTGCACAAAACATATCCGATCTTAAACCCTCTAGTGCCAATCCGCTTTTACGTAAATTCCTGAGCGATAGCGACACAATTGCAAGTTTTGTAAATCATACCATTACGTGCCTTCGAGCACGTAAAGCATCAAGTCCTGATTGTGCAGCAATTGTAACTACCTTGTCAGATTTGGATGATTCATTCAATATGAATGACATGACCACTCAAATGTCCGACATTCACGCCACGAGAATTCAAAGAGAATTTGAACATCAAGCACCTGATCTAAAAGCTTTGGTGGTTACTTCGAATACACCACCCGATCTCTTACAAGAGTTTCAAGCTAATTCCTATTACGATATCTTGATTGTGAAATCAATGGGCGTCGTTGGTTTCGATTGTCCTAGAATCAAAGTGGTTGTGTTAATGAACAACCATAGAACTATGCCGGGCCTAGTGCAATCCAGCAACAGAGGTTGCAGAGTGTTCGACGGCAAACATAAACATTATGATCTAATCATGTCGAAAGACCACGGCATGCAAGAGTTGTTCGAACAATTCAAAACAGAAAGTGATCTGTCAGAGGCAATTAAAATCCTTGAAGAAAATGAAAAAGAGGTGACCGCTGAATCTAAAGAAGACCAAAAAGACATTCCTTCTTTCAGTAATCATAACATAACCTCAACATTTGATAACAGAAACAACGATGACCTAATTGACGACTTGTTTCGAGAGCATTTTGCAACTTTGTATAACGAAATCGATCGAGAGAGTCGTCTACAGCATTTTGCAATTCTCCACAAGATTGGATTCAAATTTCCGGGCAAGGAAGAGATTGCTCCGACCAAAGTTAAAACCAATTTTGAAGAAATCATTCCAATTATCGGGATGCCCGTAGAGAGTCTCAACGCTAAAGAAAAAAGACTAAGAAAAGAGGCGAATGATCTACAAAAGGAAATTGCACTTGAAATCTTTCAAATCACCGGCCGAGCATATAGCCAAACAGACTACTCAGACATTACAAAACTAATTTGGACTTGCGTTAAGAGAGCGGGCGGTTTTCCTCCAAATCAATCAATGCAAAACTTGATCGGTATCGATAATTACGCTAAAATTGTTGAGTGTTTTCGTGTACTCAAAAGTTCTCTTCCAAATGGAAGCTGGACTGAACTCAAATCCTTCCTTCTTACTTTCAAGAAAGTTTAATGATGAGCAAAGCAGACACCGTTTTTTATCGATGTTTCGATTTCCTATCAAAACTCTCCAAAACTGAAACTACATTTCAGGAAATTGAAGATTATGTTCTTCCTAAAGAACTGTCTACAGAAACAGTCAAGGGCCGCAACAACTCAGAATTGAGTACAGTTCTTTCTGTATTGTACAACATCGGTTCTTTAGTTGACTCTAAATCAAAGAAGGCCAATAAGCAAATCACAGTTCAGGATGATCGGATCTTTAAGCTTCCGGTGGAAATTGCACACAAAGCTTTTAGAAAGTTCTTGGACTCCAACAAGAACGATAATCTTCCGGATGCATGCAAAGGCAGGAATAGTGTTGTGTACTATAAGTACCGCTTACTTGATCCTGCGTTACAGAAGGAATTGTCTTCTATGGGCATCCTGAACAAATCGTATCTTGCACGGGTGGAGATGCTACTACGAGAGAAAATTGGCACGCCATCTATCACAACGCCCACCATTGACAAACTAGCCCAAAGCAAAAAATTGTTGCGACATTTGGCCCTTAAGAAAGCCGTCGAAAACACTTTAGAAGACGGCAATGAAGAAACGATGAAAATCCTTCTTGCTAAACTGAATCCTTTAGAGTTGCTTGATGTGCTATAAATGAAAAATGCCCCTTCGAATGAAGGGGCATTTTCTTTTTGGATTCTTAGTTTCGCTGTTGAGCGTGAACTTCGGTGTAAGATTAAGTACATCGCCATCCGCAAGGACACGGCTGACGGCAAAGCGTTCAGCCCATAGAACCTTGGCAGACGTAGCGGCCTCAACCCAATAACCGTAGATCGTGTTACCGGATGCACCGCAAGTCCAAGACTGTGCAGCGGAACCGTAAGACGATTCGGCCTTGTTGGAAACCGTAACAGCGGTGTTCCAAGTAGTACGAGCAAGCGTCTTAGCAGCGTAGTTCGTGAAGTTAGCTTCTGTCATCGAGCCACTTGCGAACGTCTGGTCTGGCGTAACGTCGTTACGGAACAATTTCAAAATGTAAGCTTCATCGACAGAAAGGGCGTCTTTGAGCATCTTCATGTGTGTTAGCTGCACCTTAGTTTGTAACGTTATAGTGCAGATCAGACTGTCGCATCATCCAACATAGGATGTCTTCTCGCTCAGTCGTTCACGGTTCCAAAAACATGACATCCTGTCGGTGTTGGAGGATTCCGCCCTATCATCCCCGTTACGGGATTTCTAAGTCAATCAGAGAAGATTTTTCACGGCGTTAGCCAGTGGGACAAAGTTTATCCAGAAGCTCTAGTTCGCCCTCGTTTGGGACAACGAGTGCCATGTGTACCTCTATTGGTAAAAGGGGAAATGGGATAACATCCGTTACCCATAAGATATATGGACATTCATGCTTCGAATTGTTACACTTTGTACTAGATAATTTGAATTCAAAGTAAGGAAAAACCAGAAGTGATTGAAAAATCTCGTCAAAGTCGCATTGGACAAAAACGAAGTGATGCTACAAGAAAAAAGTTATCGGAGGCTCGCCAAACGAATATCGAGAAAGCCAATGAAACAATCCGACATAAGGCGGGGCGTTCTGCTTCTGGCTACAAAGGGGTCTACCAGAAAGGAGCAAAATGGCAAGCCAAATTTAACCTTCATGGTAACGATACAAACATTGGAACGTTTGTCACCAAAGAAGAAGCGGCTCATCACTACGACTACTTTATGCTCAAGAACTATGAACAACCATATTTGAACTTTCCAGAATTTGATTACTCTTCATTCGTACCGAACACTCCTAAACCAAGTCGTAAACTCGACTTCAAAAAAGCCAAAGAAATCAGAGACCAACACAAAAATGGTCAATCCCCTAAAGAATTGGCTCAAAAATATGGTGTCTCTTTAACAAACATTTATCGTGTGTTAAATGAAATCTACTACCCGAAAACCTCGGCAATCGTTTCTGTAATCTACAACCCTCATTGATCTTTCTTGGGGTATGGATCGGGTAGGTAGAGATACTGGCGACAAGCCGTGATAGCTGGCAAGTTGGCCGGACGAGTGTATCGGTTGAATACACCCTTGCCACGACGTGCGTAATACTTCAAAGGTACAAAGCATTGCGTATGACGATTTGGATATGTTACAACACACGTCAACTCATTTGCACACAGTCTGTCTTCAAGGAAGAACGAGTATTGAGATTGGCCTCCTGCTGTCAAGCGAGACATACCTGCCTCAACCACAAACTTACTGCTCTTTGGAGAAGCTGTGCCTCCCAAGAAGATGCGGTAGTTTTTGTTGCCCACATTATAGACAAAGTTCCAATTTGAGAGCTTTGGATCATCAATGGCACCAGATAGCACCATTCCACCCGATCCTGCATATGCTTTACTGCGATGGGTTGTAACACTTCCAGCCATCGTTAAGCTGCCAGAGGCAACGAAACTAAATGGAGAAGTTTTGTTCACGTTGCTAACGCCAGCACCAAGAATTCCACCAGAAGCAATATTCATAGAGTCAACAGTGTTGATGTTTGTTCCGCCGTTAACGACACCACCAGAGGTGGCATTCATAGAGTCAACAGTGTTGATGTTTGTTCCGCTAACGGTCGAGCCACCAAAGACTGGCACGGCACTTTCCGCAGGACTGATTCCAGCGAGTAAGACCCCACCGCTCGTTACTCGATCTTCAAACGAATAAACATTTGCTGTGCCACCGCCTACAAGACCACCACTTGTGCTAATGTTGAATTCGATATCTTCTAAATGCGATCCAGAAACTAGTGCGGCTCCTGTCGCTAACTCTGTTGAATATTTCTCATTAGTAGCAGAACCATTGACAACGCTACCGCCAGAAGTGGAGACTGTATTATCTCTATAGACAAAACCGATGCCGCCTCCGACAACACCTCCAGTAATCACTTCTGGTGGGAAGATTCGTTCTGGTATAACTGTGCCGCCAACTTGAAGACCTTGGCTTGGATCGTTTATTGTGTAGTTGCAATCATTGGAATTGATGCCTCCAGCGAGGATACCATCACCAAGCTCCGGCCCACCTAAGACTTCGAGGCCAACTTCATTGACAATCAAACCCGCATTAAATGAAGCGACAACTTGCACATACATGGCAGATGCCACGATTCTTGGATCACTTGTAACATAACCATCGACTAACGCCCCGCCCGATACAATTGCTGTATCGGGTTTCAAGGCTTGTCCCCCTAAAACGGCACCACCTTCTGCAACTCGACTACTTCCGACTCCCGGAGTTTCGACAATTGCAGTTCCACCTGCTTGAATACCGCCAACAGGGTCGGGGTTCAAGAAGTCACCGAGAACTTCAACACCAACTTCGTTGACAATACTGCCCTGATTTGTTGCTCCAACAACTTGAACATTGAACTGGCTCATTCTGAGGCCAAATCCAATGATTGTAGGGCCTTCAACAATGTTCTGATTATCGATTGGTTCAGGAATCGCCCAGCCTTTGGCAATATGCGGAAGGAATTGGGTTGTGTCCCTGTAAAGATCCCAGCGAGTTGCCGGATTGTATAACGACCAAGCTAATGCTTCTGGACTGCCGTTGTTCTTATAGATTCTTACATCACTGATATAACCAACAAATGGACAGAGACCCGGATTGTTCGGATGAGTTCTGCCAAATCGAAGAGGATCTGCATTGGGAACTCTAGTAAATCCATTGAAAGAATTGTTCCAAGTAACAGGGCATTGATCTCCGTTAATGAATGCCTTGGCACTTGCCATGATATCCGCAAACAACCCTACAAAAGAGATCGTAAGAACAACGTGATTCCATGTGTTTTTGACAATACCGCTGTCTGTGGTGTAGAAGTTTCTGTTTCCGAAAAATCCCAAACCCGGCTCAATTGCACTTGGGCGTGTTAAATCTTCGCTAAACAGATAGGCATTGTAGTTTTGTCGGGCTGGGACGTAGCCATTAGTAAAAACGGTCTGTCTTGTAAAATAAGTTTGCGATCCGTATATTGGGTCAGGAACTTCTTGTCGGTTAGTTCCGTCGGCGACTGTATTAAACCAATAAGATACGGTCAATTCATCGCCTTCAACGACTTCCAAATCTGCTACATCCGGAACCTCAATCCATCGATTGCGACCATCTATTCGAATATTAGATCCGCACGGTTCTTCAACCGAAGCAAAATCTGCA
>Ga0172380_10004944_pt1 | contig 16626 bp, 16 predicted proteins | sample Leawe162metaG_FD_119747 | JGI IMG/M metagenome (GOLD analysis project Ga0172380, IMG submission 119747) | Leachate microbial communities from a municipal landfill in Southern Ontario, Canada - Leachate well 162 metaG | ecosystem: Engineered > Solid waste > Landfill > Unclassified | place...
CAATAGTCTCATGGCTGAAGTCTTATATCGAAAATATCGCCCACAAAACTTCACTGAAGTTATCGGGCAAGAACAGGTAGTAGAAGTACTTAAGGGTGCTATTAAGTCAAAAAATCTTTCTCACGCATATTTATTTGCTGGTTCGCGCGGAACAGGGAAAACAAGTATCGCTCGTATCTTTGCTGACCAAATCGGCGTTACTAAAAATGATTTGTACGAGATAGACGCTGCTTCGCAAACTAGTGTTGATGACATCCGTTTACTTAAAGAGGGTGTGTCTTCAATGCCATTTGAATCTCCGTACAAGGTGTACATTTTGGACGAAGTTCACATGCTTTCAAAATCAGCATTTAATGCTTTTTTGAAATTACTTGAAGAACCGCCAAAGCACGTCATCTTTATTTTGGCGACAACCGAAATTCATAAACTACCCGACACGGTGGTTTCACGTTGCCAGGTATTCCAATTTAAAAAACCAACACAAAAAGCACTCCGTGAGCTTGTTATTGAGATTGCCAAGAAAGAAGGCGTTTCAATCAAGCCAGCCGCAGCAGATCTCGTGGCACTCCTTGGTGACGGTTCATTCCGTGACACACTAGGTATGCTCCAAAAGGTAATGCAGGGCGCAAGGGGCAAGACAGTAACAGCCGAAGATGTCGAAGTGATTGCCGGAGCACCAAAGCATGCCTTGGTCAGTAATTTCCTAAAAGCTATTGTTACCAAAGATATCGAACTGGGCTTGTCGACCCTTAATGAATCAAATGAGGCCAATACCGATATGGCTGTCTTTGCGACGCTCTTACTTCAAAAATTGCGAGCGATGCTTCTTTTGCGTTTTGCTCCTGCAATGAAAAAAACTGTTGAAGAAGAATTATCCGAAGTTGATGCAGAACTTCTCACAACACTTGCCAAAGACAAGCGGGCCGTCTTGACCGCAGATGTTCTGGTGGCATTTCTCGAAGCAACCGAGCGTATTCGTTTTTCAGCAATTCCATCCTTACCACTTGAATTAGCTTTGATTAAGATTAGTAATCAATAATTTATTTGTATGCAAAAGATAAAGATAGAACAACATGGTTTTGCGGGTTTCTGGATTGCGGCGTGGATTTTTACAATCGGTTTCTTAGGTCTTACCTTTTGGAAGGCCGTCCTCGCCATCGTTATCTGGCCATATTACATTGGCCACGCTATCAGCTTTTTGATTCAATAATAAGATAATATGGATTCACGTATCATTGAAGAATCTCCTATTGCAAAGTTTTTGTTTAGCAACACGCGCCTCGCGTGGTTTTGGCTTTTGGTAAGAATCTATGTTGGTTGGCAATGGCTTGAGGCTGGTTGGGCGAAAGTTACCAGCGATGCGTGGGTCGGTGCTCATGCAGGCACTGCACTTACAGGCTTTCTTAACAGTGCCCTCGGCAAGGTTGGCGGAGCACACCCAGACGTACAAAGTTGGTATGGTTCTTTTATTGAACACGCTGTCATCCCACACGCACACACGTGGTCATATTTCGTGGCTTTTGGTGAAGTTGCTGTCGGTGTGGCATTGATTCTTGGTTTCCTCACCGGCATCGCTGCATTCTTTGGCTTATTTATGAATTTGAACTTTTTACTCGCGGGCTCAGTGAGTGTTAATCCAGTTATGTTTACGTTGAGTATCGGTCTCATTCTCGCGTGGAGAATTGCGGGCTATCTTGGTGTGGATAGAATTGTCTTACCACTTTTAGGCACTCCGTGGAGTAGAGGGAGATTGTTTAAGAAGGAGTAGTACATTTTTCTCATCTTTACAATTAGGTATTTTATGGTACTTTTACCGCAGAAGCATCCTTCGTAAGGATGTTTTTTGTACCTCGTCAATTAGGTAAATGTTTCAAATCTTTTTTTAGGAGACTTAGTATGAGTACAGGGACTTTGTTCGACAAGGTGTGGAAACTCCACACCGTGAGAGTCTTGCCGAATGGGCAGACTCAGCTCTTCGTTGGGCTACACCTCATTCATGAGGTCACTAGCCCGCAGGCGTTTCAGATGATTCGGGAGCGCGGACTCAAGGTTCGTTATCCTGAGCGCACGTTTGCGACGGTGGATCACATCGTTCCGACGGAAAAGCCCTCTCTCGTGCGACCGTTTAAGGATGGCCTTGCTGAACAGATGCTCGTTACCTTGCAGAAAAACTGTAATGAATTCGACATCAAACTCTTTGATCTTGGTGATCGAGGGCAGGGCATTGTCCACGTCATTGGTCCGGAACTGGGACTGACTCAGTCTGGTATGGTTATCGCCTGTGGCGACAGCCATACTTCCACCCATGGCGCGTTTGGTTCCATTGCTTTCGGTATTGGCACCACACAGGTGGCCGGTGTGCTGGCGAGCCAGTGCCTTTTGGTGCAGAAGCCAAAGGTTCGGCGCATCGTCGTGTCAGGCACCACTCCCGACGGCGTGTACGCCAAGGACATTATCTTGGCAATCATTCAGAAACTAGGAGTCAAGGGCGGTATCGGTTTTGCATATGAATACGCAGGATCGGCAATCGAAGCACTCGATATGGAGGGTCGTATGACACTCTGTAACATGTCAATCGAAGGCGGCGCCACGTGTGGTTATGTGAATCCGGACGACACTACCTTCGATTATGTTTGCGATGACCGCCAGTTTGTTCCCAAGGGCGGACCCCTTCGTCAACTTATCGATTGGTGGGAAACTCTCCGCACCGAAGCAGACGCTGAGTTCGACGATGTTGTCGAAATCGACGGGAGTTCTCTTCAGCCGATGGTCACTTGGGGTACTAACCCCGGGCAAAGCATTGGCATCAACGAAAAGATTCCCAATGATGCAGACGGTGCAGCCCTGGCGTATATGGGCTTCAAAGCCGGTCAGCAGATTGCTGGTACTAAGGTGGATGTGGCCTTCATTGGCTCATGCACCAACGGTCGCTTGAGCGATCTTCGTGAAGCTGCTGAGATCGTGAAGAAATACGGTCTCAAGGTGGCACCGTGTGTAAAAGCTCTGGTCGTACCAGGGTCTCAGATGGTTCGAGAGCAGGCGATCGCCGAAAGGCTCGACGAGGTTTTTATCCACGCTGGTTTTGAGTGGCGTGAAGCGGGTTGCAGTATGTGTCTCGCAATGAACCCCGACAAGCTTCAAGGCAATCAGCTTTGTGCCAGTACGTCCAACCGTAATTTCAAGGGGCGTCAAGGCAGTCCGACTGGACGAACACTTTTGATGTCTCCGGCTTCTGTTGTGGCTTCGGCCGCCAAAGGCGAAGTTGCCAGTGTCTCACAACTCTAAAAAAAGAAAGGACGGCCAATACTTATGGCTATGAACAAATTTGAAAATGTGACCTTGAAGGCTTTTTACCTACCGGGGGATGATATCGATACTGATCGCATTATCCCGGCTCGATTCCTACGCTGTGTTACCTTTGAAGGTTTGGAGGAAAATGTTTTTGCCGATGATCGAGCACAGCTTCACGGCAAGCATCCCTTTGATCAGTCTGAGAACAAACAATGTGGAATCATGATCGCGGATGCCAATTTTGGTTGTGGTTCGAGCCGTGAACACGCGGTAGCGGCGTTGCAACGTTGGGGTATCAAGGTGATTATCGCCAAGACCGTCGTTATTCCTTCGGATGACCCGAAGAAGGATCCAAAGGTCATTCCGGCCTTCGCTGCTATATTCCGTGGCAATGCGACGGCAAATGGTCTTGTCTGTCTGGACGTGTCGCCAGAAGATCACGAACTCCTCGTGGCGAACGCTGCGATGAGGAGTGAAAATTTCATGGCGATCAATTTGGAACAGATGACGATTGCCTGTCAGCATTTTCCGGCGGGCGAGACTGTCGTGAAATGCACGATGCCTTCGGCCGACCGTGACATGCTTTTGAACGGCACATGGGATACCTTGGCGACCTCGTTGGAAGCCGGTGACCTTATCGAAAAAACAGCCGCCGACTTGCCTTATTTGAAGGCCACCTGATTTTGAACTTTACCTGATGCAGACCACCAGACCCACTCAACTTTGAGTGGGTCTTTTCTTTTACTTTCTACTTTTTTTATAGTAGGGTAGTGCCGGAATGTCCGTGTGGACAATCGCACCTCGTCATCATTTTTGTAGGAGACTTCGTATGGGAAAGCACAGACAGATTGCTTTACTGCCAGGAGATGGCATCGGCCCAGAAATTATGCAGGCAACGCTCCCGATCATCTTTAAGGCAGCCGAACTCACTGGTGATGACATCACCGCGACTCCCGGCCTTATCGGCTGGGCAGCGTACGACAAGTATCACGACACAATGCCGGAGACAACCTGGAAGCTTTGTGTGGAGGTGGACGCCATCCTTTTTGGTGCCGTCGGTCTACCAGGTCGCGACAAAGAAGTTGCGGCGGAAATGCGTCCCGAACGTCGGGCCCTCTTGCCGTTGCGCAAACACTTTCAGCTCGGTTGCAACATTCGACCTGTCGTGGTCATGCCCGAACTGGCAGAACTCTCGCCGTTGAAAGATCATTTACTGAAAGACGGCGTCAATCTGACATTCTTTCGTGAACTGGTCGGTGGCGATTACTTCGGTGAACGTCGCGAAGACCCCGATGGGCAGTGGGCTGAAGACGTCTGTCGTTATGAGCGTCAGACTATCGTCAGTATTGCCCGCATGGCTTTTGATTTTGCGAAGAAGACGGGCCAACCGGTCACGTCCATCGACAAAGCCAACGTCCTCGGCGCCACCGGCACTTTCTGGCGCAGTATTGTCCAAGAGGTCCACGACACCGAGTATCCCGAAGTGGTACTCGACCATGTCTACGTCGATGCCTTCAACATGTATCTCTTCATTAAGCCGAGTCGATACAGCGTCATTCTGACAAGTAACGCTCACGGTGATATCCTCTCCGACGGCGCTGCTGGTCTGGCTGGGAGTTTAGGGCTTTTGCCATCGGCAAGTATCAATTCCAATACCAGCTTCGGTCTGTACGAACCAGGTGGTGGTAGCGCTCCAGATATCGCCGGGAAGGGGATTGCTAACCCAATTGCTATGATTCTCTCGGCGGCGATGATGTTCCGTCACAGCTTCGGTAACGATGCTGCTGCAGAGATGATCGAGGAAGCTGTCAGGGAAACCCTGCGGTATGGCTTCCGTACCAAGGATCTCCTGCCCGAAGGCTCCAGCCAAGAACCTGTTTCGACGACGACGATGGCGAATGCCGTTTTGGATCGTCTCAAGATGCCGGTTCCTCAGGTCGCGTAACACTGTTCTGTTCAAAAAACCACACCGTCAGTCTTCTGGACTGGCGGTGTTTTTGTTTAAGGTAGGTATGAAGGATTTTGCATTAATGGCGAAAGGGAATTGAGAAATAGCTGATTTTGTTGTAGTCTAGTGCTACAGCTTTTGCTGTTGTAAAAGCTTATTGGGGGATCGTCTAAAGCTCCCTGTTTGTTCAAGAGCGAAGTGATTGAGTACAAACAGCAGTGGTTAATACGTATTAGAGTCAACAAGTGGTTACAATGAAATAGGTGTGATAGATAAATATTTGGGGGATCGTCTAAAGGTAGGACAGTGGCCTTTGAAGCCATTAATTGGGGTTCGAGTCCCTGTCCCCCAGCAGTATTGAAATCGGGGCATTTTTCGGTGCTCTAAACATGATATCGTATGGACTTTTAAGGCTCACTTGAGCCACTTTTTTATTTTGGAAAGAAAGGTTCCAACATAGATTTTCTAGGATTTCTCTCTTTTGAGAATCGTCAGCTTTCAAAAACTCTTTTTTGGCTCTACTAGCGCGTAGAAATACATCTTTAGTCGGTTCCAACCTAAATGCGGGTTGTTGCTTTTCAACCCGTGCAATTTCTTTTTTAAGCGAGACTTTTTGATTATTCAAAGACAGGACTCTTTCGTCGTAAACCTCCTTAGGTATTTGCTCATCAACGAAAGCGTCGAGAAGACGAGATTCTTTCGATTTGAGCGATTGTAGCTCCTTCTGAAGGGTCTCTAGGGTCTTTTTGTAGTAGTCGGATTGATTCTCTAATTCTTCCTTGGCAGATTGGTACATGAGCTCAACCTTTCGTTCGGAAAACTTAATACCGTCAAGAACTTTGGCAAACTGCTCCTCAAGGTAGATCTCTCGCATATAGTGCTTGTGTTCGTCACAAGGACCCTTCTTGTTTGTGCAATAGTAATATTGGTGGCCTTTCTTTAGTGAGGCAGTTAGGGCGCAACCGCAAACTTCGCATTTTAAGAAACCCCTTAGAGGAAAGAATAGTCGGGCAGGCCGTGGTCGCGAACGGTTACCTGAGAGCTCTTGAGCTTTTTCAAAAGTTACTTTTGAAATTAACGGTTCGTGATTACCGTTATAGTATTTTCCGTCTCTTTTCATAATTCCCATATAAAAAGGATTGAGGAGCATTCTTTGAATACTTCCAATAAAAACCTTTCTTCCATTACGAGTTCGAAAACCTTCTGTATACATGGTGTCAGCAACTTCTCTGAGGGTTTTACTTTGAAGATAGAGGCTAAACGCTCTTTGCACATATTTTGCTTTCTTCTTATCAACAACAATTGTCCGTGTTGCTTTGTCATTGAGATATCCGAGTGGAGCATGATTCGGCCATTCACCGCGTGCAAGTTTCTCCCGATTACCACGCTTTACGTTTTCACTGAGGTCTCTGATGTATTGGTTGGCCATTCCCAATTGCACAGCAAGCATGAGCACGTTGTCAGACGGCAAATGGATTGCTTCGTGAGTTCTGATTTCTTTTATGGTTCCACGCTGTAACAGGTCAATCACTTTTCCACCGTCAACAAAGTTTCGTGCCAAGCGGTCTAGTTTCCAGCAAAGAATCGCTCCAACCTTTCCTTTCTCAATCAAATGAAGTACTTCGTTAAAGACTGGCCTACCTGCGGATTTTGCCGAACGGCTTTCCCTAAAGATTTCAACCACGTTAAGGTCATGCTTCTTAGCGATTTCTAAGAGTTCTCGTTCTTGGGCGTCTAGAGAGAGGATTTGCCTATCTTCACTATCTGTAGATTTTCGACAATAAATGACGTATTTCATAGTTGTTATAGTATTCATTTTGTAATTTTAAACAAGCGGTGCCGACATTTACCGAGCCACTTAGTATCATAGGTTTTCTCAACGACTTCTACTTCTTGGTCTCCTGTAAAGTCATCAATAACTGCCCACATAGGGGCAATACCTCTGCCTACTTGGGGACGTTTAACGTTTCTAGAAGCAACATATGACTTCTGATTTTTTAGTTTTGGGTCAATAAACGCCTTTGACATATACTTTGCTAAATACGTTGAAAGTTTTTCGTGTCCGTCAGTCTCTTTCATAAAAATGTATCCGTGACCCCACATCATTGCAATTGTTCTAGATTTCCTTTCTTGTAAAAAAACTTCAGAGGGTAACCCCCAGAACAAAGCGTGGAAATGAACAGCTCCACGCTTTTGAAATTCTGGGACACAGATGTATCTAAAATCTTTTCCGTATTTATAGCGGAGAGCTTGGACAAAAGATCTATAGTCCTTGTATCCGATACTGAGATCGGTGAGGTTTTCCGCATAGGTGAGAGTAAGGAGTGAAGGAAGCTCAGGTCGTTGCAAGTTAGATGCGACGAGCCTTCTAAAAGCCACCATTGCGCGTTTAGAATTGTTTTGTCTTTGCCCCAACTGCCTTTCCGATAGAGTATCTTTTCTATCAGCTCCCAGTTTCTTGTTATAAGCATTATCTTTAGGTTTTCTATTTGCTCTTTGCTCGCGTGAAATTGGTTCTCGTTCATATTCATACACTTCAAGATTATTTCCGTATCTAATAAATTTTTTGTAACTCATTTGTCTAAGTTGTATTAAGTTAACTAATTAGCAAGTCACATAAACGTCGAGCCTTTGCCGTGGGGCTTAAGCACCCACGTCAAAGTGCTCAACGAGTTTTTCCCTCGCAAAGGCTAAAAATAACTTTGAAAATGCTTCAAGATATTCCTCAGTCAATTCTTGAGAAAGCTCGATACCGTCTTCTTCCTTGAAGCACTTAATTGTTTCGTCTATTAAATTTTTACTGAATCTAAAAGGCATAAAAAAAGTAACCTGTATCTACAGGTTACTTCTTACAAACTAATTTGGTACGGGAAATTAAGTATTTTTTCTGGCTACGAAAGGACTAGCTTATATCCATGTTTTGAGGCGTTTTGGAAAAAATCTGGATGGCTTTTTTTTGTTTTTGGTAAAATTCCAAATTTTCTTTTAAGGCTTTTTAAAGTTTCCCCTAGCTCAATTTTATGAGATTTTGATATTTGAACTTCACCCATATAACTACGGATTATGGTTTTGTAGGTTGCCATATAATTTGCCGATGTGTATAAGGTTTTGAAAACTTTAAACTCTCTACTGTCTGGGGAAAGTAAGCCTTTCATACCAAAGTATTGATATTGACCAGTCTCAATATTGAAATGTAAATTGGTATTAGATTTTTCAGATTCAGAAATTACTAATCTATTTGACTTATATTTTTTAAGCAACGAACTAATCTTGTCACCAACAAAAATTGAGAATAATTGAAACCCTTTCATTTCAAAGTCCATGTCAAATTCATCCCTTTTTTCCTCAAGAAAGTGACTTTCATAATAGGATGGTCTCCTTAAAAGGCCCATGTCTTCAATGATGTGAACTTCCCCATGATCGTGTAAGTATTGAAGTCCCGAACAAAAAGCAAGTAATTCCATTTTCCCCACAACTAAATCATTTTCATGAATATCTAACATTTCATCTCCCAAAACATAACCTCTTTGTTGTATAACAAAGTTAATGATTTCTAACGTCCTAACAATATCGTCCTTTAATTCTGCCATATTTTGAATCTACCAATTGGCAACTATTAAGTAAAGCCGTATACTTAAAGCACAACTAAATATGGCCTAAACCAAGCAATTGGCATGGCATAAAGACCAGTAACGAATAAAGAACCCATCATGGGGTCGTCGTTACTGGCCATATCGGGAAACTGGTATGAGAGACTTCGGTCTCTACCCGTGGTGGGCTTTTTGTTTAATTATGTATATCAATAAAACAGTAGTCTTATTTCTCCTCATTTTGCTCATTTCTGGTGGCATATTCTTTTTCCCGCAAACTAAACATTTTTTACTAAACTCAACACAAAAAATTAACAAATCAATTGTAAGTGACACTAAAAAAATTTCTGTACAAAAAGTAACAAATCTTGGATATGCCTTCTACCTTGGTGAAATCGAATCTGATAATAAAACTAACATAACAGACGACCTAAAAAACCAAATTACGAAAATTGTTTATACGGCCAATTTCTCTAAAAAGATACTAGAGGATCTTCCAATCATTATTGTAAATAACTTAGCCCTTGTGGAAAATCAGTACATATCTTTACCAAAAGGAAATGCTAACGTTCCAGAACTCAAAGCGGACTTTCTAAACGAAGGAGGCTTCTATGCGGTATATAACAATGGCTTAAAAATTATCTATATCAACAAAGCGACCCTTTCGGGAAACAAATTAAATGAGGTTCTAACACACGAACTGGGACACGCGATCGGAAATACACTCACAGATGAACAGTGGCAAGAGTTTTATAAACTAAGAGGAATATCTACAGACACGCCTAGAGTAACGTCAAACTGGTATCTGTCTCCTGAAGAAGATTTTGCAGAGGTATATAAAAATATTTTTACTGGTATAGATATACGGACCTATTATGGAACATTAACGTCTTACCTTGGTATCGAACTGTTAGGTAGTTGCGGGGATATTTATCGAAGTGTATTTGATAGTTACTTACCTAAGACGAGCCCCGAAGACTGGTCACAAAACTTTATTACCAACAAACAAGTAAACCTTGATTACGGTGTGGTAGAAGCAAAGGCAAATAGTGACCCTCAAGTACAGGCTTGTCGAAGGGACGCCATGGTTAATCCGTCAAAATACCCGTCTGACTGGTCATTTGGGATACCATATAAAAGCACCATAAATCAGGCAACAAAAGATTACATCAGAGGCACCTTGTAGAGTATCTAATTGACTATTAATTAGAACATTGTCTGTATAAGCATTTTATGGTATAACACGCTTATTATGGATGAAAAAGATATGCCCAATTTGAGTGCTGAGGAATTGAGAAGTTTGAAGACTCAATACAATAAAGCTAAAGAAGTACTCGAAAAAATTAATGCTCTTACTATTCGTTACGACGCAGCGTATAGAGCATATGAAACTCGAAATATAGATGTAGAAAAGATTTCTAATGAGGCTAGAGAAAAATCTTTAGCAATCGAAAAATCAAAAGTAGAATCGGAAAATTTTATAAAAGAAATAAGGGAAAATCTGGAAAAGATAGAACTGAGTATTAAACAAATTGAAGAAGCTTCAGTGGAATTTGAGGGAATCAAAGGAAGAATCGGAGGTAAAGAAGGGGAAATGGACACGTTACTTTCTGTGGCGAAAAGCATTAAAGATGACATTGAAAAATCAAAAGTTGCTGCAGAGAAAAAATTGGAAGAAATTGGTAATCAATTTACTCAAGTTCAGGAGAAAATAGGGCAAGTACAAAAAGCCTATGAAGGATTTATTGTTATTTCCACAAAAATCACAGACCCAAACAACGGTCTTCAGGCAATTTTAGATCAATCTATTGAGCTTCAAAAACAATCGAAAGAGACTTTCTCGGAAATTGAGTCATTCCACGAAGAGTCAAAAGTACATCTTGAGCAAATTAAAAAAGACGAAGATGAAACCGCCCAAATTAAGACCAAGGCGGAAGAAGACCTTGATTCAATAAATCAAAATAAAACTGAGATTGAGAAACTCACAGCATTGATTACTGATACTGGTCTTGCGAATTCATTTCAAAAGCGTGAGCATCTACTAAGATGGAGTTCCTTGATTTGGTTGGGTGTGTTTGTTCTCTCAATCCTCGGTCTGGCAGGGATGCTTTTTAATTTCTTCTCTAAAATTCAAGGTGTTCCAGAAATAACAATAATTATCTACAGATTAACTCTAACCTCGCCACTTCTATTTTTAATGGGTGTCGCAATAAAGGAATATAGTAATGAGAGGAGTCTAAATGAAAAATACGCCTTTAAGGCAACAATTGCGACTGTGATAAGAAGCCATGCTGAGTTTTTGGTTCAAACTCATGAACAAGCTGGATCCGAGAATAGTTCTTTCATTAGGACTGTGTTAGGAAGTCTGTATGTTGAACCCTATAATAAGATATATAATTCAAAACACGAAAGAGATGATTTTGAAGTAGATTTTGAGGGTAAAGATTCTAAGAAGAAATCTAAACTATTTACTGTTTTTAGTAGAGCAAAAGAATTAAAAGAACTCATCCCAGATGACGATACACTTAAAGCTGTCGTTGAATTGTTACTAAAATTTAAATAATATTTTTTTATATTAAAGTTCAAACTTCATACCAAATGTTCCAATAAAAACTGTTTAAAAAATGCACAGAAATAACTTACCGCATATATTTGAGATATCGGCCCAAAAACTAGAAAAAATCAAGAAAAGTAAAAAGCCCTTACAATATGATAGCTTTTCGAAACTCTCAAAAGAGTTCGTGGACGAAATACATTTTCGTGCTATGCACGCATTAGTTGCGCTAGACCTTTTTGATTCTTATTTGAAGAAAAAGACTGATAAATATGACCATAAAATTATAGTGCATATTGCTTTCCATTATGCTATTTCAGAAATAGCAACATTAATTGACGGGAGCGGTCGACTTTCTATGAAACTTTCAAAGAACCAAAAAGGGGCTTATACGCTAGATAAGAATAGATTAAGAAAGTTACTACCCTCTTTAACCCAAAATAATTTCATAAAAATATATAATAAAATTTCAAAATTAATCACTGACAATAATAGATTAGTTGAGCGTATACTCTACACACGCCACAATCGTATAGCCCATGCGGGTATCTCTTCGCACGAACTAAACCCTGAAGTCTTGGTCTATTACTATTCACCTACCAAAAATCTCAGACGGTTTGCAGACAAGTTAGAATCATTAGCGTATGAGTTAATTTTTGGTATAAAAATCTTTTAGATTGGTTCCAACTTCATACCAAATGCCCAGCAACTTAGTTTTTGGTACCCGGCGACCTAGACGGGTGGTCGCGGTATAATTCACATATTCCTATATGAGTGAGAAATCTGATCAAGAACAAATGATTGATGAGGCAAAAAGCCTCAGTCCGGATGTTTCCGATGCTCTCGTCGCGGAGGTGAGTGCTTTTTTGAATTCAGACCTTAATAAGACCGAACTAAACCCATCTTCCTTGAGGCAGCTAAGTGAAAAACTCTTAGGGAAATTGAACGAACCAATGCAAACCAATGAGAATTAAAAGTATAAAAATTGGTTGGTTTAGAGGGTCTGCTGATCCAATTGAACTGGATCTGAGCTCAAAGTCTCTAGTGCTGTATGGGGAAAACGGTTCTGGCAAATCTTCGTTTGTTGATGCCGTAGAACATAATGTTAAAGATGGAAAAATTAACCATTTAGCACACGAATATAGTGGCAAGAGACAAGAAAGAGCGGTTGTGAATACACATACGCCAGGAAGTCAGAATGGTTCGATTTTTATTACTTTGGACGATGGTACATCGATTGAGACTAAAATTCAAAAGAACGGCACATTTACTACTACGCCAGTGGTTTCGGACATTAAATCGTGGGACTACCGAAGAACTATCTTGCGTCAGAATGAAGTAGCTGATTTTATTGCTGATACCAAGGGAGACAAGTATTCTGCATTACTACCTTTGCTAGGGTTGAGTCATCTCGAGATTGCAGCTGAAAATCTAAGAAAGATTGAGAAAAGTCTTTCCGTCTCAGCTGGTTTAGATGCAAAGAAAATTGACCTCGATAGAATCAATCAAAAGAGAAAGGCGATTTTTGACGAACTAAAATGGGAGGATATCGAACTCACCTTGAGTGGATTGTTCTCACAGTATTGTGGAAAAGTAGTTACGAAAGAAACCGTTTCGCAAATCTTAAAGGAAGCCCTAGTGGCTTTGCAGATAAAGGTCGGCAAGCAGTCTGAAGAGCAGAAGAGATATGCGGCGTTACTTGAAATATCAAAACTTGAGATAGGAGGTCAGGTCGCGAAAGTTAGAGCGGCTGCAATAAAACTAGGGGAATCCGCCCAGCCCTTGATAGCCGAGAAGCTCACAGTGCTAAAAGCTGCAATTGCATACTCTAGTAAAAATAAAGAAGAGGAAATAAACTGCCCAGCATGTGGAAGATCTATCCAGTCCACGGATTTTACTTTGCACGTCGAATCGGAAGAAAAAGCTCTAAAGGAAGCAGTTCAAAATTTCGATGCGTATAAAATAGAGGTAAGTTTGTTGTGCGAAGGTCTACAAAGTTTAAAAAGATTACTAGGTCAGGCGCCGATTGCAGACTGGAAATCGGCACAAGGCATAGGAAGTATTTCCTATGTTGATGACCTGGTGGTGGAAACTATAAGAACCTCATGCCCTGATGAAGTTCTTATAGCGATTGAAACAAACACGAGGACGCTAATTGAAAGCGCCGGTAATGAGGTTGTGACGCCCTTGCCAGATATTGCTGCCTTACTTTCTGATAAAGAAAAATTAGAGGTCATACAAGAGGTCGTTCGTGGGTCAGTCTTAAAAAAAGAGATCAAGGCTGTCGAAGATCTGATTGCATTTGTATCGAACTTGCAGAGGCTCTATAGGGAGCAAATTCGAGCCAGAGCGTCTTCCGTGATAGGGGCCATTTCGGCCGACATAGCAAGGATGTGGGGAATACTGCATCCAGATGAAAAAGTAGAGGACGTTCGGTTAAATCTCCCAACTGATATTGATAAGGCGATAGAAATTGGCTTGAAGTTTTATGGTATTGAACAAGATTCTCCTCGGCTAACTTTGTCCGAGGGACACAGAAATAGTCTGGGCCTATGTATCTTTCTCGCGATGGCAAAAAAGGATGTAAATAATCCGATCATTCTTGATGACGTGGTTGTTAGTTTCGATCGAAACCACAGAGGAATGGTCGGAGAATTACTAAAGAAGGAATTTTCAGACAGACAGGTAATTCTTTTTACTCATGAACGTGATTGGTATATAGATTTAAGGAAGCAGCTCGACTCCAAAAACTGGGAGTTCAAAACACTGATGCCTTGGGAAAGTCCAGAAATTGGAATCCGTTTATCAACAAAGCAATTTACTTTTGATGATGCGCGCGGACAGGTATTAAGTTCACCTGATTCCGCTGGTAATACAGCTAGAAAAATCGTTGATACATCTTTTGCGGTTCTTGCGGAGTCATTGCAAGTCAGTCTTCCGTATAAGCATCGAGAAAGAAATGACGGAAGAACCGGACATGAATTTCTTGAAAAGATGGCTTCCGCCGTGGATTCATTTCAAATCAAACGTGATGGAATAAACTATGAACCCTTTACCGAAGCATTGGCTGATTTGAAAGAAGCCGATCGGTTAATTATATCTTGGGCGAATAGAGCATCGCATGATTTTGATATTGCGAAGAGTGAGGCCACTAAACTTATTGAGTCCTGCGAAAAGGCCTTGTCCAGATTTGTGTGCGAAAGTTGTAAAAAGGAAGTGACCTATTTATTGAACGATAAATCAGGCTTCAAGCAGTGCTCATGCGGCAATATTAAATGGAAGTTTTAATACTCTAGGGCTACTCGCTTATTGATCAGTATAAGTTTACTCGTAAACGACTGCATTAGTTCTTGTTTCTCTTCAAGTGAACCTTTTTCAAGAATATACTTTACGTGTCCCAACTTTCTGATAGGATTCGAGTGTACAAAAAGGAAGAAGGTTTGGTTAAACTGATGGAAAAAAATGGCCTGGTATCAAAAGACCTTGAAAAAATATGGAAAGGATATCCTCTCGGGGACAGTTTTCTCTTTTATTTACACCTTGGCATTTCTGCTCTGGATTTATGGGACAGGCAAGACGTTCTCATGGATGGATATCAGTCCAATAGATCTGCCGTCTATCTTCGTGCGTATCTTCTATAGTGCACTTACGTTCATGACACTTGGTGCTATCTTATACAAAATCAAGTTCTATAAAGTTCTTTATCAGATAGTTGGTGACTGGAGAACATTTAAAGAAGTTAAAGCAGTTATCTGGGTGTTGCTTATGGGGATAATGTTCTTTGCAATTGTTCCTTTTGTTATAAATCTATTGAATGGCATCATTTCAATTGGATATAATTTATTTGCCTTTATCCTATATGCGTTTCCGCCAGTAGGAATCTCCATTATCATTTTTGCGTTTTACCTTTATTTTAAAAAACAGCTCAGACCTAAATCTTAAGGGACCGTCACTTTTGTTACACTTTATGAAAAAGTTAAAACAAATCAAAGATCTAAAAATAGTTTTAAAGGATATGGAACCGTATGTGAAGAACCCCACCTTTTTAACACAAGGTAGACGCTTCTCGAATTTTAATATGTTAGTTAGGGAGGCATGGGCTAACCTATTGATATGTGCGGTTATGGAGAAAATTACAGGTGAAAGGTATACGTTTCAAGAATCTAATGGCGATGGAATAATTGGGAGTGTCAAATTAAAGACTGGTTTTGTAGTTGAGCACGTGTGTGCAATGGATTTTCCTGCAGGCAAGCAACCACCTCAGGGAGAAGAAAGGGTGTTGTGGGCAATCCAGCATAAGGCTACTCGGGGCCCAGAATATGCTCAAGGGAAAATTCTCGTTGTTTTTTTTGATGGTGCGGGAACGTTTATAAGAAGTAAAATTCGTGAAAGCATTTATGGAAAACACCACTTCGAATCCATTGTTTGTATTGGGCTCTTGACCATCGACGACACTGGCTATGAATATATACTGACTGACTATTGTGATGAATATAAAGACAAATCAATATCTTACAGAATTAAAATCCCCATGGACTTCAGTGGGTGGAGTATTATTCAGCAGATGGAGTAAAATTATAGTGCCCGAGGCGCGTCATTTAGACAATGTAAAACATAACTAATCCACCAAGCAGGGTCTAATTGACAAAAGTTTCTACCTCTCCCAAATTCTCAGCTCGTGAGTTTCTGCTATACTTCCTATATGGAAAATAATGAAACAAAAAAAGAAAATAGTCCGAAGAAACAAAATGGGTTGGCACTTGGAGTACTGTTTGGTGTAGTCTTTGGAATTATTTTAGGGCCAATACTTTTTAGTCATAACGGCTCGAGTCTTGGCATAGGTCTGGGTATTGCTCTGGGGATTTCATTCGGAGCAGCATACGATTATAGACACAAATAATAGTACAAATATTTTATATAAAAGTTCAAACTTCGTACTAAGTCTTAAACAAGTGCTATTATGACCGTATGACAAGATACAAACATACTCAAATTGGGTACCTCATGATTGTTGTCGCACTGATCGTGCTGGCACTCTTCGTCTGGATTTATATTATGGCCTCGGCTGAGCCGTCCTCGGTGGACTCTGGCCCAAATTTTGCCATTTCTACCGTAATGGTATTAGTTTTATTTATCCTTGCATCTTTTGCCACATTGACAGTGTCGATCGATGAAAATTATATACGGGTTAAATTTGGCTATGGGATTTTTCGCAAAAAAATACCTCTGACAGAAATATCATC
>Ga0172380_10004945_pt1 | contig 16621 bp, 27 predicted proteins | sample Leawe162metaG_FD_119747 | JGI IMG/M metagenome (GOLD analysis project Ga0172380, IMG submission 119747) | Leachate microbial communities from a municipal landfill in Southern Ontario, Canada - Leachate well 162 metaG | ecosystem: Engineered > Solid waste > Landfill > Unclassified | place...
CCACGGTAGATTTTGTTCCAAGAAACAGCCATTTCTATGACTCCTAGATATAACCATCGCCTTAATTAGGCGATGGTTGGTTGTTGATCTGAGGCACGGGCCCGCTTAGTCGATAGCAGAAGTAAAGTCTTCTTCAGGCTTTTTGGCATTGCCGTTGGGCAGCAGTGGGGCAGCTTCGCCGCACTGGGCAACCAGCGCGTCAAGCGCTTCTGCCGTGGCAGTGTTGGCCACCACGTCACCGAATTTGGCCTTTACCTTAGCACGCTTGTCAGCCAAGGCGGCTTCGGCGTTGGCTGCGATGGTGGTGCCGATTTTTTCCTGGTTGGCCTGCAGCGCAGTAACTTGGTCTTGCAGCGGTTTGACAGCAGTGGCAACAGCGCCATTCACGATTGCCGCCAAAGCGGTCTTGTCTTCGTCAGAGAATGCCATTTCAGTTTCCTTTTCATCAACGTTGATTTGCGGCGCTTTCGCACCAAAGAGATTGCGCCACAGTTTGTTGACCTTAACAACCCAGGTTCTTTGCCGTTTTACCGGAATTCCCGAATCGCCAAGCACTACGCGGCCAGATTCCATTTTATACCCGAAAATTTCGGACTCCCCGCCACTGCGCGCAATAATAACACTGTCGCTACTAAAATCCTCCACATTTGCCCAATCTCGATTTGGATCAATCACAAACCTAGCGGCAGCAGCGTCCCCCAGTTTTTGCCATTTATCCATAAAACTGTCATCGCCAAGAGCGCCCGCATTTGGCACCAGAGCAGGCTTAGCAAGATCTGCATTGACCATCAAACCCACGCCTTGCTCTGGTGTTGCTGCGCCCACTTCATTAAGCAAAATTGCGTCATGGTCAATACCATGGATCTTTGCCACCCATTCATAACCCTTGGCATCTGCGGGTGCAGGCTCTTGGTCTGCGAACACGGCAACGCTGGTGTGAATGGGTGGCACATCCTCGCCGCGCTCGATTGCTGCAACACGCTCCAGCAGCGCCCGGCCACCTTCTGACGATTTGGCCACTTCAACGTCTAGCCACTTTTCGACATATACGCGATTGCCGGATTTCTTGACATTGCGATTCCACGCGCCAACGTGGTACGCATTGATGGCGTCAGGCGAAAAAGCGCTTACCCACTCGCCATCCAATCGGGGATGGCCGAGCGGTGCCAAAGTGCCATCAAGCTTTTGATAGTGCGCGTCAATTTCTGCAGAGGTGTAGAGGCCCCCGTTCATCACCACATTGGCGGGCAGCGTGTAGCTGGGCAGCACAATGTGGTCGCGGTTGTTGTGCTTTTCACGGCGAATAGTTTTGCTGTTGACTTTCGTGTGAATATTAATTTGCATCGGCATCTTGTTCATCCTCATATTTTTTGCGCATTTCGTGTGCGCGGTCAACAATAGCAGCCACGATTGGCTGCCCAGAATTATCCACCATTACTTCCACGCCTCCGCATTTGCAGTTGATGGAATTGGCACCAGTGGCGGCCCAATCTCGCGCCTGCTCCACTGTATAGAGGTTGCCGTGGCGGGCAGCATGCGTGCGTCTGGTGGTGGGGCTCAGCGCACTTATGTGCATGTACTTCATGTTTAGACCATAGGCTTGCTGGGCATCCTCAAATTCATCCCAGCGTGCGCGCCGCAGAGCAGTGTTAATTTCGGTGCGGGCAATACGGTCTGCTCGGAAGTCTTCAATCTGCGTTTGCTCAGACAGCTTGCGCGCAATCTCTAGCGGGTTCTGGCCACGCGCCATACCGTCAGTTAGGATGCGTGCCATGTCTGCTTTTAACTCTGCTGTAAATCCCTTCACTTCTTCAAATTCGCGTGCGCGCAGCAAGATCAATCTGCGCTGGTAAGGCTCCAGGTTGACCACGTCGGCAAGCGTGGCGCGCTCGGCCTTGTACACGGGTGATTGCCGTGCAATGTTGCGTACAGTCTTTGCCGTGCCCCGTTCATACGCTGGTTTCACGTAGGCGGTGTAAAACCACAAGTTAGGTTCGCCCCCTTCTAAAAGGATTTCGTCTACCAACCAGCCTATGTTGTCCAACAGCGACTTTAAAACCCCCTGGTCAAGCTGGTAAACATAGCGCTCGGCATTCACTGTAATGATGCTGCGCGGCACAGAATCCAAGGCGGCTACATATAGCTTAATCACCTCGCGCACTCTGCGCGCAAAATCCCGGCTGGCCTTGGCAACAGGCGTATCAGTGCCCTCCGGGTCGCGTGGGTCGGTTGGCAGGATGGGCCATGCCTGCCTCTGACGGGCTGCCATTACTGAGCTGCCTTATCTGGCTCATACCCGCCTGCAGTACGCACCTCTGACATGGTGAACGGCTCAGATGCAGGATCAATGGCCTTGCTATTAGCGTCCATCATCTTAAACGCCAGTTCCATTTTTTCGCTAGCAGTGGATTCGTTCAGGTCATCCCACGACACGGTAATTTCAGAAGGCAGGGTAAGCACGCCAGCAGCGCCAATTTTCCGCAGGAATGCAACCAGCTCGGGGCTGAGGTCTTCGCGGCGTGACTGGCAGCTACTGTTGAAATAGTTGCGGTCTTCAGTACTTGCCCGGTCGCCCGTTTGTTGGCCCACCAGAATTTTGGTTGGAATGTCCAAAGCGCTGGCAACGTTTTGCAAGTTGACGTTGTAAATAGGGCCAGGATCTGCAATAGCGGCCTGCAGTGGTGTCACCGTTGCGCCCTGCAGGCCAATAGCAGTATCAATGCCCCTATTTAAGGCCTGTGCCGTCTTCTGGAATTCCTTTTGCAGTTCCCCTACCTTCACGCCATAGGTCGCTGCAAGGTCTTCAAAATCTACTTCTGGGTCAAAGCTAAATACAACCTGCCGAGCAGCATTTTTAAGGAATGACTCGCCGCCACCGCCTGATAGCTTTTCAATGCTAACCAAGTCGTTATATGCGGGCTCCAGCCAGCCAACCGCGTCAGATTCCATATCCCCCAAAAAGAAAATACGGTCAGGATGGATATCTGTAATGCCCTTTGTCGCACCATCTGCAAATACTTCCGTGTACTGCCAGAATGTCGGCCATCCGTAATTGCTACTGGCCGGGTCTTGGTCAATAGTGCCGCCTGGCTGCAGGGCTGTTGCCCACACGGGGCGCAGCTTTTTAATTACCTTTTTGCCGCTCTTGTCTACTGGCTCGCTCCAAGCCTTATCGTCAGCATAAGAAATAATGATTGCGCTGTAACGCTGCACCAGGCGCATGCGGTCAGCCTTCTTAAAGACATTCCACATGCCCACATCGCTAGAAAGCTTGCCTACATCACGCTCGAAAGCGGTTTCTTTGGTTGCATTGTTTTCCTTGCCGCCCTCGATAACACTAGGGGATGTTTTCCAGCAGTTGCCAATAACCTTTTCGACGGCCCCATGGCCGATGCCCCCACGCCGCCAAATTTGTAGCAGGTTTTCGCTAGTCACCTCTGTGGGGTAGCCATATTCGCACCAGGCCTGGGGGCGCTTGGTGTCGGAGCTTCCCCCGCCCATCTTAGCGAACTGTCCACGAATGCTATTACCTTGGCTCATGTCCAAGGCACGATTTACAGCCAAGCGCATGCGCCCTTGTTCATTCCTCATCGCTGATTACTCCTTTGAATACAAATCCGATTGGGTCTTGGTCGGTCAGCAGCTTTACAGCCGCCTCGCGCCATACTTTTGGGCCTTCTGGGCCTGCGTTAGCCGCAGCAATGTTGCGGGCGCAGGTTATGCACTTGGCGCTGACGATGGCAGCATGCGGCATGTTGGTTAGCAGAAAATAAGCCATTAGCGCAAGATCCCCACAAGTTTTTTGGCCTTATGCGTTGGTGCAAAGGCAATGACAACAGAGTCAGCCAGGTTGGGCGATTTGGCCCCATCTGGCTTCTTATTTACTAGCAATTTGCCTGCGTCACCTACCTTGTAGGTAGGTTGGCTAAGCTCCTGCGTCAGCTTACCTAATTGTGGCAGATTGCTGGGGATGCTGATGCATTCGGATGGGTCACAAGCAATGCCCTTCGTCACCCAATTAAATGTACGCTCAAAACGCATGCGCAGATGCCACCAACTTTGGGCCTTGTAGTTGTGGAAGAAGTCTTTATTCTTGCGGCCCTGGTGGCCATGCTTTAGGTCTGGTTCAATCGCCCATGCATCGGGGTTCACAACCTCAGCAGACCCCCGGTGTTCCTCTGCTTTTATCTGGCTCTCTGCCCGCGCTGGGCGCTCATTGATGATACGAAAATCCCCGCGCAGGCCAGCGCCCAAGCCATCTGCGTCAAAGCGGATATAGGAGGCTCCCAGCATGTCGCACTCTAGCGCAGCCTTTTCCCCAGTGGCAAAAATATCGCTGCCGCTGCCGCTCCACTCATTAATATACGCAAGCAAAAAGTCACGCCGCAAGGTAAGTGCATTCGTGTCTTCCCCCGTGTCTGCCACATCCAGGCCCGCAACTGTCTTTGGTTCTTCTCCCAATTCTCCAAGTATCTTGTGAGCATCAATAGCGGCTTGCACCCACACACTAGGGATTAGGATGTTGTCCTTACTTGCGTTGTAGTCAATATCGATTTCCTGCGCCACGATAACCGCAGGCAAACGGGCCTTTTCGCGCTCGTACCATGCTTGATCTTTGCGGGGGTCATCGCGCCAATGGAATGTGAAAACCTTTACGCGACCGCTAAAGCGCTTTTCGGCAAATGGGTTGTCGGTGCCATTCACGCTAGACAAGTCAACCCGGCACCGCGTGGTCTGCGACAACGACATATCGATAGAAGCCTGGTTGCGATTGTGGGCAGATTCGTCAACCAGATAAATAGACGCCCGTCCACCGCGCCCGATGTTGTCGCCAGCCTCCGCAATAATCACGCTGCCAGTGTTGGGGATGATGATTTTAAGGTGGGAGCTACACGTTTTGTCGTAGGGACTCCAACCACCTCTAAATTCCTCTGGCAAGTAGGTCAGAAAAGTGCGCGCCTTGTGCAGGATAGTGTTGGGATCGCCAATGCCGTCTAGCAGCGATTCCTTGCGCGATCCCACCCCCGCTACAAAGTCTTTGTTGAATAGCGCCAGGGTGGCAAACAGCGCCATTGCTGACACACTGCATCCCGCATCCCGGCTCTTTTCTGTCAACCCATTTTCACCAGCGCGCCACAGGTCTAGGAGCCACTGCAGCCACTCTATCTGCTTGGCGAATGGCACAAATGGCGACAGCACAGGGAAGTCGCGCTCTAGGTTACGCGGATCTGTGGTCATCCCCCAATCTGCAATAAATTGGATGGGGTTATCACGGTAAAAAGCCCGCAGGCTGGGTAGCATGTCGGGCTTTTCTCTTAGCCGCGTAAGCATGGTGCCGCGCTTACGGAATATCGGTGTGAAGTCTGGTTGCAGGTAATCCATACCCGCTATTGTAGGCAATTAAAAACCAGTAGGCATGACATAACTCCTAGTTATCGGGACAATCCCCGCGCAAACCCTGGCCCGCAAGGCTTGCTGCTGGTGCTGTCGTCAAATCTCATAAATAAGATAGTCGCCCTCCGCTAGTTTTATGAGCCGCACCTGTTTTCCGTTGGCGCGCTTCGTGTTCGCCTCAGCCTTGGCAACGACTTTTGCGTTTATACCTGTTGTACGGCCTCCCAACTGGTACACCTTGCCGCCTATTACTCTTTGGCCTCTTTGCATGTTTACTCCTTTTGCTGATGCCTCCACTATAGCACGCTATTTCTACAAGTGACAATAGGCATGCAAAATATTTTACTTGCGGGGCGGGCATGGTGGTGGCGGATACCCACCAATTTCCCCACGGGCTCTGCGGGCTGCGCTATGTGCGTCACCGCAGCCAATCCAATATTGCACACCCCGTTCGTTACTAACGCCAGATTTGTAGCCGTTTGAATGGCCCCACACGTAGCCTAGAATAAGTGACACAAGGCAAATAACGCCACAGATGATAAGTAGTTCAGTCATACCAGCACCCAGCAAACAGGTTTTTCGTTGTCCATAGGCTTTACTAGCCCGCGCTTTGCATATCCAGCAGTGTCTGGCGCACGCAGGCAGAACGTGTATAGCTGGTGCCATCCCGCAAATTTATACATTCCCTGGCAATCTGCCCTGTAGTCCAGCCTCCATTGCGTGTAAGCATGCGCAAAATGCTTTGCTCCAACTCACTCATACAACAAACCCCTTCCATTTACAAAATACAAGCAGTGCAGCAGTCTTGCGATTGCTATGCTGTGCGTACCAAGTGCCGGATATTGCGGCTATCCAATGATCGCCGCCATCCAATGTTGAAATTCGGCATTCGTCAATAAGGCGGTCTGCCAGCTTATCGCCATAGGCCCATTCATTCAACTGCACCCAACAATTTGGCGACAACTCCACCCAATCGCCATGGTGTAATTCACCAGCCAATGTTGCGTTGGTATGCACTGCCAAGCCCATCGCCTGTGCCACGGCTTTTGCTAGCTTAGTCATTTGATAAGCTCCCGCACTTTAGCTGCGATACGCGCAATTACGCCAGGTTTCTTGCGTGGCTCACGCTTGGGCACAGGGGTAGCAAAGTGCTTGCCACGCTGCAAGGTTTCATCCTTGGCCACCAATTGCCAGTTGGCGTCATGTTCGTTTTTCATTTTATATTTACGCATGGGTTAGGCTCCTTATTAAATAGATGGCACTGAGGTGAAGCGGGTAGCAGGTTGTGGCGTACCGTTATGTGCCTTGATAAATTCCATCACGCAGGTGTCGTTCTTAAATTTAAGGATTGCAAGGGTACAGCGGTCGGCCATGGTCGCCTTGGCGCACTCCATGCTGTACTTAGAACCCTTGCGCAGCTTGCGAATGCGGCCTTCTTTGCTGGTTTCGATCAGGTAGAACATGTATTGCTCCGTTGTTTAACGCTACCGCCAAGCCGTGCACGCAAGGCTTGGCGGTGGGGTCAGGCGGCGTGCGGCAGGCGCTTCGCGGTGTGGTCAGTTTGCGCGCTGGATCATGTATTCCGTGTCGCTTGCCACGCTCTCGCTGTAGGTCGCGCCGCTTTTCAGCTGCCAATCCAAAACTACTTTGCTGACGTGGGCGCTTGAGCCGATCTGGACCAGCTCCATCGATCCATTCTTGTCGCCGACCTTCAGGCCAGATGCTGGGGTGATTATGTGTTTCATGGTGAGGCTCCAGTGAGTGTGTTGCTGATGCCTCCACTATAGCACACTATTTCTACAAGTGACAATAGCGTTGTAAAAAATACCCGGCACTGAGGCCGGGTTAACTGGGGACGATCACCACGCGAACGGGAGCATTCTAGCATTCTTTGCGATACCCTCCAGGCGCTGGCGTTCAAAGGTGACTAGGCGCTGCTGCCGGTGCTTTTCTTCCTTGCGCTGGATGCGTGCGATACGCTCGGCTTTGCTGGGCGGCTTGCGGCGGCGCTTGGGAACCACATCAGGCAGGTTGCCGATAGCGTAGCTCTGTATGTTTTGCTCTTTGCTTGCTACGTAAATAGCGCCTATTGCATGCAGCATGCGCAGCGCTTCAAATGTCCTGCTAACTGTTAGTTCCAACTGCGCCACAAGCTGCATGCCTGTCTTAGGGCCATCTGCCATAGCATCCAGCAGCTTTTGCTGAATTGGTGGCAATGGCTTTTGGTTGGCATCAGTTGAATATAGGACGCGCCTGTCAGCAAAGCCCACTCTGAACAAGCGCTTCTCGCGCAGCATGTCACTAATCAGATACTGAATCTTAGGCGTTGTGACGCCCAGCGCTGCAGCACAATCATGGGAAGTGCAAGGGCTCTGGGCCATGTGCTCTAGGATGGCCAGCTTTCGTTGCTCTACGTTGCTCATTTCAGGGCCTCCACAATTGCTGCAAATTCATCCTCGCCTAGCCACTTGTGACCATAGAAGCCGCAGGGCAGCAGGCGCAGCTTTGCCAACTGCTGGCGGGCATCGGTGTTAAGCCGGTTGGCCATATCCAGGCGCTGGGTTAGTGCCGCTACTTGCTGCTCTGCCACTGCTGCACGGTTTTGTAAGTAATGCTGGCCATTTACATCTACCGCAGCAGCACACGCGCAGCATTCAAAGTTCACACTGCCGCAGCTTTCGCATGCTAAAAGTTTGTCGGTCATATCAGTGTCCACATGGTAATGATTTGTCGGCTTCTGGCGTCACCCATCCGCAACAGCCAATGCAGAATTTCTTGGCGGGTTTGTAGTCCACATGCAGCCACTCGGCGGCGCGGTGCCATGCTTCTGCCTTTTCCCGTGTATTCCACCACAGGTCATTACGGCCTGTTGGGGTACTTGCAACCAGCCGCGTTGCTAGTGGTTTGCTCGGCTCGCCAGATCCAAGGCACTGGCGGCATGGCCCATCGTGGGTAACAGCATCCGGCCCGCCAGGTGCCAAAAAGCCCTCTGGATCTTCGCCAGATCCTTGGCAGCGTTCGCAATGCTCTGTCATTTTGCAAGCTCCTTACGATTGGCCTGCTCCACCCAATTAAAGGCTTGTTGAGCCTTTTTCGGGGTGCTGTGCTGATGGTGGCAAAAGGCTACCCAGCGACCACCATACTTAAAAATATGGGGCTTGTTGTTATGCATGGCAAAAACGCTGCGCTGTATCAATTCATCCATTGTCATTTGCTGTCCTTCTGTGGTTGGGCCTGGGCGGATGCCTCGCGCTTGGCTTCGCGCTGCATGCGCCGCCGCATTTCACGGTTGGGCTTCTCTGGCGCCAAAAAGCCTCCAGCGGCTTCAATTTCTCGGCTTTGCTTATGGGCGGCCATGCCGGCCACCAGGGCGGCGGTGTTGGATATAGCTCTGCGCATCACTGGCCATCCCTCTGCTGGGCGCGTTTTGCCGCCTTGCGCTGATTGCGCTCTTGGCGTGGTGATATGCGCTTGCCCGGTTGCGGCTTGCATGCAGGCGCAGGCGTTTCCTCGAAGCTTTCCAGATCGCTGTCTAGCACCTCGCACCAGACGTTTTCAGGCTCTTCCACCAATGCAAACTGATGCCAGAAGCCGTTGCCGCTCCAGTTATGGCCCAGATAAATCAGCCGCTCAGGCTGATTGCGCCAGTTGTACCGGCCGCCGATTTCCATACGTGGTCGCATCACGCCTCCTTTGCGGCATTGCCGCCTTCCTGGGCTGCAGCCATGATGGACGGCGGAAGAGGTGCAGGCCGATCCAGAATGGGGCGACCCAGCCGCTGGGCAGCTTCCTTTACCAGGCCGACCACATCACACAGCGAGGCCTGTGGCGCTGCCTCATCTACGCCATGAAGAGCAACATCCAGATCGCGCACCAAGCGCGACACATCATCAGCATTGATCCAGTTGCCAGCGGGCGCCTGTGCTGCCACTGTCTGTGCTGCAAACTTTTCCATACCCATACTCCTAGTTGTTGAAGCTCCATTATTGCTACATGTGGCACTAGTGTCAAGCCTGTTGAATGCCTGCATTGCTTCACGCGACACGCGCTCTACAAATTCTGCGCGCTCCTTAGATATGGCAGGCACCCGGCCATTGGCATAGTCTGAAATTCCATAGCGCATATCAAGCCCCTTTGATCCACTCGGCATAGGCGGCGCTGGCCTCCTTTGGATCATCAGGCAACGCAGGCATGGGTGCTGGCGGCAGTATTTGCAGCTTTTCCACAAACATGCCTTTGGCCTTGGCCAGGTTGTCAAAGGCCCATGAGCGGCTAAGAAACTTAACTTCTATGCCGTGCTTTCCCATCTTTGCGCCGTCGTACAAAAAGCGTGCTTCCGGGCTAAGTTTTTCAGTGTCTGTAATTTCCACCTCTTGCACAGGTAGTCCGAGCCCCTTGCACGCCTCACACTCTGGGTTTGGCAAATCTGACTCGCACGCACGGCACGGCACGTAGCGCGTTTTGACGCGAACAATTTCGCCAACGTCAGTTTGTACAATTTGCTCCCACTTTGTAATTATGTCGGCGGCGGTAAGCGCTACGTGCTTCTTTACTTCTTTTTGGTACTCAGCCACGTAGCGCCAAAATTGCGGCTCTTTTTCGTACAGCGACCCAAAGTGCTTTTTGCATTTGGCGTCTTGCCACTGCTTTGCGTTGGGAACAACAGCGCGGATTGCTACAACCACGTCTCCACAATTGGCGACGTATTCCCGCGCTAACTTCTCTATTTGGTTGATTTTTGCCATAATAACCCTACGGTATCAAATGTTATTATATCTGCTACTTGACAAAATGTCATTGCAGATCAACAACTTACATGCGGCCACGGTAGCAAAAGTAGCAAGTAGCAGATACTTTAACTGCTACTCCCCGGCTATATAGTAATGTCACTTTATTTTAGAACTTTCCATACTGTCATTTATTTGATACTTCTGCTACCTTATTCAATTACTTACTTATATATCAACAACTTAGGTAGTAGCAGAACTAGTAGCAGATACTGTTGCAGAAGGTGCAAAACGATCTTTATCCTTCAAAAGACTGAATTGTCGCGCCGCTTCCGTAACAAATGCTTCTCCTACGCCATTTCCCAAAGAACTATGCACATACACAGTGCAGGGACTGCTGCCAATCTTGACACGTTTTCCAAAAGCGTTAAAGCCAAGCTCCTGCATCATCTTGCCGATGCCCCGCGTGCTTGGTGCGCCATCAATTCCCCGCAGTGCAAGCGTAATCTGATTTCCCGGAATGATCTTGTGTGTACCAATCAGCTCCACAATGGCCATCTTAGATTCGCTCAAATTGTTGGCGATGACGTTTTCTAGTTCTGCAGACCATGGCGCACGTATCGGGTACTCAGCAGGCAGGGCCACGCCTTCAAAGAAAACTCGCCATTGCCCAGGCGTGAGCGCATCTATAGACCACGCCAGCTTTTTAAAATACTCAGATGCGCCAGGCTTTAGCGCAAAATCATCCATCAAAGTTGTACGCAAGAAATACCAGCGTCTGCTGCCCGCAGTCATAGGGATTGGGCTCTTGTGGTTGCTGGTCGCAAAGTAGCTTGCAAAATTCTCGTAAGTAAAATCTGCAATCCCTTTGCGTGTGATGGTCACAATGTCATCGCTAATTACAGGCTTCACAGCTTCTGCTGTTTCGTACATGTCTTTGCCAGCAATCACAAAGTCGTTGATAACTCCCAGCATCTTGCCGTAAGCGGCCCAGTCCATAAATCCGCCTCCGTTGTTCACCGACTTGCTGCCGCTTACACGCACATTCACGCGGCCCACAGCGCGCTCCAGCGCTTCAACTAGCTTGGTCTTGCCAGTGCCTTCATTGCCAATCAAAAACACAGCCCAGCGCGCAGGATAGCCAGGCTGCTGCACAATGCGCGCCATCCACTGCAACACCACCTCATAGGCTTCTGTGTCGCCATTGCAAATGCTAAGCAAGTGGCGCTGGTAGAACTCCAATGCTTCTGCATTTGGCGGGGTGTAGTCCTGCTCGGGCATAGTCCCTACAAATGCATTGCAAAAGCTGCTGCGACCACGCTTGTAAAACTGGCCCTCACGCGGATCAAATCCAATGGCGTCAACATTGGTGCCATTCCAATCTGGCCACAACTCACTAGGCTTGCGCGGCATTCCATCGGCCTTGCGCGGCACACCATCTGCAGTGGCGTTTACCAGATCAAAAGTTTCCTTAGTTACTTTCAAATACTCATGAGGCATATGGCAAAACTTGCCCTCAGCCTTCACAAAACACCACTCGCTAAGCCAATCAGGTGAGCCCAAACTAGCGGGGGCATCGGCCACTACAACACCACCAGTGGACAACATTGCCCGGCACATGCTAATGCCCAACTTGCTCGCAAGTTCAGTGCTCTTGCGCTGCACAGCAATGGCTAGCAATTCCAGATCCACGCCATCCCAAGGCCCCATGGCCACCACTCGCACTGCAGCCTCTTTCAATTCCTCCATACTTCCCGCATTGCGAATTACCAGCATGGCCCCTGCAGTGCCGCGATGTTCCACGGTATCTTGCAGGCCAAATTCTTCCGCCACTGCTCGGGCCTCTACCCCCATACCCTGTGGGAATTGCTGCACGGGACTAACAACCACAGCGGCAGGTACTGGGGGCAATGCGGGACGCCACCCATAGCACTTATTGCCACTATTGGCCATGTGGAATTCGCAAGCAGCCTTAACAGTGCGCGGCAAATAGTCATCGCGCTCCAACCACTTATCGCGCACCCGCCCGCTACGCAGCATTAGGCGCACCATCCGGGCCTGATCGCATCCAGTCCACCAAGCAAGCTGCGTGGCCAAAGCTCCATCGTTTTCGCTCAGGTTATCGCCCTCTGCAACCCCATGGCCTTCCCACAACTGGCGCAGCGTGACACCACCGCGCAGCATGGCCATTGCCTCACTGCGCCCCAGCATCTTGGCAATCAATTCGTCGTCATCCTCTGGGCCATTCCAATCGGGCAAGCGTCCTGCAGGCAACTCCACACTAACTGCGGCAGGCTCTTTAATCCATTGTGCAGGGGGCTGCATAGCCACATCGGCACTACCCCAAGCAAAACCACTCAGGCCAAAGCAAACCCCGCGCCCACCCGTATACAACTCAATGCCTGTTGCAGGCCTGGTACTGTGGGGTAATGGTTGCTGCCAGGTGCCAATAAAATGCACGCCCTGCCCGCTGCTGCTGTACTCAAAAAATACCCCCGGCAGTGCAGCGTATGCGCTCTGTGCTGCAGTGGCATCAGCATTGCTATCAATGTCCAAAAACCACACGCCATCTGCAGCATCAAAGCTGTACCCAAGCCCGTATGCGTCATCGCCTGTAGCCTGCTGTGTGTACCAGGCAAGCTCAGTGGCTGCTGCCTCATAGCTGCTTAGAGTGCCATCGCGGCGCGCAGCCAAATGGTCAAACGGATAGCCGTCGCGCCACGGGTGCTTGCTCTTATATTTGCCCTCTGGGGTGCGCTCAGACAGCCGCCAAACGAAAAAATGGGGCATATCCCCAAGGCGTCCTAGCGCCTCTTTAATTGTCTTTTGTTGCATGGTGATTTATGTAGAAATTGAGGGCACAGCGCAGAGTCTCTGCAAGGCTTTCGTGCCCCATACCAACCATCATCTGCAGCGCGGTATCTCGGCTGCATCGCTCAATATCAAGACGCACACTAACAGGGTCTTTAAGCACACGGGGCCTGCCAATCCTCGCATGGCCAGGCGTGCCACCGGGTCTACTTGTTTTAGCCATATGCCACCAAATAAGACAGCCCCAGTGCAACCGCAAATCGCCAATCGCTAGTCATGCGCAGCACCAATAGGGCCACTAGCATCCCAATCATCGGCGACCCCATGCGATGCAGCAAGCACCTACCAATGCCACCGTAGCCCACATAGTGCGCCAGTTCTGCGCGGCCTCAGCAGGTGCCAAAAACAAGGCTTGACCAGCGCAGAACCCGCAGAAAACAAGCACCATCACTAGTGTATTCATAGCATCACCTACTTTAATGAACCTAGAGCATAACACAAAGCCCGCGCTTGGCGGGCTTGCTATTGTCATTGGTGGTACTAACCGTACCACTCAACTACGGTATTCATAGGGTCTAGAGCCTCTAGAAAGCCACATGGCGTAGATCCTTCTGCAGTGTTGCGCCATGTTTCTTCGCCAGACATAAGGCGCACATGGTACATGCCGGGAATTTTAGGTGGATCTTGCGGGTAGTTATGCCACGCGCTGCCCTGCGGCATCAGTACAGTAGCTGGCATAACGGGTTTTGGCGTAGCGGGCAACCGCCCCAAAGCCGTATTAATTTGGCTTGCAGTAACACCCCAAATGCGCGCCAAATCTGCAACCTCTGCATCATTCCTTGGCCTTGCGTTTTCGGCCAAGGTGTACTGCTTGCCATTTATTAACACTGTGAGCCAATCTGCGGGCGCACAGCAATGCTCACAAGTGCAACCTGCCAAACACTCGCAATGCGTGCTGCAACCATTTGGAGCACTTAGGTCAGCAGGCACACGCTTGTCACCCACAGCAACAATGGCCAGAATAACCGCCTTGCAAATGCTCTCAACCTCTGGCCAGGTGTAGGCGCTTGGCGCAATCGCAGCGTCACCGCAAGATTGCGCAGTGGCCACCAATCGCCGCGCCAGATCATCAGGCCCAGCCGTTGCAGGATCATGCAGAGTGGACTTACCTGGGTTATTAGCCAACAGCAAGCTAACCTGTGCAGCAAGCATTGCCTTATTCATACCACGGCCATTGCGTACAGCTTCCACCAGGTCACTAAGTTCTTTTTGCATCATTTGCCTCCAAACAATTTAGCGTGAATAGCGCAAACGTGCTGAGCTTGTGCTATGGCATCTGCCAGCGGATCATGGGCAACTGTTGGCATAGCACGGGGCACAAGTTCAGCACCTGGCAAGCTACGGTAGGTACGTACGCATCTACGGTTGTAAAACCTCCAGGGAGCATCACAACTCCATAGTGTGCGATAAAGATCCTCCAGGATAACGCAATCAAAAGCAGGATCGTTGCCCCAAACAATGGTGTCTAGCGTTTCAATGTCGATCATCAGATGTTCCATTTTTCACTCCTTAATTTATAATTTCTTGCCATTGCACAACAGGCACTGAGTTTTTAAAGAACCAGCATCCCCGGTCAGTAACAGCGGATTCAACGCCAAACCGTCCATCGGTGTATAGCACCAGAACTGGATTGTTTGTAGTTGGCCGTGTTGCAGGATATGGGTGCCATTCGTTCTGCTGGATGGGCTCACCTTGCCCTAAAACAGCTTCCATCCGCTTGCCAGCGGTAGTAGTCGCCCAGCCATCCTCATACTTGCCAGATTCGCACATGGCCGCAAGCTTCTCAAGGTCGGCTGCTGGTCCAGTTTTAGACCTAGCATCGCGCTCAACCACAAAACGCTCAGCAGTGGCGAAACAATCTGCAATGTCGTAAATAGTTCGTCCACTGGCCACCACCGCAACCATCAATTGCAGCGCAATGTCAGACACAGTGGGCTGCTCGTACACAGCTTCAAGGGTTGTACTTTCAAATTGCATTTTCAAGCTCTCCAGCAATAACGAATTTTTCCACCAGGTGCCACAGTGGAAAAGAAAATACCGGTCTTGGGCACCATAGACCCGGCAATAAATTCCACGCCTTCCGCAATCATCATCAGGCGCATTCCCACATCATCAGGCGCATCAAGCAGCACCTGCACAAATCCGTCACCAGCTTGGCACGCTGTGGGGCGTTTTGCCTTGACTACAGGAAGTGGAGGCAGCTTCATTGGCAATGGTGGCAGCTTTGGAATGGGCAGAGGGGGTAAAACAATTGTCATAATGCTATTCTCCTATGTAGCAATAGTAGCACGTAAATTAAGGCGCTCAAAGCGCCTTCGGTTAGCCTTCGGGGCAAAAGGGTATGGTGCAGCCACGCCAACATGCAATAAGCTCCACCGGCACCACATTGAACCCCATATACCAAGTGTTGTTTTCCTTGTCGTACCAAGCTTTTTCTACCTTGCTGCCATGCGACAAAACAATCTGATACTCACCAGATTGCACAGGCTTGGCCATAAAGCTTTCAATCCAATGTGCGTTGGCATACATAGCCTGCCCGGGAATGCGTTTCCACTCTGTAGCAATAGGGCTGGACTCACTACCCCAAATGTGCAGGCTGTTAATAGGTATAGGCTCTTGCGCGTTATGGTGCAGGAGCAAACCTGCTGGCCCAAGTTCCCGTATAAGAAAAGTTCGCATGGTGGGCCTCTTGTTATTTCAGGGCTTGCAGCATCTTTTTGGGAACATCGCTGCGCTTGATATCGCCGGTATCCAAGGCGCGTTGCACAGCCTTGATATCAGCAGCAGTCATAGCAGCGGTAGCCATGCGCAACGCTTCCTTGTGCATGCCCTGTACATTGACATAGTAGCGATACAGCAGGCTTTCAGACACCTCTGCCACCTCTGCCACAGCGCGGCGCGTCAGGCGCGCAAAGCTCTTGGAGCGGAAAATATCAAGCACGATTGCGTCAAGCTGGCCCTTGCGGGCTTCTGGTGACATGCGCACCCGGGTTTGCTTTACTTTGACACTTGCTTTGCCTCGCACAACAGTACCTTTGGGGCTCGCCATGTGGGCAAGCAACCCTGCATTAGATTTGGCCATGTTTCATATCCTCTGGATGGTTAATAACACTTCCGATAGTATCACAAGTCTTGGGGGTCTGCAGTAATTTTTGCGTCACCCCCGTGCGAGTTGACAAGGCTGGCCCACTCCATCTGCGCCCCCTCGCGCTGCTTGTCCTCGCCTGGCTTCCATCCCCTGTGCTTCACCTCCCGGCTGCAGAATTGCCCGATGATTGTTCCCACATCTGCGGGAACAATAAGCCTGCGCCGGATGCCTACAAGGTCTGCGCTCTTGATACGCTCGTTTACGGCCTTGCTGTCGTTCAACAGGCCATAGCGCACAGGCACGCCGCGCTTGTCTAGCAGTGCACCTACGTTGTTGCGGAAAAGAATCACATTTTTGCCAGCTGCACTAAGGCGCATTTCCGACTGCACCCGAGCCTCGCTGTTCAAAGGATCGCGGGTATCTAGGCCCTCAAGCCCAGCGGTTGCGTACATCTGGCGCAGCTCGGCCAGCGCCTGCGGGGGTATCTGCCACCTGGTGGCCCATTGTTCAAAAGTGAGCATCAATTCTCTCCTTTTGCAAA
>Ga0172380_10004946_pt1 | contig 16610 bp, 18 predicted proteins | sample Leawe162metaG_FD_119747 | JGI IMG/M metagenome (GOLD analysis project Ga0172380, IMG submission 119747) | Leachate microbial communities from a municipal landfill in Southern Ontario, Canada - Leachate well 162 metaG | ecosystem: Engineered > Solid waste > Landfill > Unclassified | place...
CTTGGTTGTGGACGCAGAGCCCGTTGGCCGTATCTACCTGCAAGACCAAGAGAATCACGAACAGATCCGCGCTGGATTCGTGGCTGATTCTTATGCCGAAAACTTCGGTGCCGCGATCTCAAAAGTCGGCGTACCGAAAATGTTGGGCCTCGTGAAAGCACGTTTGTTCGCCCACAACATCGACGATTCGTCTTTGACGGAACGCATCCGCACCAAGGCTCAGGCCGAAGCTAAGGCTGAGTTCGACGCCAAAGTCGAAACTCTTCGTCAAGACTTCGTGTCGGCCGCTTTGACCGCCATCTCGGCCGCGGACAAAAACATGTATCAAGGTAAAGAAGAGAGCAACGCTTTGAAAGCGGGACTGTTCAATTCTTTGGTACAGGCAGGCTTGTCGGAACAACACGCCGTTTGGGCAATCGAAGCAGGCTTTGAAGAGTCGGCTGCGTACCTGAATTTCATTACCCAAAAAGCGATCGAAATTATGGATCAACCGAAAGAAGCTCGCGCTGCTTTCGAGAAGATCGTGGCCGAATCCGGCAAGCTGGAAGTCGCTCAGACTCAACAACCCGAGGAAGAAACCCTCGCGGACAGACTCGTAAGATCGTCGATCACAGCCTCCTCCATGGGGAAAGTGGTCAGCGGCGAAGATAAGAAAGAAGTTCGGGCTTCCATCCAGCTCTCTGCAAACCGTCGGTAAGCAGGGGGCCTCAAGGGCTCAAGGGCAAAATTAAGTGACCCTGATAAGCGGGGTTACTTTTGAAGTGTTGAAAAAGAATCGTTACAAGGAGTAACAAATGATCGATCGTAAGCAAATGAAAGCCGCAGAACACGTTGACCGTGCTCTTGCCGCTGGTGCAGCCGCTATCAACGAAGGCGCTTTCCTCGTGGAAGTCATCGAAGGTGGCGTCGCTAAAGTAAAAACAGTCGCTTCCCCTGCAGGTACAGAGAAGATTGCCGGAGTGGCATTCCTCCCGTACTTCAACCCAACGGACGCTGTCGACAACGAACAGTTCACGGTTCCTGCTTCAGGATCCCTGATCTTCAACCTTCGCTACTCTGGTGGCGTTGCTTCTTCGGCTCGCGCCGCAGTTGTTGGTGGATCTGACCTGACGGTTGACGGATCTTCTTTCGGTTCAACCCCTTCCACTGGAACAGTGAAATGGGATGCAGCCGGCGGACGTATCAAATTCGCAGCCGGTGATGCTGGAAAAGTTGTCCAGTTCATCTACCGTCACGCTTTGTCGGTTGTTCAATCTGAACAACGCTACGGCGAGCGTCACATCAACAACCGCAACCTCGTCAACAAAATGGGAATGGTTTCCGTGTTGAAAGGTTACATCGAGATCTCCACCAGCGAATTCGATTCGTCTGTTGATTGGTCGACCGCAGGTGGCGCGAACTTGATCGTTCTTGGCGATGACGGAAAGATCACGATCGACACTTCGGGTGTCGTGATCCCTGGTGCTCAGGTTTTGGCCGTTCCAGATTTGTCTGGCACGATCAATGGTGGCTTGCTCCGCATCTCTGCTCTGATTCCTTAATCGGAAATCAGCAGACCCTTTCTGCTCTCCCGCAAAAGGCCTGGAAGGAAACTTCCGGGCCTTTTCTTTTCTGAGATTGACCCACGTCAATTATCAAGCATTTCTTGTTAGTAGGGTGTGCTTGATAATTGGGTATGCCTGCTAACTCCTGAGTTTCCCTCAGGAGTTTCCGCTACCTGTCTTGTGTGGTGTCTTATTTTCTAATCAATGGAAAAACCTCTCTCACCCCAAACAAAGCGTCTCTTGCAAGGTGCCCTCCACAGCGATCAACTAGGGGCCGAAGTTTATGATCTCCTAGAAGCCGTATCGACGGGCGAAGTTGGCGGAGGAGCCACGGGCGTCACGGGTGCGACCGGAGCCACCGGCCCCGCTGGAGCACCAACCGGCGCCACGGGCGCGATCGGAGCTACTGGTGCCGACGGCGCGACGGGGGCAACGGGAACGGCAGGAACTACCGGTGCAACCGGTGAACAGGGTGAAGCAGGTCCAACTGGCGCCGACGGCGCGACCGGTGCTGATGGGGTAACGGGTCCAACGGGAAGTCCCGGACTCACTCCTCGCGGAGCCTGGGAGAATGAACCTCAGTATTACCCCGGCGATGTCGTGACCTACGCAGGTGGATCTTATCTTTGTACCGTAGAAAATCACAGTGGGAGTCCTGCGGAAAATCCCGGGCTATGGGATGTTTTGGCGGCGGCGGGCTCCACAGGGGCGACCGGTCCAGTGGGTCCAACCGGAACTTTTGAAACGGGTCCCACGAACCGCATCGCGGCGTTTGATGACGAAGGTCTTCTGTCGTCTCCCGATGGCTGGAGTGTTAGCGGCGAAGGGGGTCCGAGTTTTAATCTCAACCCCACGCTGCCGGACTCTGGATACATTTCTTATAATCAATTTCTATCGAGGGCCAACGCACTCGAAGACATTCCACTGACCTCAGTCATTTCGGCACAAGTCGGCATGGAACTGGATTCCGAAAATACAGGCTTCGCGATTGGACGAGATGGTCTTGCGGCCAGAGCTTTGGATGTTTATTTCATGGCTCAGTCGGAATCCGCTCACGGATCTGTGGCGAGCCTGAACGTCACGGCTCAATTAGGGGGCGACGGACTCACGGGCGGAAGTGTTCAGAACATGGTGAACATCGACTCGTTCGTGACCTTAAAAGCAGGCTTCACGCTCGAAAGCGGAATCACCTTAGGTCGCTTCAACAACCGCTTTGAACTCGGCTCTGAAGTTCAAAACGGATATGTCGGGGTGGCTTTAAACTCGGAAGTGTACGGAAAGCTTGAGAACTATCACAATAGCTTTCAGGCCGATGGGACTTTCCGGGCGTCAGAGGCTTCGGCCGCAGGACTGACGTTCTTCACTTCACAGTTTAAAATCGACTCGCAAGTCGGGTACGTGAACGCCTTTAACGACAACACTTTGGTCCAAGAAAACGGGGTCGTGGACTCTCTGTACCGTTCCGCGAACTTTAGTCCGACGCTGCAAGCTGGAGCGGTCGCCGACACGGTTCGCGGGGTCACGATCTCTCTCGGGGGATCCGGCTACACTTTGGATCATTACGTTGGCTTGGAAGTGAATACGAACGGGATTACGTTGGCGAACGGAGCGCCGCCAGAGGCGATCAACAGTCAGGGGACCCATAGCTTTAATGCGAACTTCACGGCACCTGCCGGCACGGCTGGGTTTGTCCAACTTAATTACATGGGAGGACTTCTCACGGTCGAGGATGGAGTTCCGCTCAGCAATACGTTCGGGCTCATGAATAACTTTTCGTTCTCTTTTAACTTCCAGGATGACGTCGGACCGGATCCCAGTGGTTTCGGGTTAGGTCTTGGGGTTGGTGGTTTCGTGGGTCAAATCGCAGCCGCCGCCGGAAAGACCGTCAGCCTCATCAATTACGTATCGGCCGGCGCCAGCATCCCGGAAAGTTCTACGGGGGGCGTGATTGAGAATCTCAACCTCTTTAATGCCTTGGGAGTTCTGCCGGCCGGCGGGACCTTGGGGATCACGAACCAACGGGCTTTCCATTACGCAACCAATGCCTCCACTCTGGCGACAAATTCCTGGGGTGTTTGCATCGAAGACGCAAGTTCCGAGAATTATTTCGCGAAATCCGTCGTGATCGGTGGACTCACCCAGAAAGTCTCGAGTGCTGAGGTTGCGCTGGAAGTGGCGGACAAAAAAGCCTTCATGCCGGGAAAAATGACGACGACCGAGAAATTGGCTCTCACCGCGATCGCCGGCATGATGGTGTACGACACGACCCTGAACCAAATCAGTTACTACAACGGTTCCGGCTGGATCGACTTGTAGGGACGAGCCTTTAGGGCTCGTTTCCCTTAATTAAAAGCACCGCTCCCCCACCCTTATTGTTTCGTTTGTAAGGCCAAAGAGACTCGTTCAGGCGAGTTTCCCGCATAACTAAAAGACGGCCTAACCTGCTTTATTTGAGCATTAGTTTTTTACAAACGAAAAGGACATGAAAATGCCTGTCAATCCGTACTCAAAAAAAACCGTCGTGGTCACACGCACCGGTAACGAACTGTCGGAAAGCAAAACCTCACTCGGCATCAATCCCCGCAATGGGAAAGTTGAAGTCGGCGCCGGAGCTTTCGAAGATAAAAATGGAGACATCAACGCTGGCTCGAAGAAAGAACTTCTTCAGCGCGTGATGGCTCTCTCGCAAGCTACATCGGCTGGCGAAGTTGCTGAGCAACACGCTTTCGCAACTCAACGTGCTGAACTGGTTGAAGCCGCAATGGCCGACAAATCCGGTGAAACATGGAGAGTCGTGGGAGAGGTACTGGGCGATGAAATTTTAGAAACGATGGGAAGAGATGGTTTCTTGCGCAAGCTCTTGATGCGCAAAGATCTGAAAAAAGGCGAAATCGGTCGTCTGCGTTTGCGCAAAAAAGACGTTCTGGCTTTCTCGGCCGTGAACGACACCGGCACCGTCACTTCACAAGTAAACCAATATTACTTGTTCCCTGATGAGTTCTGGATCAAGGCTCACATCTTGATCGATGACCGCGAGCTGGAACAAGCTCCTGGCGATTTGCTTGACGACAAGTACATCGACGGTCTGGAACAAATGATGGTCAAAGAAGATCAAGTTTTGAAAAACCTGATGGACATTGCGGCTCCTGCCTACAATGACGTCATCGGTTTCTCGAGCTTCACTCCTGCGATCTTCGCTCAAGCCCGCACTCAGATCCAAAGCTGGGGAAATCCTTGCGCGACAGGGATTATTTCCATTGACCTGCTGAATGATATTTTGGCTGATCCAGAATTCTCAACGTACTTCGATCCTGTAACCAAGCGTGAAATCATCATGTCGGGTTCTTTGGGTTCGTTCTACGGCGTGAACCTCATCACTGACGGTTTCCGTTACGAGACTCTTCGCGTGTTGAACTCTGGCGAGTTCTACTTCATGTCGGCTCCGAACGTACTGGGTGCCCAGACTGTTCGTAAAGACGTGACGACTGCGCCGATCAACATGTACCTGGTCGGGAAACCTGAACGTGGTTGGTTCATGCAGAAGATCTTGGGCATCACTCTCGCCAACGCTCGCGCTTTGGTCAAAGGTGTCCGCGTCTAATTCCTTCGGTTTCATTCTTGAAACTAAAAAAGGCCCAGGGGAAACCCCGGGCCTTTTGCTTTACAGAACCTGACTTTACTTCACTTAACGCCACAGGACAGGGCTTTACTATACGAAACCGTACGTGACACCGCTAGACTTTACCTCACATTACTTGACAACACCATACACTACACAAATTCCCTTGAGGGCGGTCAGCTTGTACCCTGACCCTTTTTTTATATTCTTAAATTAAAAAGGCTCCAAGTTTCCAAGGAGCCTTTGGCTTTACACCGCATGACTTTACTTCACCTCACCCTACTATACGCTGCTTAACCCCACAGGACACCACAAGACAGGACTTTACTATACGAAACACAACTTCTCTCTGACGAGAGCACGAGTCTTGTACCTCTCGCCTTTTCCCAATCTCCACCACTCGGAAAAAGCGCCGGTCCGAAGACCGGCACACAAAGCAAAACTCTACCGGACCGGGCTGTACTATGGATTAGAAAACGGAACACAACAGGACAGTACAGGACTTTACTATACGCCACGTAACCTTACGCCACCTTACACCGCAAAACAGAACACAACACTACACAACTTCCCCCGAAGGGGCCGCCAGCTTGGACCCTGGCTCTTTAGTCTTTAATTTGTTTCCATTTCGTCACGATGAACTGACCATGATAGCCGCCCTTCGCGATCCTGAAAGCTCCGATCCCGACACGGGCACCGGCATCCACCAGCACTTTATTGGCGGTGCTGGGGTCAACCAACTCTTCATTCACCACGACCGTGAACTTCGCACCCCACCGATCAAAGCGTGGACGGCAAACCGCCACGGCCCCCTTTTGGTGGTTTGTCCCTTTTCGGATATCGACTTCAAAAGCCTTGAGAGTTTTCCCATTCTCATCCACGAGTTCCACGACGGGAGTCTCGACCCGGAAGATTCCGGCCGCGATCGATTTTAGGGATTTGCGGGATTTATTGGACTGCTTGTAGTCCGAAGCCGCTTCACGGAAAGCTCCGCCCAGATACTCCGCGGGGATGTAGAAATTCCCAGCAGCCGTCTTGTAGGCGTACTGTTCCGCGATCTCGCGAGGGGTGCGCTCTTGCTTATCTTTGGCGATCTTCGTCTTGGTCCCCAGGAGGCCCAACAGTTGGTCTTCCGGCATCCGGTGGTGCATCAATGGACTGGTTCCTTGGATCTCGACTTCAAAACGCTGCATGGCGCCTCCCTTTTATGGGACGAGACTTAAGGGGAGATGTGGCTTGCGTCATAAGAAAAACCCAGAGTTTCCCCTGGGTTTTAGAAATCCTGTCATCTTTTCAAAACTTAAAAATTCTAACCCTTTTTCAGGAATTCAAACTCGAGCTGAGGATTCGCGGCTTCCCATTTGTGCTGACGTTCTTCGGCCTCCGCCGCTTTCATCAAGTTTGAAAGCTCCAGATCCAACATCTCGTAAAGCTCGAAGTCCTCTTCCGAGATCACGATCAGATCTTCCTTACTGAAGTAGTTGCGCGGCTTTTCTTCTCGGCCCAATCTTTTGCTGGTGAGATCGTGCATGAGAGAACCTAAAAAGTACGGGTTGTTGGATTCAACCGCCATGCGGGGACAACCGATGCTGCCTTCATCACGCCAAACCACCGTCCCGACAATGCCGGCATTTGGGCCCCACCGAATCATCACGCGACGTCCTTCGTAAGCCGTAGCGGCTTCCATGCGGTCGTACCGCGCCTTGGATTCCGGTCCGATCTCTTCTCGCATGTTCTTAAGATTCAGGAGCAAGTTCTCTTTGATCTTTTCGTGCAGGTGAGGGTTCTCGATGATTTCTTTTTTCACTTGGTCTGCGTACTTCCGGGTCGGCAGGTTCTGGATTTTTCTGATGAACAAGCTATCAATCTGACGGATACCATGCGGAGTGAAAGTCGCGGAAATGTGCCGGTCCTCCACCTTACTGGAATAGGGAGCCTGGTCCCGGTAGTAAGATTCAATCTGCTTCACGGTCGGAGTTTTTTTGTTTTTCATGCAGGTCCCCCAGAAATCAATATCAGTAGGGAGCCTCAAATTAAACAAAAAAAGCCCCAAGGTTTTCCCTGGGGCTTTTAAATCACTTCATCTTTTCAAAACGAAAATCTTACTGGATCAAGCGTTCGATCGAAACTTCTTTGGCGGTTCGGGACAAAGTTGTGGATGTCGCGATCTCGAGGATCGTCTCCACGACGCGGCGGCGAGAATCGGAACGAGTCCCACGAAGTGTTTCCATCCCCTCCAGCAGGGTAGGGGTCTGATCTTGCTGAACCTTTTCGGAGGTCCCGTCCAGGATGGCGCTTTCACTGCTGTTGAGAGCTTTGCGGGTCATGGTGTTGGCTTCAACCCCGACGGAGAACCCGCTCCACGGAACTCTCTTCGTGAGAGTCACGCAACCAATCGAATTCAAAGCTGCCGCGATGTCTCGGCGGATAAAGCCGGCGGCTTCCAAAATACGGATCAAGGACAAGATCCGGTTGCGGCCGTAGTCTCGGGGACTTTCGTCACCGTTTGCACGAGCAAAACGGGCGGCGACTTCATTCGCGGTGATGTTCGGCGGATTCAACTTATAGATCATGAGATCTCCTTCTTGAGAACTTCTAGTTTGTTTTGGTTGCAGGAGAAATTCTGTGTTGATATGGATGGTGGATGCAAGAAAAAACACGCCCTAAAGTTTGGTGCGAAGCGAAAGAAGATCTCGCGAGGGGTTCTGCCCTGGGCGAGCCTTATCAGAACGTCATCATCGGGACGGACCCGCGGGACGGGATGACGCCCGAGACCGCGAAGTCTTATCAGGCGATCGTGAACGTGTCGGACTCCGAGGGGGCCTACTTTCATCCCGCCTATCCTGGGCAGGCCATGCACTGGATTCCTCTGAACGAGATGGGCTACTGGGGTTACGCGGCTTGGTTTAAAATCATCAAAGTCTTGGAGCATCATCACAACCTCGGCCACAAAATCTATCTGCACTGTGCTGCAGGCGCTTACCGCTCTCCGACGGCTGCGATGTTCTGGATTCTTTACCGGGATGTTTCGTGGCGTGAGTGCCTGAAGATCTTGTGGCCGGGCCGTGACGAACTTCTGAAAGATCCCCAGCACGTTGCGTGGAAGAAGTCCTTTCCTTTCCGAAACGGCAACGTGAGGCCGGGGATCTGGGAGTTCTTGTGGCGAATGCAGCAAGCCCCCAAGACCCATTCCCTCTCGGCCATTCTTTCGTACGTCTATCCGGACTCCTACCATAAATATCTAGAGTACACTCCGGAAGTGCGGTCCTACAATTTGCTGGAGAAAAAAAGCTGGCATCGATTCTGGAAGACCCCAAAAGATAAAATTCGATATAAATACAAAGACATCTCGCAGTACCTCCGGGGTTACTACTACGAGCCCCTCGTTCCCGTAAGGAATCCTTACATGAGCCCCGTGGGGAGGCAGCAGGTGATGGTTCACAAAGGGTTTCTGTATTGGCTGAACTTTGACCCTAAGGGGCCGGTTCGGTTCCGGAAGGTGTGGCGCTGGCTTTGGCGGGTCTAGAGCGCACGGCCTGTAAGGCCCTGCGGTCGAGTTCTGCCTGTTTGTCGTCTTGCTTAATGAGGTCAGAATATTCGGTCGGCGGTGGCGGATACTGACCCGCCAGTACCAAAAGAGATTGAATTCCTTTTCTCAAGGCTTCGAGGCGACTCGAGAGGAGTTGGTTCTCGTACGCGAGTTGCGCGTTGTTGAATTCGATCTCGCCCTTTCGATCCGGGTGCGTGAGGCACTCGATCTCGTCCTCCAAGAATTCGATTCGAGCATCTTGTTTGTGGATCAATTCGTAGCAAGCCGAAAGTTCTGAGAGTTCATGCTTATTCATTTTTTAAACAACTTCTCCCGGTATTCATCCTTAACGTCATAGCGAGGGATCTCGACTTTGATTTTCTTGGGGAAAACCGCCAGGACGAAATTAATCATCTCGGCTCGGACTTGAGACTGCAGGTTGGGATCCAAATAGCGCTCTCGAATCGAAAGATCCATCTGGTCCGCCACGCACTCAAAATACTGCGACAGCAGGGAAAGAGCGCCGGCATCCGTGAGGTTAGGATCTTGAATCTGTTTCGTAATGGTTTCTTTCGTGAGATTAAAATCTTCGACGTGAACCCAGGTGGCGGCATTTCCCAGCATTAGGTTATGGGCTAGGATCGTGATCTCGGTCTCCTTGATATGGAACTGATGGCGCAACAAAGCGCCGACGGCGCACACCGCACAGCCTGTTCTCATGTAACCGTTTCGTTCTTCCCAAGAACCCCGCTCGGGCGGCCGAAAAATAAACTCCCGCCCCTTCAGGGGAAGCTCTTCCTTTTCGAAGACCCGGACCAACTGACGCTTCGTGAGAACAAAGTCTTTAAAAGATTCCATAGAAAATTGGTATCAATACCCATCAGGGGGTTCAATGAATTCACATAGCGCTACGCAGCATCCGTATGGTGTGGGGTTATTATCTCAGTACCGGTCGGAGGATTATTCGTGGCTCGATTTTCCAAATCACAGAGATTGCTTGAAGTGGCGGGCCGGACTCTCGACAATGGAGATCGACGAACCGCTAAAGAAATGGTCGTGTTAGCCATGAAGCAAGAAGACGCGGTGGACGCGCTCGATAAACTATTGCCCCAAGTGCCGGAACCGACCGACGAGGTCCCTTCACGTGACGACGAAGACAACCTCTCGGAGAGTCAACTCTCCCGCATCATGGCGCTCGCCCGGGATCTTCAGGACCGTAAGAAGTTTAAAATCGCCCAGCAGATTCTTTCCAAGGTGGAAAAAATTGAAGAGGGCCGCAAGCGCAAAAAACGCAAAGAGCCCTAAACGGAAGCTTCGTGCTTCGCGAATTCCTCTTCCGAGATATGAACAAAACTCCAACCTTCTTCACGGATCCGATTCTCCGTAAGGCTCTGTTGGATTTCCTGTTGGTGGAATCCAAACATCCCCGAAAGTTTGTAGCGGTTCTTAAAAGCCTCAATGAATTTCCCGTCCCTATAGGCCGCCACGGGCCCCAAGGGAACCGAAGAGCTGATGGTCTTTCCATCGTGCAGGGCCCATTGCGAAGGCCTGCGGGTGCTGCGTGGTTTGAAATCTCGACCGAATGGTTTTTCATCTTTGTCGTACTTGTTGTTCATTGCCGGGATTTTTACCAAATCCAAGGTGCCGTTCTGGGACCACGCTTATTTTTTAAGCATGAAATGGGTTTTGAGTCTTTTGTTGCTGTTGTCTCCCGTACAGATCGCGACCGCAACGCCTGCGCCCTTTACTCCCCTTCTCCCGTACATCAACCCTGTATTCACTCCCTATATCGAAGATTTCAAAAAAGAGAGTTTGGGTCTCGTGGAAGACTCTGATTTTTCAAAAGCTTCGATTGAATTTGCAGAACTGGGCTACAGTCGCAGCCGGTTTGCACCGGGACCAAGCGCGAGTGCAGTCATTGGGCTTTGCCATTACCGTGGAAGCCGCGGGAACTTGATCGAGATCGACAAAACATACTGGACCGAATCTTCCGACGTTGAAAGATGGAGCCTGATGTTTCACGAACTCGGTCACTGTATTTGTTATCGCCCGCATCCCCCGACGGACAATCTCTGGGCCGTGAATCTCTTGGATTTCTTAGGGGTGAATCACGTGCGCGGGATGGGCCCCACGATGCCGGACGGTTGTCCCCAAACGCTCATGAACCCCACGGTCGTGTCGGATCTTTGTATCCAGCGCCACAAGGCTGCTTATGTGAAAGAGATCTTTCAAGGGTGCATGACGTTCTCGCGCTGGCTCGTCTTAAAGCATGAAGCGCCGGCCGAGTGCCGCGCTAACAGTCCTCGTTCCAGAAACTGAACTCGTCCTTTTCCTCTTTCGTCAGAGATAGATAAGGAATCTTGTGCTCCAGAGCACCTTCGAGCATCAGAAGTAAGAATGAAAACTTCTCACCCTCAATTTGTATAAAATCTCCCGCTTCCGTATCTTCCCTTACAAAAGTATTTCTCTGTAAAGTTTTAAGAACGGCCTTAAGAGTTTCCTCGTGGATGAGACCAATTTTCCGAAGCTCTTCGATTTCTTGAGCCCGTTCTTCCAAGATCAGGGAAACCGTTTGTCGTTCGCTCGGTTTTAAAACCTCCTGCTCTTCCGGAACGGTCCTTAAGTTCCGATCCTCTTTCAGGAGAGTCAGTTCTTCGGTTTCGGGGTCGCGAAGGTAGCGGCCACGGGCGAGGCCTTCCGGGGCTGGATAATAGCTCACCTTCCCGGTTTTCGGATTGATCCACTCGAAAAAGTTGTCGTCCAGATCGACGTGGAAAAAAACAAGGCCTTCTTGCTTTTCCATTTACTGCAGACCACCAAAAGCTTTCTGGTGCGCCGTCTCGACCAGAAGATCAACGGCCGCCAAGACCTTAGGGCCGTTATCACAAATTTCCAGAGCGTAGCTTTCTTTGGTTTTCGGATCCAAGATCTCCATCGAGATCTTACGAGTCATGAGTTCTTCAATCTCGAACGCAAGATTTCGAGCCTTCAACTCTTGAGCTTTTTGTTCGATCGTTTCCGAGCGGGAGATTTCAATTTCCCGGCGTCGGCCATGAGGCCTCACGAATTCCATAAAAACGATCGCCATCGTATTCCCCTACTGCAATGTTGGTTTAGGCCCCAGGAGACTCGAGAAGCGTCCCTTGAAGTCCGTCGCGGGAGACCACTCAACGGGCCCTAAAGTACGGCCTTCCTGGATCAACGCCGTCCCAACACGAACGCTGGTCGCCGTTTCAATTTGGAAGAGAACCATCTCTGCGGCTCCCGGATGATCCGAGAGGTTTTGGTATTTGTGCCGATTCGCCAGATAATCCTTCGTGGCCTCATCCCCTTTGAGCATGTAGGCTTCCGACACGAACAAAATGAACTCCGCCTTCATTTTCAGCGCGAGGTCCTTCACGACGGCCGCAGATTTCTCCTTGTCGGCATCATCGTCGAAGGCCGCAACCACAATGTTCAGATCCGTTTCGTTCCCGACAAAGAAAGTTGCCGGCAGACAGTCCGTGGTCGGTATCTGCTCTTTGACGTGTTCGATGGTCTTTAAAACCATCAGGCTATCAGGCTTCATGTTAGAGCACCTGGTTCAGACGCTTTGAAGCCAAAGAAAGAAGCAGCTTCTTGAAGGCGACTCGGTTGAAGCTCACGATCTTTGATAAGGGGACGAGCATCGTCTCCGGTGGGAGGCACAGGCCTCTTTCCCAATTCGAAATGAACTGGGCGTGGCAGTTCAGTTTCTGGGCGAGTTCTTTCTGCGTGATCTTTTTTGCCTGACGCGCTTGTTTTAAAAATTTCCCCGTCTCCGCGGACTGCAAAGAAAGCTGCATGATTACTCCTTAGGTTTTTTGTTCGAATCAGAACCTAACAAAAAGGGAATCGGTTTACCAGTATCAATGTGCTGTTCGATCGCTTTCGGCTCCACCTTCATGAAATGGTGGATACCGGTCAGCATCTTTCGTAAAGAATCTTCAAGGCCCTGGAACCACTGTTCGCGCTCCGACGTGAAAGCGATCTCCAACATCTTTCGTTCCATGTAGCCGACTTCCATCCCGTCGAGCGTGAAGTACGCGGTCTCGCCGTTGATGGTGTTCTTATTGTAGACTCCCCACCTGAGCTGCAGCCCCAGGTCCGCGCCGCGGCCCTCCAGTTCGTCGTAACGAACCGACCCCTCATCGCTCATCCCAAGATCGGGGGTGAGGTCTCCGTGCAGATTAAACCTGTACAGGATCACCTTCACGGACCCTTCTTGTTCCAGAACTTGCTCGTGGTGCCGAAGGACGTTTCGCATGACGGACGCAATCTCTCCGTAAGTTTCCGTTATGTACTTCAGGGTGCCGCGATCGTGCTTGCTCCGAAAGCCTTGCTCCAGAAGTTGGGACGAACTCTTCCGAACCTCTTCCGGAATCAATGAGGCCCAGAAGTAAAACTCTCCCGAGGACGAGATGTTAATCTCGAGTTTGAATTTCTCGAACTTGTGGCGCCCTCGAAAGCTAAAGGGAATCGTTTGGAACTTCTTGCTCATGAGTTCCTCCGCACGATGTTCTGGGCAATGGCCTGCAGGTGAGAGATCTCGCCCAGGTTATTGACTTGGCAAATCTGATCCGAGAACACTTCGACGGTAGACATCTCGGCCTTCTCTCGGTGAGAGCCGTCCGTGATCCCCACACCAAAGACGCGAGTGCCGGTTTCTTTTTTCCACTCATTGAATTTCTGTAGGAATTTTGGGGGTAAGTTACAAGCCCCGTCCGTCACGAACACAATATCGGCGGATTTCATCTCGGGCTCTTGGTCCCGGATCTTCATGGCGGCTTCGAGCGGTGTTTGGAAATCCGTTCCGCCGGCCGTCCCAATTTTCGCGACGTGGAGTTTATCTTCAAGCGTCGCGGGAGTGCTGGAGGGGAAGAACCCTCTGTCTTTCACTTCCGTATCGAAACATAGCCACCCGAACGAACGACGCTGTTTCGAGGCGTAAGTCATGAGGCCAATCGTCACGGCCTTTGCCCAAGCTTCCCGAGATCCCTGCATGGAGCCCGAAATATCGAACGCCACGATGATGGGGCCTTTGCCGAGGTTCTCGACACCTTTCAGGTTGTAAACTTGAAGATTTCCTTCCAGGTAGTCCTTGTAGAAAAGCTCCGGGGTCATGTGAAGTTTCAAAAGCTCTTGGGGGAGGATGCGGGAAAGATCCCGGCCCATCCCGATGTCCACGATCTCGTCGTGACCGTGCGAAGGCACCAGGGCTGCGGCGGCCTGTAGGACGTTTCGCAGACGACCAATGATCTCGGAGATGTTTTTCAAGACACCAGCCTGGCGCATCTCCTCGGCAATTTCCATTTGGCGCTCAGGATTCATTTGCTTCATGTCGGCCGTCTCGACACCCCACGAACGCATCAGGGACTGGTGCTCCGAGAGTTCTTCTTGGGCTTGCTCGATCGCCTGGCGCATTTCCTGCCGAAGCTCGGCCTTCTCGGCATCAGAGAGTTCATCCAAGCGCGGAGGTCCCTGCCCAGTCCCGTCTTGAGGTTCGCCCTCACCATCTCCATCGCCTTCCCCCGGCTGCTCGCCCGGAAGATCTCCCCCCGGAGGACCGCCCTTCTGGGATTTTTGCTTCTCTTTTTTCTTGGCTTGCTCTTCGCGCTTCTCTTGGATTTTCTTTTCAATCTCGGCGTACTGCTCGATGAGCTGAGGAGCCATCTGTTTGGTGCCGATCGCGGAACCCAGTTCGTCCATTTGGCTGGTGCCGTGGAAGTCCTGGTACTCCTTCATCTCGTAAAGCTGGCGCATCATGTCTTTGGCGAGAGTCTCTTTGGTCTCATCGATTTGAGGCTCGGGTTTGTAGAAAGAAGTGAAGACATCCGCCACGAGGTCCGGAGCCATCGGAGTCACGTCATGATTCGTGATCTCCTTGATGCCCTTGACGTTTCGGACGCCCTCATAGGCCATGTCGTCAAAGATGTCGTGCTTGACCACACGGTTGTTTTCGTCACCGAGGATCAGTCCGCTAGAGCCAATTTTTTTCTTCTTTGCCACGAGGTCCTCCACCAATAAGACCAGTATAAATATAAATAGGACCCCCGTCGAGCGGAGGTCCTAGCGGTGTCTCATTTTAGGCCAAGAGCTTGGCTTGCAGGTCTTTCTGGATGCTATTGAGATTGTCCTTCAGATCCGACGCCATGCCTTCCAGCAGGGCTTCGTAGACCTCGATCTCTTCTCGCAGCTTCTGGAAGTCCTGGATGCGACGCTCGACCGACTTCTCGGTCGGGTCTTCGATCTCGCTCACTTCCCGGCGCATCGTATTGAGACGGTTCATGATGTCGGCGGTAAAGGTTTTCCACATCAGAGCCTTTTGCCCCGGAGCATCCACCACTGGAATCTCGTTCACTTCACAAGATTTCCCTGGATTCAAGTCCGCGAGCAGCCCAAAGAAGGTCTGCAGTTTTTTAAACTCTTCCATGTGGGTCGCGGGGACAAAGTAAATCCCACCGCTTTCGCGAACCATAATGGCGCTCGCATGGCGATAGATGAAACGCAACAGAGTCGAACGGATCTGATCTAAGGTGTAGACGCCCATGTACTCCTTGTAGCGTTCCTGAATGCGGTTCGAGATGTCCTCGGAACCCCCGACCACGCGGATGCTGTAGTCTTTTTTGTTCATGACGATTTTCACTTCCGTGTCGAACGTCACGTCCTGAGCGGTCGCATCCACACTTGAAGTCACGATCGCGAAAACCGCGACGTCTTTGTCATCCAGAACCTTGCGGTGAAACTTGTCGTTCGCCTTAGAGCGCTCTTGGATTTCAAACTTCGTTTCGGCCTTAAGTGCCTTGTGGAGCGCGGACTTGGCGCGAACGGTAGGGGCCAGAGCCGTGTCCATGCCGGCGTCGCTCAAAAGTTTCACGAAATCCAAGTAAGAGATTTGCATCTCCGATAGCGACCAGTAGATGCAGCTTCCCAGAGTCGCGGTTTCTCCACCAAGGGAGTTGGCGATCATGGAGCGCACGGCCTTCTTGGAAGACTGCAAGATCTTGGTCTGACGTTGCAGAGATTTCGAAGTGGTGGTTTGATTTTGGGTGCTCATCGTATTTCTCCTTTTAAGATTTGAAAGCAAAGAACTCAGAGGATTTCGCACGTTATTCGCCCTCTGTGATCATCTCGAGGCCCATTTCCCGCATCAACTCTTGTTGTTTGGTGATGCACAGTCTCAGGGCGTCTTGAATGTTGCTGTTGTTCGGGTGATTTTTCTGTAAGGACTTGAGTTCCGTTGCGGCCATTTTGATTTTCTTAAAACCCTCGTGGGCCGCAATCGTCCCGGCCGAGAGCCCCGTCATGACGACCTCCAGTCCGTCCGTGATGCCGAGAACCTTTTCGGCGATCGGGTTGGCGAGTGGAAGGATAATCTTCCGGACGTCGGCCACTTGCTCCGGTTGATTCCACAGTACGTTCACCAGGATCTCCAGATGCTCCGGCAAAACTTCTTTGGCGTTACCGAGGTACGCGGCGGCCTTGACGATCTTCGCACACTGCATCCATTTGCGATCCGAAACCAGCAGGCCCGATTCATGGATCTTGCGGCGAATTTGCAACAAGGTTTGGATTGCGGTGGGGTTAAACTGCAAAGCCTGGCTGGCCGTTTGAGCTGCATCTAATTCCGCCAAAGAGATGTTCGGCACGTTGACGACGAGACCTTGGGTTAACAGCGCCTGCATGGAGGAGTCTTGCGCCATCCGGGTCGAAATGTAACGAAGCGAGAACCGGTCATAGTAGGGTTGCAGTTCCGGAGATTCCGGAATGTGGTTGGCGGCGGCGTACATGACCTGCAGGGGGATCGCCTTGTGTCCATTATTGAAGAACGTCCGTTCGTTGATGACGGGACGAAGCGTGTTGAGGAGCGAAGGAGACGCCTCAAACATTTCGTCGAAGA
>Ga0172380_10004947_pt1 | contig 16606 bp, 21 predicted proteins | sample Leawe162metaG_FD_119747 | JGI IMG/M metagenome (GOLD analysis project Ga0172380, IMG submission 119747) | Leachate microbial communities from a municipal landfill in Southern Ontario, Canada - Leachate well 162 metaG | ecosystem: Engineered > Solid waste > Landfill > Unclassified | place...
CAGCTCGACGAGCTAGAAACGCACGGCATTGCGCCGTATCAAGCCCCGATAGAAGGATAGCATATGCAGGATAAAATGACAGAATGGCTACAGCACCCAGCTTTCCCAGTCGTAATAAATCTTGTACTGTTGGCATTCTTTTTTGGGTCTATGTCTCAACAACTTTCCGAACTTCAACGAACAACGGCTGAAATAAAACAAACCCTCACAGACCTTAATGGTCGAAAAGAGCAGTATGCTGAGACATTTTCAGAGCATGAGCAGCGCATACGAGCACTAGAGCGGGTAGCTTATTCAAGCAATCAATAAAAACAACACTTTATGTCAAAACTATCTAATGCATTAAAAATCAACTGGGTACGTACTCTTGCCGAAAAGGCTCTGGGCTATGTATTTAAGAAAATAGAGCCTGTCAAGGAAGGCGAACAGCCGACATATGAGGCTGTATCTAAGAGCGTGTTAGCATCTAAGAGCGTATGGGGTGGTATTATAGCTGCGGCTCCATCAATACTGGGAGCGTTCGGGATTCCAGTATTGGGTGGCGAAATAGATGCAATTATAGCTGGCGCTGGCGTAGTAATTGCTATATTTGGTCGTATCAAAGCAAAAGTAAGCGTTAAGTAAATAAGATATAAAATGCCAATATATTTATACGAAAACGAAAATACAGGCAAGCGGATAGAGCTTATGCAGCGCATAGGCGAGGCTGTTGCGCCAGAGGGTTACTTTCGTATATTTGTGGCGGCTATACCATCTTGTATCAGCGATGGAGTTTTAAAGCATAAAGAAATAGAAAAGCGGCTCGCCCCGTACAAGAACTACGAGCGTAGACACGGAACTTCTGACTTTGAGCGCAAGGTTCGAAAGGTTAGCGAGATTAAGTCGGCAATAAAGAAACAAGCGGAAAAAGAACAAAAGATAACAACACAACAATAATAAGAATAATATGGGGTCAATTACAGTACAATCACCACTCACCAACGGCCCGACATATTATGCGGCTGATGTAACGGCAATGGTAAACTCGGCAACCGTTAATGCGCTAGGCATTACGTCTGATATGCTGGGCCTTGACTCGGTTACAACTAACAAGGTTCTGGCCAGAGCCATTACATTTGCAAAGACACAAGCAATAGCTACTGGTGTTATCCTTGGGCGCTCCACTGCTGGTAGTGGAGATATAGAGGAACTAAGTGCATCTACTGCCAGGTCTGTTCTTGGGCTTGTGATTGGTACAGACGTTCAGGCTTATGATGCAGACCTTGCTGCATTCGCTGGCAAGACCGCCCCCAGTGGTGAAGTTGTTGGAACAACCGACACCCAGACGCTGACCAATAAAACGCTTACAGCCCCAACCCTTACAGCCCCAGCACTCGGAACGCCAGTAAGCGGAGTTCTTACGAACTGCACTGGCTTGCCAATGACAACTGGCGTAACAGGAGTATTGCCTATTGCTAATGGTGGTACTGGCGTAGCCTCGGCTCCGAAGTTCAGTGCATATCGTGGCACAAGCGACCAGGCTATAGCCAACAACACAGCGACTAAGGTTCAATACAACCTAGAGGAGTACGATACTGCTAGCTGCTATGACAACGCTACCAACTTTAGGTTTACCCCGAATGTTGCTGGCTATTATCACGTTACGGCTCAATGCCGATTTACTACGTTTGTTATCAATACATTGATGGAGGTCTATATCTACAAGAATGGGTCTGTCGTTAAGACCAACGAAGATATAGCTAGCGCTGCTGACCGAAAGACTTTAGGCATATCGGCTGACGTTTATATGAATGGTACCACTGATTATATTGAGATATTTGTATACCAGAATACTGGCGTATCGCAAAACCTAAATAACAACCAAACCCGCAACTTCTTCCAAGCTCATTTCATTGGAGCCTAATACAATGACCAAAAAAGAACTTAGAGATTTTGTACTAGATAAGCTCGGCCTTGATAAGGGAAATTCCATTATCACGGCTCACGCTGATACGGCTATCAAGCAGATACACGATGATATTTGGAATGCCAAGGATTGGCTGGCTACAATAAATACGGTCATTATACCCAATGCGGAAGAGGTAGAGCGTTTGCCCCACTACATTCGTAATGTACTGGCCGCAAGCTATGACAACGCCAAGTATTTCCGCATTAAAGAGCAACAGGACATTATCCTTTCTAATCCCGAGGTATTTGATAGTAGCGTAGAGCAGAACGGCACTACTAATTATATGGAAGTTTCGCCTACTGTTGGCGTGCTAGTTAGCCCTAATGCAACTCAGATAACCGTTGAGAGCAGCTCCGCCTCTGACACATCGGTTGTTGCTGTGGTTGGCGTGCTAAACGGCGAAGACGTTGTCGAGGAGATTACTTTGGCTGGTACTTCTCCTCAGTCTAGCGTTTCTGCGTTCGATGAGATTTATACACTGTCAAAAATTGCAACTACTGGCAAACTGACGGCCAAGCGCGGCGATGGCACAGTTATTCAGACGCTATTGCCCCACGAAACCTCTCGCACTCATAAGCGCATACGCCTTGTAGCTGCCCCAGCCGATAACACCAAGACTCTTGTATTGCTCGTTAAGATGAACCCCGTTGGGTTTGTGAATGACAATGACGCTCCTATGCTTAATGGCATAGATGGGGCTATAAAGAAGGGTCTTGAGGCTGAGATGCTAGAGTATGATGAGCAGTATGACAAGGCAAGCGTAGCTAATAAGGGCGCTACTGCAATTCTAAATTTGAAGGTCGAGGAAGAGAATAACAGCCAAGAGCGGAATATAACAATTTCAATGGAGCCAGTTACATTTAGCGGACATCGTTATCGTAGATTCTAATGCCTAAATTTTATCCACAGGAAGTCGGGACACCCCTTACGCTAACAATCCAAAGCGATTTTAGCGCTGGGCAGTTTAGCGACTATGCTCCAACCAAGATACCCGAGACTGGTGTGTCGGCGGCGCAAAACTGCGTGCTTAACCGAGTGGGCGAGATAGAGACAAGGCCAGGCTATGTATTAAAAGATACAACCGTAGAGGCTGACCATATAGACGAGATTGCGGGGTTGAACAACGATACGGTGCAGGCTGCTATTGTGTTTGGTGGTGCTGGCATATACTCCTTTGATGGCACAACGCTAACTGATATTGGCGGATACTCATACAACTCTGGTGAAAGCCAGCTAATGGCCGTGCAGTCGGGAAATAAGATTTACTGCGTTGATGGAACTAATCGCTTGCGCTTCTATGATGGTACCGCGTGGGATGAGAATGTTGCACCAGATGTCCATCCACTAGCAGCTGGCGCTGAGATAATAATTGCTCACGATAAGAAGCTAATAGTGGCTGGAGAGGCTCTGGGCAAGGAGACAATTCAGGTTTCTGATATACACCTAGACACGGTGCCAGAGTTTGATACCTCTGTTTGGTCGTTTGAGGTCGCAAACGATGGAACAAAGATAACTGCTATGGCCTCTTGGTTTGACCAGTATTTTGCTGTTTTCAAGCGAAACAAGACTTACGTTGTAGATGCGGTAAGAAACGCTACAACTGCGGCTGGCTATACTATAGACGTTGCCGACCAGAACATAGGGTGCGTGGCCAAAAAGAGTGCATTGGCGGTTAATGGCGATGTATTCTTCTTGTCGGATAGCGGGGTACACAAACTTATGCTGGCTAGTGATGGCAGCCAATACAGGGTTACTCCATCACTTTCCAAGCCGATAGATAACCTAATTAGAAACATCCGTAAGGACAAAGTATCTCAGTCGCACGCCAAACAGCGGGGCGACAAATACATACTCTATATCCCAGTTAATGGAATAATGGTTAATGGGGTTGAGCAATCTTCGGACACTTGCAATTGTGCGGTAGTTTGGAATACCACACTAAATGGCAGTGTTGGAGGTTGGGAGGGGTATTGGGTTGGCGAGAATGTATCTGCCATGGACGTTGTTGAAATAGGAGATTATAGCTATCATATAGTCGGAAGTGAGGATGGGAGTGTATATGTTTCGTCTGACTATAAAAACGAAGAAGATAAGACCGCTAGTGATTATTCATTAGCAACCGAGATAGAGACTCGCGGCTTTAACTTTAATGAAGAACATGGAGAGAAGCGACCAAGGCACATCGAGCTCTATTGTATGCACTCATTGAATGGAAGCGAGAGTGTATCTATCTACTCATCCGTAGATGGCGGCGAATATACGCCAGTCAGAACTGTGGATGTATCGACTGGCAGTGGCCTAGTTTTGCCATTTACATTTCCAATTATTTTTGATACTGGAAGATTTGAACCATTTAAGGTCGGACTTGCAGGAACTGGTAGATTTAGGGATATTCGCATTAAGGTTAGGTGCAATAGCGGGAAACTATCAGTTCGTTCGATAGGCGTTGCTGCATTCAATAAAACAATGAAGAAGGATAGCTCAGATGCAAGTTAATAAAGACATATACGAACAAGCCGCAGAGTACCTACAATCTCGTGGGCTTATGGCTTCTACTAGCAAGGAACAGGCAATTAAGACTGTTGGCTGGTATGCTGCTAATGCCTATTTGATTATAGTGCAAGATGGCGAGAAGATAGGCGGGGTATGCCTAGCTCGCTCAATTGACAAAGACACACCCGCTGAGGCCGAGGCATTTAGCCACAAGCCAGATGGCGATACTGCGTGGGTGCAGGAGGCTGCTGCTGATAGTAAGGACTTTATTCAGATGTTTTACTTTAAGGTTCCGTCTCTTATGAAGTCTGGCAAGATGAAGAGACTTCCTAAATACTTTGGCTGGAGGCGCAGCAATATGGTTCCTCGCTACTATAGCGTAGATACCGTATATAAGCACACAAGAACAAACAAGCAAAAAGAAGAACAATTATAATATAAATATATGGGCGGCGGACAAGAATATCAAGCACCTGATTACTCAGCAGCAAACAGAGAAGCCGTAATAAGCTCCACTCAATCGCTTCCGATTATTCAGAAGATTAACAACGCTGCACAGTTGGGTACTGTTGCAGAGCTTTCGGCTAATGAGCTAGCAACACTTGGCCTAGACCCTTCTAAATACAAACAGGGCGCAAGCGGCAACTATGAGTATGCAGACTTCACTGGGCAGGGCGCTGACGTATTGGCCAGCCAGCAGACTAGCGCATACCTAAAGTCGCTAGAGACGACTACGCCAGAGCTGCTAAAGATACAGGAGCAGTATGGCACTGACTTTGCTACGGCTGCTAGAGCCGCGAATGAGGCCGCCAACCCTGAGCAGTATGCTGCAATGGAGAAGCAGGCTAGCGAGCTTGAGGCTAATAAGTTTGCCACTGCCGCATATACAGAAGACCCGACTGAGCGTGCATTGCGAGAAGATATGACTAGCCGTATGGCGGCCGATGTTGCACTAGGTTCTAGCCTGAATACAGACCAAGCCAAGCTAGTTGAGCAACAGGCTCGCAGGGCGCAGTTAGCTCGTGGCAATGTATATGGCGTAGCACCTGCCGTTGAAGAGACGATGAAGGCCCTTGACTATGGTACTACGCTAGAGAACCAGCGCAGACAGGCTGCCCAGCAGTGGCTACAGAGTGGTCAGAATGTATCTGCTTATGACTTTGCTGCTAAACAGGCTGAGGCCAATAGCCAGAACCAGTCGTATGGCAACTATATAAATGCCTTGCAGAACTTCCAAACCTCTACGCCTAGCACGCAGAGTACGGTTCAGTCTAGCGCACAGGGTAGCCAAGCCCAGCAGCAGAACCTAAACCCGAGCAATATAGCCTCGACAGCAGGAAGCATATTTGGTACTAATGCAGGTATGTATAACTCTGCGCAACAAAACAACGTAAGTCCGTTTGCTGCTGCCGTTGGTATGGGCACTAGCGCATTCTCTGCAATTAAACCGTTTGGAATATAATTAAAATGAATACAGCATCTTATAAAGCAATGAGCGAGCCGCTACAGGATTTGGTGGCAGGGCTACGCCAGAAACGCCTCCTTGAAATGGAGCAAAAGTATAGGGCAGAGCAAGAGACTAGCAAGCAGCAGCTAGAGCGTGAGCTATTAGAAAAGAAGCTTGCCGCAGACGCTATGCAGCGTTGGGAGAAGGGAATTGACCCACTGACAGGAAGGCCGTACACTACACTTAGTGGTCGTGGCGAACCTCCTGCCGATGCAGTAAGCGCAACAAGCACTGGCGATAATATTCCAGTCGATGCGTTTGATTCTGCTACTGGCTCGGTTACTCCCACAACTAAGGCCGTCGCACCAGCAAGACAAAATACAAAACTTGGCGAAGAGCGTCAGCGTTCGCTGCAAACAACCCCTGCGTCAGTAAATCCAATGATACCATATATGGAGCTGGCTGGTAAAATATCTGGGAATACCATAGAAGCGCCAGTTCGTGCTACTAAAGATAGCCAAGCCAAGAATATTGAAAAGCGCCAGTTCTCTAATATGTCAGAAGAGCAGTGGCAGAATTATCTTGCAGAGATTAGTCGCTTGGGTTTGAATAAAAAGTAAACAAAACATAAAGCCCTAAAATGGCCGAAATACCAACTGGAAATATCCCCCAACGCTTGGGGGCAACATGGACTGCTGCACGCCTCAATGAGGAAGTAAACAGCAAGATACGCAAGCAGCTAGACCTATCTAGGAAAGCTGCGTCCATTATAGAATTGGCTGGTAGTGCTGATGGCGATGCAAGAGAGAAACTTCGTGCTGACTACAACTCGCTATATGAGGAGCAGAAGGGTGTATATAGCCAGATTAATGAACTAAGGCGCAAACAGTCAGAGCTACCCAAATGGGAGGGACAAGGTGCACTCGGTCAGGCTCAAGGGCTAGACGAACTTGGTGAGGTTGTTAAACAAGACCCAGCTTCGTTATTAGAGGCTGCTACTGGGTCTGTGGCTGCATTTGGCCCAGAGCTACTAGGTCAAGCTGCCGTTGGCCTTGCAACTGGTGGTGCTGGCCTAATAGGAACCGCTGCTAGAGCTGCTACAATGGGCGTAAGTTCGTATAGGCAGAATGAGATAGATAGACTTGTAAGTGGCGCACAGGAGGCTGGATACGACTTGGCAGACCCAGCCATACTAAACAAGTTTATACGCACTGGCACATTTGAAGATATACAAGGAGAAGCGCAGAGGGGTGCTGCTGGACGTGCTGCCGTAGACGCTCTATCGGCTGGTGTAGCTGGTCGTTTAAGTGGAGCCGCAGCAAAGACCGGCACTGGTCAATTGGCTGCTGCTGGCCGTGAGCTAGGAGAGCAAGTAGCACTAGGCTCTGGCTCAGAAATAGCAGGACAGGCGCTTGAGAAGGGTGAGGTATATAACCCCGCTGCGGTGGCGCTAGAGGGTGGATTAGAGCTTGCAAGTGCACCAATAGAGATATTGCCGTTAGCTCTTGAGGGTCGTAGCCAGGGCATTGAGCAGGGGCGTGCAGATGCTGTAGCCGCTCAAAAGGCCGATATGGATGCTAGGGCTCAGGCTGATATACTTACTCAGCAGCAACTAAGAGATGATAATGTGATTGCGGCGCAGCGTAGGGCAGCTCAGGCGGATGCAGAGGCTGCTGCTAATAATAAAAATGCAGTTGCTCAGAACGTAGCAAAGACTCAGGTTATATCTGAAAATATAGATTTGGTTAAGGCAGCTCAGCTTGAAGAGGCCGTTGGTAATGCATCGCCAGGCACTTCAGAAGAGTTAAGAAATGCTCTTGGGGCAGATGCGACATCACTGCCAGTAATGCCAAACCTAGTAATGGCTGAAAATACCAAAGGCATTAATCAGCAAAGAGTTGGCGAGCTATCTTCTCAATATGGTGCAGAAAATAAGTTTTCAATATCTGGCCAGCCAGTACAGAAAAGCCCCACAAAGGCTGAGATTATAGAGCAATGGAAGGCACAGCGTAGTTCTACCCCACAAGCCCCCGCTGAAACGCAACAGGAAATAAAAGCACCTGCGCCGACACCCATAACTGCTACACCGCAACAGAAAGCTCAGGGAGCAATAGGGCGTATGGCTTACCAGTTAAAGAGAAACCTTGTAGAACGCTTTACCAAGCTGCGCTCAGTTGCGCCCGATATTGGCGTTAAAGAGGACGCTGCACACTCGCAGAGAGATGGCGCATTGCGTGAGAAATCCTTACAGGTGCAGACGCTAATGCGCTCACTAGCAGAGGACGCCAAGGCGGTTGGCTCTAATGCAGAGGAGATACTATCGGCTGCCGATGAGCTGGCGGCTATGCAGCAGATACCCGATTGGAACAAGGAGCACGGCGAAGGTGCATACAATGGTATTACAACGGAGCAAGCCAATAAGCGTGCGAAAGAGCTGCTAACTCGTGCCGATGCGCCACTAGTACACAAGACTGCCGACTTTATTCGAGGGCTTCATAGGGCTTCGCTAGACAATTTAAAGCTAGCTGGCAATATAGACCAAGAGCTGTACAATACATTAATTTCCAAATATCCTAATTATGTTTCCTTCTCGTCTTTGCCAACTGAGCTAGAGCGGTTGGTTGGCAAGGGCGGTCGTGGGAAGTTCTACTCCCTGAAAGAGTTTGTCGGCGGCGAGTGGGAGCGTGGCAATACAATCGAGAACGCCATTAATTCATTTGCTGCGTCTGAGAACGTACTGTATAAGTCCAAGGTATTTAATGCAATACAAGAAGGCATAAAGAACAATCCATTCATGTCGCAGTTCTTTGAGGTTGTGGCAGAGAAGGATTTGGGTCGTGGCGGTACTATGGCTGACGATATTATTGTGGCCAGTATAGACGGAGAGAAGAGCTTTATTAGAGTAAAAGATAACGACTTGGCTATTGAGCTAGGAAAGCTAGATGATGAGCAGGTTAATACCGTGCTAAAGGTGTTTGGTGCATTTAGCAATCTACTCAAGACTGTGTGGGTGCGAAAGAACCCAAATACCATATTGCGTCAGGTGGCAATGGACGTACAGGAGGCTCTCGTCAATATGGAGTCCACTGCTATATCTGGCAAGCGTGCCGAGTACCTAAAGAACCTTGGGCAAACCCTAGCCGCTTCCTATCGCTCTGCTTTTGGATTGAAGATGCCAGCTATTGCTCGCAAGGCTATAGCTAATATGGCTAAGAAGAATGGAGTGGATGTAAACCTAGACACTAAGTCGGCTGAGATGGATGCTCTTATGGAGCGTGCTAACAAGGCTGGTATTCGTACTGGTGGTGGTTACTTCGGCAAGGATGTACAGGCCGAGATACGCAACAAGATTAAGAGCGAGATGGCCAGAGCCAAAAACCCATACCTAAAGGGTATACTGGGCTTCCTTGATGGCGTAGAGGCACTAGTAGATGCTAATGACTACGCAGTGCGCCTGTCTGCCTTTAAGACTGCCGTTGATAATGGGCTTTCCGATATGGATGCGGCTGACCTAGCTCGCAATATAACGGCCAACTTTGGGCGCTCTGGTAAGATTGGGGCGCAACTAGAGATGCTTTACCCATTCTTTAAGTCGTCAGTTCAGGGTACTCGCAGGGCGTGGAAGGCATTGTTTCAAGACAAGAAGGGCAACTTCAATCCTCGTGGGGCTTTCGTGATGGTTGCGTCAGCCATTGGTATAGAGATGGCCATTCAGGCTATGAATGACGCGCTAGACGATGATTGGGAGAGCCTTACAAACCCTCGGAATAATTGGGTATTTGTCCTAGGCGATGGTACTTATATGCAGATACCTAAGCCTTGGGGTGCCAAGCCACTTATAGAGCTCGCAAGATTATCAGCAAGGTCAATGCTAGGCAAGCCATCGGCTGATATTGGCGCAGATATAGAGAGCCTATTTACTACTGTTGCGGATAGCTATAACCCGATGGGCGTTGGCACTGTTGCTAATATGATTATGCCTGCCGTTGGAGATGCGCTACTGGCAATTGACTCTAATAAGGATGCCTTTGGCAAGAATATAGTACCAGACTTCAAGGGAGGCTTGATGGGCGAGGATATACCTAGCCACGAGCGTTATTATGATAGTTTGAAGAACTCTTGGTTCGGCATGGCTATGATTGATACAACTAAGTTCTTTAACGACAATGGTGTGGCCACTCCAAGCCCAGCGCACATAGACTACCTGGCTCGCCAGTTTGGAGGTGGCGTAATGGACTTCGGAAGTAAGGCAGCAGGGTCTATCGCCAAGCTATTGAGTGGTGAGGGAATAGATGTTAATGACGTTCCTGTTGCCTCTAAGTTCGTGAAGTTCAAGACAGCAGAGGAACAGGCCGAGGCCAGCGAGAGAGTTGGCGCCACTGCTGACGTTGCAAAAGTAAAAGAGCTTGAGATGAAGGGCAAGCTAGATAACTTCTACCTAAACAAGAAGGCCAACGAGGAGTTTGCAAGAATAGGGAAATTGCCACTAGCGCAACAGAATATTGTCCTTAACCAGATGGCGCAAACTGATAGAGGATTGGCCGTTAAGGTTGCAGAGAAGCTACAGGAGAAGGCTAACGCCATAGGAACTACGCCTGTACAGCGTGCTGTACTTAAACTATCTCAAGCCAATCAGGTGCGCTGGCACGTTCAGAAGATGCAGGAGATGCAAGACCCTGCGCTGCAAGAGGAGTATTTTAATGAGCTAGTCCGCACTGGGTTTATACAGCCTAGCAGAGACAGGAATGGCGCTTACGCACAATTGATACGATACATACAGAGCGTTAAGCAAGGCCAAGACACCACAGACAAGGCTTTTCTTGAGCGACTAATGGCGCCAACAAGAAGCGACTACAAGCCTATTCAGGTGCAGTAATCTATTGAAACCACTCTTGAGGGGGCTCCTTAAAGCAGCAAACAAAGCCGTTGGCCTTACACCAGTCGCTTATTCGCTTGCGCTTCTTTACCTTTGGCGGGCTAATGTAAGCGTCATACTTGAACGCAAGGTATATCTGAACATCAGGGCATTGCTCTTTTACGGCCAGCAGTTTCTTGCGGTCGTCTGCGTCAAAGCGCCCCTTGTACTCTATATACTTTGGCTGAAAGTCCTTATACGATAGACGGAAGTCTGGGTTATACTCGTGCTCTATTGTGTACGTTGCAACTGGCGGGTTATGCCTAGACGGTATTCGCTCAAGAATAGTCTTGCAGTCTCTTCGCTTAGATAGTGCATCGCACTTTATATAGAACTCCATTTCTTCCTTGCTATCGAAACGCAAGCCGTTCCACTCATGCCTTTTACTGTTCCAGCTAGATTTCATCGTCTGCCTTGCCAAATATGGTTTTGTCTGAGTTCTCCATTACCCTGCCTATTAGCCCGTAGGCCTCGAATGGAGAGCCCCGCAGCGTGGATAGAACGCTATAGCCATCAGAGTCCTGTTCAGAAACTATTACGACAACAGACCGATAGTGCTCCGATAGCATATTGGCGTATATATCAATTGGCCTAAGCGGCTCGGGGGGCTGGGGTGGTTGATTCTGGCCAAATATATTAAAGAATAATGACATATTGTTAAATTACTTTCGGCTCCATTACTGCAAAGCCAGATACGGTTTTAACCACATTGCCGCAGTAGTAGGTGTTCTTCTTCATGTCGGCTAGTCCAAGGGCAAATCCAGATACGTGCTTAAACGCTGCTGCCTGCCCAAGCTGGTAGTCCATGTTATCGTTGTCGCACATCGAGGGACACGACTGAGCGAATCGGCCTTGGCCGTCATACGTGTCTAGGTACATTATATCGGCGGAGTGGTTGTGGCCGTGAACACAAGCCCCGAACTTCTGGCCACTGGTACGGGTTGCTGACATTGCGCCGTTGGCGTAGCCGTGCAACATCTTCTGGCCAGCTATGGTGTATACGCCCTTCTTTACACCCCACCCAAACACTTGGGTCTTGATGGGCTTTAGGGCTTGCAGTATCTCCTTGAGCCTATCCTCGCACCATTCACGGCGTATTGGGTCTTTTGAGTTAAGTTCACGCTTTAAGCGCCAGTCGTGGTTGCCTTCGGTCAGGACATCAGGACGGAACTTGACAAGGAACTCAACCCCAACCTTTATATCCTCTCGCATACTGTCGGCACACTCATCTCGTGAAGCTCCAAGTCGGAGGGCGTTCAAGTCCATAAAGTCGCCAAGATGGACTCGCAGGTGCGGCTTCCAGTAGCCAATGAAGTCGAAGAGCACTTGCTCTGTAGCGGGGCAGATTTTCTCGCCGTGGTTATCCGAGGCAATTACTATCTTTTTCCATCGAGAACCGTCTATGATTGCGAACATTTGTGAGGTTTTGTTAGTAGTAGTAGGCACGAACCCCAACTATCACATAAGCGATATGGTTGCAAGCCTTAACTACTGCGACAGATTATGTTGAAAAAAATCACTATGTCAAGCAGCTATTTACAACTTTTTTAACAATTATTTTACTAGGCAACTATAATGTATTAGCTGCGTTAGATTATCCACCTTTGCGACAAGCTCTTCCCTAGTGCCATCGTTAGAGATGGTATAATCAAAGTCGAACTCAGCCAAGCCACCCTCTGATGAATGGGCAGGTGCGCTTAGAGTAATCTGACGCTCGATGCGGACGGTTGTGCCGCCAATAACTTTGACAGCTCCCCATTCATTTGGGAAGCGTAGGTCATCAACGACTATATCGCCAGCAGTGGCCTTGACTTTATTCTGCCAAGCGTTCAGCCAGATGTTCTTGTCGATTATGTTGCGCCCCCACTCCGTGCCTAGAGTCTGGTACAGCTTGCGAGGGGTGCAGTCAGGCGATATAGCGTGTAGAATGCTGGTCTTGTCAAACGTCTCGAAGCACTCAATCTGGTCTTCAGTGTAGCCAAATGCGCGGTACAGCGGGCGCACCATGTCTTTTAAGACGGAGGCAAACGGGACGCGTGTGTAGCCATGCTTATCAACTAGGTGCCTGGCTATTGTGCTCTTCCCCATTTGCGGGGCGGGTGAGTAGATTGCTATGATTTGGCGCATTGGTGTTATTTAAAGCTTGGGTGTCCTGCTATCGCGTGGTCAAACAAGTATATATATTTTCCGTGTCTACCGCACGTCAGGCCGTGCAAACACTCCTCTCCTATATATCTAGCGAAACTTATTGAACCCTTTATATTAATTTCACCCTTGTCGAGGCCAGTCAATTCTGAAGCAGCCAACGAGACGTATTCATCCATTGCCTTGGGACAAAGAGAGAATAATGTAACATCCCACCCCTCAACCGCCATATCTAGTGCGTGCTGCGCCATACGGTATGTCCGTCCGCTTCGGCGACACGGTTGGAAGTAAGTAGGCTTGGGCTTCATTTGAGCATATTCGTTGGTGTGTTGCTTGGCTTTTATTTGTATTAGCATAAAGTTATTTGGCGCATAGTGGTTTTACTTAGACAATGTATTCAGTATGTTAATTGTCCAGACTAGCCAAAGTACAGAAAGTATAATCCGATACGGGTAAGTTGAGCCATCTACTTTCGATTCGTAACCATCTGGCTTAATTAAGGCCATAATGAAATATAGAACGACTGTAATTCCATATAGCCATGCGTGTACTTGTAGATATAGTTCCATAAAGTTATTACTTTGCTACGCTTTCCATGTTGTCCTTAACGAACAGGGCATTCTCCCAGCCCTCAAACGTGTACTTGGCCTGGATTGAAAGTCCACCGAGAATGCCCGAAGTGCTTGGGTTGTCTGCGCCTGCAATAGAGATATAGCAAGCTGTGCCTGCAACTCGATAAGTTTGGTAATGTGCCTTATGTTTGTACGCATCTGCGATGCAATCTTGGAGTTTCATATTCAATGGTTCCCTTATATATATTAGTTGCTATTGGTTGTCAACAGGCTTTTTCAACATTTCTGAAAATATATCAACGGATGAGATTTGGCTGCGAAGATACTCCTTTGCCTTGGCTTTACACTCGGCAGCAGTTGCCCCATTCGTGATTTGCGAATTGCGATTGAGGTAGTCCAAGACCTCCTCACTCTCGTTTTGGAGTTCTCGCCATAGCCGAGGGGGGATTTTGGCATAGCGATTGGTGAGCATTAGAAGCCTTTTGTCGATTTGGCTTGGTACTTGGGCTGATTGTGCTCCCCCGACCCCGCCACGTGGCGTATATGAGTTATTTTGGCCATTCCTGTTGGCTGGTTGTGGCGGCTTTTCCCACATCTTGCCTTTAAGCCAATTTAAAAGCCCATGCTGCCAGCTATTGTTTGCCCATTTGCGGCCAACATCAAGTATTAGGGACGGTTTAACGCCCAGCTTGTTTACTGCGTACAGCCAAGCCCGCTCGACTGGCTTAACATCCTTAACCGGGTGAGGCCAAATCTCAAGCAGCTCGGCCAGCTCTGGGGTGGGCGAAGCAACTGGATTGTTAGCTGTCTGCGTCTTGTCGTTGATTGGTTTTTTAGCTGTTGTTTCTTTTAAAGAAGAATCTGGTTCCGAAGGAGAATGTATAGGTTCGTCGGTTTCAACTAATCCATTCGCAGATTTCGACGAATCAGTAAACAAGCGGCTTTCAAGGCATTTAGGACCCCACGTATACCAGCTAGTTTTGTCGTAACCCATTCTATTGAAACCCTTTGCGTGCTTAAATAGCCAGCCCCCATCTATCAGGTTTTCAAAGCAGCGCCTAACCTGGCCTTCAGATAGTAGATCTTTCTGCCACTCAGACCATTTGGCCCACGACGTGAAATACCAAAACGTTCCCTCGTACTCATTAACCTTGTGGGCGCGATTGAAGCACAACTGGTAGTGAACGCTTGATAGCACAAGCGCCTCCTCGAACCCCATTACCACATACAATGACTTGGGCACGAACACTCGTTCGTTATCAACCAGCTCTATCTTTTCTTGGCTCACTTGCGAAGCTCCTCCATATACTCCTCGGGGTTCATTCTTCCAATTTCAGGTACTGGCTTATCTCTCAGAATGGCATCAGCTATTGGGCGCAAATCTCGCACGGCGAGGTCAGAAAAGAATGTATAGTTACCGGCGAACATCTCACTATAAGACTGGAATTCGGGGCACTGCCTTGCGTACGCTGGCACTAAATAATACATAAACTCAAAAGCATCGCTTCCAGATTTTAGCCAATATCCAATGGTAGCATCATTCGTTTCTGCTAGAATACTTAGGTATATATCTCTCAACTTTGAAGAGTCTTGGATTGTCATGAGCTCCTTTATGCCCTTGGCATACTCGCCAACCTTTTTATGGCAATCGCAGCAAAGGCACTCAAGCTCATCAACCCCATATTCCCAAGGCTTGCGCCCGAACTCATAGAACTTGTGATGTATTTGAAGCTCTTTGTCTTTTGCCGTGCAGTTCACACATGAAAAGTGCGATACTTCCATTACCTCAAGCCTTCGTTTTTGCCAGCGCGGGTCGCGTAGCAGGCGTGAATAGTTCGATTCTTTGTGCCTTGTTTTAGCTGTTGCCATATTTTTAGAAATAAAAAGCCCCCAAGACTCGTGCAAAATAGTTGTTGTCCAACAAGTAGGACGATGCACAAATCAGGGGGCTAAATCCCTAAAAATCGACTCACTTGTTTTTGCTTTCCTATTCGGCAACTACTCCGAACGTTATGGCGCTATTCACCCTTAACTATATATCAGTATAGCACACCCGCAAACAACTGTCAAGAGTAAAGTTATACCAATTTCCCTTCATCATTCGCTATTCCCGAATCAACTATAGCCTTAGCCCCATGCTCCGTCAGCCCCAGCTTGTAGTAAGTGCGCTGTACTGCACTACCCCATTTCTCCTCAAGGCGCATAAAGTAAGGCTCAGTGCGGATTATCGCCCAAGAGCCGTCTTGCTGCTGCCCTGCTTTATAGGTAGGTATTGTCATATTTTTAGTCGTCTAGTTCATCTTTTAAAAAGTCCCAGCACCACTCCATTACTTTTATATATTTATTCATTGTTTCTCTGCCACAAATATGTATATAGGCACCCTTGTCATTCCCGAAGTACCAGTGCGAACATCCATCCCACTTTATTGTTAGCTCTATTATGGGCCAAGACAATGATATGTCTGGCGTGGTATCACCGCAAGTGCTTCCTTTTATCTCATACTGCGGTACGTCAAATACACCAGTCTGTGGATTTTGCGCCCACGCCAAATGCTCGTATATTCTAAAATCACAAGATATAAGCGAACCGTCGGACATATTTTTTTGCGTTGTTACGGTGAACCCAATATCGCTTAGAACATGGACCTGCTCTGGTTGCTTATCCGTTCCAATATTCATCCCTTGTACCTTTCTAGTGCTGCCCGATAGCAGAAGTCGTGGTTCTCTCGCTTGCCTTCCTTGTCCCGAGCTGGCCCCCAATAATTCTGCTTGCCCTCAATTACTTTACCAGTAGCACTTACCTTATCTGGTAGGCGCACAAGGTAGCCCTGTAGGGCTTGCGTGGAGATACGTACGACCTTAAATAAGCGTCGTCCGTTCTCTCTGTTGGTCTTGAGTAGCACCTCCTCGTATCCATTACTTACGCGTGGCTTACGGGGGGCTTTAGGCTTTTGGCTGCTTATATTGCTTGGCATTGTAGGCTTCTACTGCTTCGATGATTAGGTTTGCTGCTAGGTGTTGGCGGTGGGTGTATTCACCGCTTGGAAGAGATTGCTTGCTGAACAGGGCAACCTCTTCGGGGGTTA
>Ga0172380_10004948_pt1 | contig 16605 bp, 15 predicted proteins | sample Leawe162metaG_FD_119747 | JGI IMG/M metagenome (GOLD analysis project Ga0172380, IMG submission 119747) | Leachate microbial communities from a municipal landfill in Southern Ontario, Canada - Leachate well 162 metaG | ecosystem: Engineered > Solid waste > Landfill > Unclassified | place...
GAGCCGATGCCAACTGCGAAATTGTACCAACCAAAGGCGCGGCCTCTTTCAGCCGGGTCCGCCAGATCACTCATGTAGGCTTTTTCCACCCCCTCGGTCATGCCGTAGAACAGCCCATACCAAGCGAACAACAACCAGATATGCAACTCTGTCGTTGCCAGGGCGAACCCGACGTAGGCCAGGGCGTATACTCCCCAACCAGTAACGATCACCCCTCGTCTGCCGATCTTGTCCGACAGGGCGCCGAAAGGCATGGCAGCTGCCATCTTGACCAAATTAAAGAAGGTCCACAATAGCGGGATGCGGAGCGGGGTCACTCCTAGCTGGCCGGCCCGCAAGAGCAGAAAGGCGTCGGAAGAGTTTCCCAAGGTAAATATCAACAGGATCAACAGGTAGGCTCTGACGTTCCGGGTTGGCGCTATTCCTGACCTAACAACTTTGGTGGACTTGCTGCGGGGGATATCGCGCACCTTGGCGATAATCAGGATCACGGCCAGTATGCCGGGGATTGCCGCCAACCAGAAGACGGTCCTCAAGTCGGTAGCAAACCATGCCATCAGCCCGGTCGCCAGGAGCGGGCCGACTATGGCGCCAGCGTGGTCGAGAGAACGATGGAAGCCGTAGGCCTTGCCCCACTTTGACTTGTCGGTTGAGTCGGCGATCAGTGCGTCGCGGGGGGAGGTGCGGATACCCTTGCCGATGCGGTCGAAAAAGCGTACCGCCAATACGGTCAGAGGAGAACCGGCTATGGCGATCAAAGGCCGCGACAGTGACGAGAGCGAGTATCCGGCCAGTACGAGGTGCTTCCTCCCCTCGACACGATCGGAGATAACGCCGGAGGCAAGCTTGAGCAGTGCTGCGGTGGATTCGGCAACCCCCTCGATCAGGCCCAGAATAGCCGGCCCGGCCCCTAATATTGATGTGACAAACAGGGGTAGCAGCGGGTAGATCATCTCGCTGGATACATCAGTCAGGAAACTGACCAGGCCTAATACCAGAACATTGGCACTGATGCCGCTGAACATGCTGGCTCCGATCTGGATTTTGAATTGCTAAGTTTGTTGCGGGAACAAGATGTTGAAATGGCAGGGAGAGGCTCGGATGATTTTGCTACAGCCCCCGGTTTCTGAAGATGCGCATCAGCAGAACGCCCAGAACCGAGAGGCAGGCACCGGTACAGAGGAAAAGATAGCCGATAGTGCGGCCATCACCCCATCCCCACAGATCGCGCCCCTTCATGAGAACAATCAGTGCAATGCCTCCGAAGCAGCTGATCCCCCCGAGAATATATATGGCAAAGGCGACTATTGCCAGTGCGATTCCCTGCTTCTTAACCATAAAGCGGCCTCTCTCGGTTTGTCAGCAGTTCCCTTAACTTGGCGCCGATATCGTCTTCGCGCATGAGTGATTCTCCGATCAGGAAGGCCCCAGCCCCTTCTGCTGCCAGGTGCCGGATATCGGCACGGGAATTGATACCGCTTTCTGTTACCACCAATCTATCCGGCGGTATCAGCCGGGACAGCCGGCCGGTTGTCTCCAGGTCAATGGCAAAGGTGCGCAAGTTGCGGTTGTTGATTCCGATCAGCCCGCAATCGGTCCTGAGTGCAGATTCCAACTCGCCCTCATCATGAACCTCCAACAAGACATCCATGGCCAACTCGCGCGCCAAAGCTTTGAAGTCAAGCAGTTGCGACAGATCGAGCATTGCGGCGATCAGCAGGATTGCATCAGCCCCGGCTGCGCGGGCCTCGTAAATCTGATAGGGATCGAAGATAAAGTCCTTGCGCAACAACGGCAAGGAAACAACTTCACGGATGGCGGTCAGGTATTCGATGCTGCCCAGAAAGAAATCCTTGTCAGTCAGGACAGACAGGCAAGCGGCGCCGTTTGCTTCGTAGATTCTGGCGATTGTTGTTGGTTCAAAGTCCGGCCTGATGACGCCCTTGCTGGGTGACCCCTTCTTCACCTCGGCGATGATAGCGGTCGCGCCAATATTGGCCTTGGCGCGCAGCGCAGCTTCAAAGCCCCTGACAGGTGGCATTACAGCTGCACGCGAACGAAGTTCGTCAAAAGGCAGCACGGATTTGCATAGTGCCAGTTCACCCTGTTTGTGGGTGATGATTTTTTTAAGAATGTCAGGCGTATCGTTCATATCATAATAACCAAGGATGACAGCTCTCTTAACGGTTGGTCAACTCAACCAGTTTCTCCAACTGTAACAATGCCCGGCCAGAGTCGAGCGCTTCCTCTGCCACTCCAATTCCTGCGTGTGGCGAGGCCACCTTGCCGGCGGCCGTCAATGCGTAGGCGGCATTGAGAAGGACGATGTCGCGCTTGGGCCCTTTTCCTCCTTGCAAAATGATTTTCACAATTTCGGCGTTGGCGGCTGCGTCGCCACCCTTCAAATCATCCATTGTGCAGCGTGCCAGGTTGTATTGCTCGGGGGCGACAATGCCCTGTTTGACCCCTGCCGGAGTGACCTCGGCCACCAAGGTTTCGCCGGTCATGGTCATCTCGTCCATGCCGTCCGATCCGTGTACTACGAAGCCATGTCTGCACCCTAATTTATGCAGCACCCCCGCCAACTTCTCTACCAGGTCGCTACGGTAGACTCCCATAACTTGGCAGTCGGCACCGGCCGGATTGGTCAGAGGGCCGAGGATGTTGAAGATGGTGCGGATGCCGATCTCGCGGCGCGGCCCGATAGCATACTTCATGGCACCGTGCAGAGCAGGGGCAAAGAGGAAGCCGATACCGATCTCGTTGATACACTTTTCTACTATTACCGGAGTAACGTCAAGATTGACGCCCAGCTTTTCCAGGACATCGGCACTGCCACAGGCCGATGATACTGATCGGTTGCCATGCTTTGCCACCTTGACACCGCAGGACGAGACAACAAAGGCCACCGTGGTGGATACGTTGAAGGTATTGGTGCCGTCGCCACCGGTACCGACCACGTCGAGGATAGTCTCCTGATCGATGTTGATATCGTCCCGGTCGATGTCCAGCACCCCTTTGCCGACCCGGATCGGAGTGGCACGTTCCCGCATCACGCGGGCCGCGCCGGTTATTTCCTCGATGGTTTCACCCTTCATGCGCAGGGCAGTTATAAATGCCCCTATCTGTGCCGGTGTCGTTTCGCCCGACATGATCTGGTTCATTACTTCGATCATCTCGCCTTCGGTCAGGTCGGTATGTTCAACGACGCGTGCAATGGCATTTCTGATCATTTGACCAACCTCGCAATGTTGCGTGTATTATGAATAAAAATGGGGATGAGTGAGCATCCCCGTTGTGCATGCTGCATGATAGTGAAACGGATGTTCGTGGTTACATGCCTTCCTTGATCTTGCGGATCGCCTCTTTGATAAGTGTCTCCGCCAAATCGGGTACCACTTCCCACACGATCTTCTGGATGATTTCCTGGGAGACGCCGGCAATTGCAGCCTTCAGTTGTTCTTCGGTCAAGGCGACAGAAGCTAAGGGTTCGACACTCCGGGAAATGGTGTTTGGTTCCGTGTTCTCAATGCCAAAGCGGTCAGCCGCAGTCGCAGTATCTTCGGCGAACCCTGGGATAATCTCTTCCGTAAAAGTGCCAGCGGATCTGATCGGAGGTGGTTCGGCAACAAAAGCCCCTTCTTCTTTGACAGGTATGGGCGTTTCTTCAAAGGAGATATCCCCGAAGGAGGTCTCTGTTGCGGTTGAAGCTTGTTCGGAGAAAGAGCTGGTCGGTAGTTCGGTTATTGTTTCCTCGGAAAACTCAAAGGTATGCTCTTCCACTGGGATCCACTGCGAACCAGTGTCGATGTTTTGCGCCGGAGGTATTGGCAGAGGAGGTGGGATCTGCGCGTCCGGCTCTTCATTGATGATTGCAAATACATCAGGCTCAAGATTTACTGTTGGTGCAGTTGGTTGGGGCGGTGTCGCGGGAGTCGGCTCGGCATCCATGGTAAAGGCCGCCCAGATATCCTCGATATTTGCTTGCGGGGCGGGTTCAACAGATGCCGGTGCGCTTGTCGGCATGCCGTGGGGGGTGGCCGGTGCCGGTTCCGGAATTGGTTCGGGCCGGACAGCTGCGGCAGCACGGGATATCCCCAGCTCATACAGGCTTTTAACTTTGCCTACGATCTGTTGTGATTCAAACGGTTTTGCAAGGAAGTCATCGGCACCGCAGCTGTTGGCTTTGGCCTCGTCAAAGGGTTCAAATGACCCTGTCAGGAGCAGGATGGGTTTTGTGGCCAAGGCCGGAATTGCACGTATGGCCTCACAGACATCGTAGCCGGACATGCCAGGCATGATGGCGTCGATGAGAAGCACATCGGGTGCAATCTCCCGTGCCTTGTCAACAGCGGCTTTGCCATTGTCCACTACTGTGAGGGCGTAGTCTTCACCTCCAAAAATGATGCCGATCACCTTTTGGATGGTGATGCTGTCATCAGCCAGGAGAATTTTGATGCTCATCGGTGCCTCCCTCGTGCAGTGGGTGCGGAAGAAATGGAAGTACGGGAAAAGCTAGCATATGGACAGCAAACGTGTCAAGTTTTAAGCGGTTAAGATACGTTACGGCATTTTGGGTGCAGTAAGCGCTTTGTCGGCGGAAGAGTAAATCATCGCAGCAAGAGTGGAGATATTGCTGCGCAGTCTGTTGAACTGTCGGGTCCCTCTGTGGTCGAGGCGTGAGGTCAAAAGTATGACAAAAAGATCGGATTGCGGATCTATCCAGACCGATGAGCCGCTATAACCGGTATGGCCGAAGGACATCTCCGAAAAAGAACGTCCTTTCGGTGCCGAATAGGGGGAATAAATGTCCCAACCAAGGCCGCGTACCACATTGCCGTTGCTGAAAAAGTAGGGCGCAGTCATCTGCTTGACGACTCGTTCGGAGAAGATGCGCGTGTTATCGAGTTTGCCGTCGTTTAAATACATGCGTACTAAGCGGGCCAGGTCAAAGGCAGTACTGAACAATCCGGCATGCCCCGCAACACCTCCCAAATGGCGGGCGTTTTCATCCTGAACCTGGCCTGACAGGAGTTCATTGCCATCTCCACGAGTCGTGGCAATAACAGCAAGTGGATTTTGCGGGGGGGTAAACATAGTGTTGTACATTTTCAGCGGAGTATAGAACTGTTCTTGACAGAAGCGGTCGAGTGAAATTCCGGTTGCTCTGTGAACCAACTCTCCGAGAAGTATGAAATTAATGTCGGCGTAGCGAAACCGGTTACCGGGCAGTTTCAGGATTTTCTGGTTGGCAACTTTTTGGATGGCCGTTTTAAGCGGTTCTTCTGGCGGAATCGCGATGTCGTTAAGTCCGGAAGTGTGAGTCAGCAGGTTAAGAATGGTGATATCCTCATGGTCACTTCCTTCAAATTCGGGGAACCAGCGGGTCAACGGGTCCATCAAGGAGATTCTTCCCTGCTCCAGCAGTTTCATCAGTGCCGGTGCAGTCGCGAAAACTTTGGTCAGGGAGGCAATGTCGAACAGCGTGTATTCGCTAATTGGTGCGGAGTCGGGGGCAGGAGAGATTCTGCCTTTGGAGATACTGTGAAGGATGCCATTATGGTTGCCGACCACCACGACACCACCGATTATCAGGCCATCCGAGATGGCTTTTTCCATAAGAAACTCGATGGTGTTAGTGCGTTCCGCTTCCATCAGTTCATCGGAGGCAAATACAGTCTGGTGGAAGGAGAGGGAAAAGATTATGCACAGGATGCAGATGATACGCACGATTTGTCTCAAAGCCTCAAATTTTCCTATGCTGACGTAAAAAAACCTCCTGACAGGAGGTTTTTTTAAAGGCTGCCGGTGTTGTTGGCCGTCAGGTTCGATAGTCGGCGTTAATGCTAACGTACTCGTGGGACAGGTCTGAAGTGTACACTGTGCTAGTGCCGCTTCCAAGACCGAGATCGACGGTTACTGTGAACTCTTTCTTCTTGAGTACTTCAGTGCCGCGTGTTTCGGCGTCTCCACCGGCAAAAATGCCGTTGGTTGCCATGCGGACGTCATCAAAGTTCAGAGACAGGCGGGATTGATCCACTGCAGCGCCAGAGTAGCCTACGGCAGCGAAGATGCGTCCCCAGTTGGCGTCTTGACCGAAAAAAGCGGTTTTTACCAGGCTGGAGTTTGCTATGGCCAGCGCGGCCCGTTTGGCATCGGCATTGTTGCTGGCTCCCGTGACGCGAACCTCAACAAACTTGGTGGCACCTTCACCGTCCTGGACGATCTGCTTGGCGAGTGAGAGAAGTATATCGTGCAGCAAGGTCTCGAACGCCTCTGCATCCGGAGTTCCGGTTTTTATGGGAGGATTGTTTGCCATGGCATTTGCCATTACCAGGCAGGTGTCATTGGTGGACGTGTCCCCGTCCACTGTAATGGCGTTGAACGAGGTGTCTACAGCACATCGGAAGGATTTGTCCAGAAAGGCAGGATCTACGGCGGCATCAGTAATAATGAAGGAGAGCATGGTGGCCATGTTCGGCATGATCATGCCGGCACCTTTGGCGATTCCGGCCACGGTGTAGCTGAACCCGCCCGCCTGACCGCTTCTTACCTCCATCTTCGGGAAGGTGTCGGTGGTCATGATGGCCTCGGCGACCTCATCCAGCGTGCCGGACGAAAGCCCCTCGACCAATCCTGGAATGGCTGCCCTGATCCGGTCCATCGGCATCTGCGCGCCAATTACACCGGTTGATGATATTTGTACCAATTCGTCGGGAATGCCCAGTCCTTCCGCGGTCAGGCGAGAAGTTTCCCGGGCGGCCAGCATTCCCTGCTCTCCGGTACAGGCATTGGCATTGCCGCTGTTGACGATCAGAGCCTGAGCCGTTCCGCTCTTGATATGTTTGGCGGATAACAGTACCGGTGCCGCCTTGACGGCATTGGTGGTAAAGACGGAGCAGGCCGTGGCCGGCACTTCGGAGAAGATCAAGGCCAGATCTTTCCTGCCCGGCTTTTTGATGGCCGCTTCAACAGCTGAAAACTGGAAGCCTTTGATATCCATACTCAAACCCCAATCAATCTATTTTCCACAGCATTTTTTGTATTTTTTTCCGCTCCCGCAGGGGCAAGGATCGTTTCTACCCGCAACTTTTTGGCTTTTGGCCGGTTCCTGCGGTTTATCAGCTTCATCGGAGAGATTGAAAACCAGTTTTTTGCTGCGCTGCTCCTCCTCCAGTTCCTCAACCTCATCCTCATGCTCCACCTGTACCCAGTAAATACGCTCGACCACCTCTTCGCGGATGCGTATGATCATCTCCATGAAGAGATTGAAGGCCTCTTTCTTGTATTCCTGTTTGGGGTCTTTCTGGCCGTAGCCGCGCAGCCCGATTCCTTCCTTGAGGTGGTCGATATTGAGTAGATGATCTTTCCAATGGGTATCGATGGCCTGGAGCATCATCACCTTGATCAGGTGGTCGATCAGTTCGTCACCCAAATCGGCAGCCTTGGCCTGGAAAACCGCATTGGCCTGCTCTTTCAGGGTGTCGCGGAAATTGGCGGGATGCAGCCGATCCAGGGCATCCTTAGGTAAATCCAGGTGCATGTTGAAACACTTGAATACTATTTCGCTGATGGCTTGCCAGTCCCATTCATGGGCCGGTATCTTTTCTATGCAATATGTAGAGGTAATCTCCTCGATGGTCTCGTCCAGCATCTCCTGGAAGCTTTCGCGAATCTCCTGGCCGGCCAGAATCTCGCGACGCTGAGTGTATATTACCTCGCGTTGCTTGTTCATGACATCGTCGTATTCGATCAGATGTTTGCGGATGTCGAAGTTATGGGCTTCGACTTTTTTCTGGGCGTTTTCGATGGACTTGGTGATCATGGTGTGGGTGATGGCCTCACCCTCTTCGATCTTGAGCAGATCCATGATCTTGGCCACCCGCTCGGAACCGAAGATGCGTAGCAGGTCATCCTGCAACGACAGGTAGAATTTGGACGAACCTGGGTCGCCCTGGCGACCGGACCGGCCTCGCAACTGGTTGTCGATGCGGCGTGACTCATGCCGTTCGGTACCCAGGATGTGCAAGCCTCCCAGCCTGACCACCTCGTCGTGTTCAGCTGCGCACTGGGCCTTGAACCGCTCCAGTTCAGCCTCGTACTGCTCGTCGGTAGCCTCGGGATTGGCCCGGCGCCACTGTTTGGCCATCGCATCCGAATTGCCGCCCAACAAGATGTCCGTGCCGCGACCTGCCATGTTAGTTGCAATAGTGATGGCACCTTTGCGGCCGGCCTGGGCCACGATCTCGGCTTCACGCTCGTGCTGTTTGGCGTTCAGCACGTTGTGGGGGATTCCCTCGCGCTTGAGCAATTCAGCAAGAACCTCGGATTTTTCGATGGATATCGTGCCTACCAGGCAGGGTTGGCCACTGGCATAATGTTCCTTGATGTCTTCAATAACAGCCTTGAACTTCTCCATTTCCGTCTTGTAGATCACGTCGGGAAAATCCGGGCGCAAGAGCGGACGGTTTGTGGGGATCACCATTACGTCCAGTTTGTAAATTTTATGAAATTCCTCGGCCTCGGTGTCAGCCGTGCCGGTCATTCCGGAGAGCTTGGCGTACATGCGGAAATAGTTCTGGAAGGTGATGGTGGCCAGGGTCTGGTTCTCGTTCTCGATCTTTACCCCTTCTTTGGCCTCGATAGCCTGGTGCAGCCCATCAGACCAGCGCCTGCCCGGCATGAGGCGTCCGGTGAATTCATCGACAATCATCACCTCGCCATCTTTAACCACGTAGTCCACATCACGCTTGTACATGGCGTGGGCCCTCAGGGCTTGTTGTACATGGTGCAGGATCTCGATATTGCGCGGATCATAGAGGTTGTCAATCTTGAGCAGTTTCTCGACTTTCAAGACCCCTTGCTCGGTTAGGGTGGCGCTCTTCGCCTTCTCGTCGATGGTGAAGTCGCCGGTGTACTCTTTGCGTTTTCCGGAAAGGGTGTTGGCCTCGACTTCCTTTGTCTCACCCTTTTTCAGCATTGGGATGATACGGTCGATGACGTAGTACTTGTCGGTGGATTCCTCGGTAGGGCCGGAGATGATCAGCGGTGTGCGGGCCTCGTCAATGAGGATCGAGTCGACCTCGTCAACGATGGAGTAATTGAAGCCGCGTTGAACATAGTCTTCCAGCGAGAATTTCATGTTGTCCCGCAGATAGTCAAAGCCGAACTCGTTGTTGGTGCCGTAGGTGATGTCGGCGGCGTAATTCTCGCGGCGCTGGTCATCCTCGATCCCATGTATGATGATGCCAACAGACAGCCCCAGAAAGTTATACAGTTGCCCCATCCACTCGGCGTCACGTTTTGCCAGGTAGTCATTGACAGTGACTACATGCACACCTTTGCCTGAAATGGCATTCAAATAGGCAGGCAAGGTAGCAACAAGGGTCTTCCCTTCACCGGTCTTCATTTCGGCGATCTTGCCGGAATGAAGCACCATGCCGCCAATCAGCTGTACGTCGAAATGCCGCATCCCCAGCACGCGTTTGCCTGCTTCGCGGCAGACGGCAAAGGCCTCGGGCAACAACGCATCCAATGACTCGCCTTTGGCATAACGTTCTTGGAACTCAGATGTTTTGCCCCGCAACTGCTCATCGGAGAATTTTGCGAGGGAAGGTTCCATCTGATTTATTTTGTTGACAATTGGCCAGAGTTTTTTTAATTCACGTTCGTTTTTACTGCCGACGACTTTTTTGATAATGGAACTGAACATTCATCACTCCAGTTGAAGATAATGGGAAAAATAGCTTTTTAATTTATCACAAAAACAAGGATGCCTCAACATAAAAGGGGTGGCTGAGGCGGGGAGGGCGACTGCAACAACAACGTGACAAAGCATGTATTTGTCAGGTGCGTTCCTGGTGTCGGATTTGCCGTTGTTTTCGGGCGCAAATACAAATTATGAATTTTATTGCATACAAGCGGTCTCTGTTATGGTAAAGTTAGCTATCTTTTGAAGTTAACAAGCCCTAGGGACTTCCAAAGTCCCTAGGGCTTTTTTTTATTTAAAATTTGAGAGGAACACGCCCGTGAGCATTATCGTACATGCCAATGACATTGACAAGGCGCTCCGTGACCTCAAGCGCATGGTACAAAAAGAGGGAGTTCTCAAAGACCTCAAGAAGAGGCGCTATTACGAAAAGCCATCGGTCAAGAAAAAGCGCAAGCAGCTTGAAGCTGCGCGCAGACGCAGGAAAGCGATGCGCTATCGCAAACCGGAGCGGGACTGAAGGGAATGACCCTCTGTTCCGTGGCGGGTTGCAGCATCCATGAGTATCAAATAAAGAGGAGTAACATGTCGTTTCAAAAATTTAATTTTCATCCGCAGGTTACAGCCGGAGTCAACCTGGCTGGTTACACACTTCCCACACCAATTCAGGAACAGGCAATCCCGGAGGTCTTGAAAGGGCGCGATGTCATGGGATTAGCCCAGACCGGCACCGGCAAAACAGCCGCTTTCGTGCTTCCTATCCTTCATCGATTGATGCAGGGCGAGAGAGGCAGGGTCCGCGCCCTGATTATTGCCCCAACCCGCGAGCTGGCCGAACAGATTCACGAGTCCATTTGCCAATTGGGTCGGCTAACCCGCCTAAAGAGCATTACCGTTTACGGCGGTGTCGGCGCCAATCCCCAGATCGAGAAACTCAGGCAGGGGGTCGAGATTGTTGTGGCTTGCCCCGGCCGCCTGTTGGATCACATCAATCAGGGCACCATAAATCTGACTAATCTCGATGTCTTGGTGCTGGACGAGGCCGACCAGATGTTCGACATGGGCTTTCTCCCGGATATCCGCCGGATTCTCAAACATCTGCCCCAGCAGCGTCAAACACTGCTCTTCTCGGCAACCATGCCTGATGATATCCGTCGCCTGGCAAACGACATTCTGACCAAACCGGTTACTGTACAGGTCGACAGTATCGCTCCGCCGGTTACTGTAAGCCACGCCCTTTACCCGGTTGCCCAGCACCTTAAAACCGCGCTTTTGCTGGAGTTGTTACGTCATACCGACACCGAATCCGTACTCGTGTTTACCCGTACCAAGCACCGGGCCAAACGCTTGGGAGAGCAACTTGAGAAATCTGGCTACAAGGCTGCTTCATTGCAGGGCAATCTCTCACAAAACCGCCGCCAGGCAGCTTTGGATGGTTTTCGTGACGGTTCCTACCAGATCCTGGTGGCAACTGATATCGCTGCGCGGGGAATCGACGTGTCCCAGATATCGCATGTGGTAAACTATGATATTCCCGATACTGCCGAGGCTTATATTCATCGCATCGGGCGCACTGGTCGTGCCGCTCGCAGTGGTGATGCCTTCACCATGGTGACCTCCGAAGACGCGGTCATGGTGCGTACGATCGAGAAAAAACTGAATTCTCAGCTTGAGCGCCGGACCCTGGAAAGTTTTGATTACAGTGTTCCCCCTCCTCACAAGGACACTGAGTTTGCCCGCCCGCCACGTCAGCCACAGCATCGTAAGCCGCAGTCGGCTGGCAAGTCGTCAAAACCGTGTGGCAACAATGCCCCATCCGAAACGTTAAAGGCTGGCTCATCGGCAAAAATTCAGCAGCATCGAGCCAAACCGCCCCAAGCATCATCGGCACCGGCTGCCAGGCATCCACAGCGTTCGCAAAGGGCCCACTAAGGCGCCGTCCTGGAACAGACACACCCTTTCGTTGAGATTAAAGCGGGGCAAGCGGCTCATAAAGCTGTTTGTCCCGCATTTTTTTTTGCAGGTGCTTGTGTAGCGCGATGCATGACTGTTATTTCTCTTTAAGTGGAGTATAATGATATTCAGAAGTAAGGAAATAGGTTTAAGGGGACTGCTTACGGCAAGTGCGGTATGCTTGGCGGAAAGGGGGTTTGTCATGAGAGGGCGAGAAATTGAGTCTGCCTTGAAAGAGCAGCTTAAAGAAGACCACCGATTTGTGAAATGGTGGCGGAAAGAAGAGGATTTCCTTGATTTCGACCTGATCGACAGGTTTGTGAACAACTTGTCCAGCACTGAGGAAATCGGTGGTATTGATCTTTTAACCATGGATGATATGTGGAGTGAACTGCAGCGGGTCGGCGGGACCAGAGTGAAACTTGTGCACGAAAAGTCCGGCGACAAGGTTGAATGGGTCCACCCGGGCAAGCAGGGGATACACACGGAGGTTTGCACCTACTGTCCTGAGACGTTGCTGACGATCTATGATGTGGAAACCCGCGGTAACCCGGTTGATTCATAATTCATGGGAATTTTGTGAGAAGCACAAAGGCTGTCTATAAATTGACAGCCTTTGTGCTTTGTTATATAAATTTAAATAGTTAGTGGTAGCTGCTGTTTGTGAAAGCAATGCAATAACCAATACGGGGGATAACAGATGAGTATTCTTTTTTCGCCTCTAAGTTTGCGGTCCATCACTTTTCGCAACAGGATTTTCGTGTCTCCCATGTGCCAGTATTCCAGCCGCGATGGGCTACCAACCGACTGGCATCTCGTTCATCTCGGTAGCCGTGCGGTGGGTGGCGCGGGACTGGTCATGGTTGAGGCAACCGCAGTTAGCCCCGAGGGGCGCATCAGCCCCGACGACAGCGGCATCTGGGGCGATGCCCATGCAAAGGCCTTTGCACCCATTGCCCGTTTTCTCAGAGAACAAGGTGCCGTGGCAGGGATTCAACTCGCCCATGCCGGGCGCAAGGGCTCGTGTTCGCTGCCATGGCTGGGCGGCGGTCCCCTGAAGATGGAAGCATGCGGCTGGCAGCCTCTTGCGCCAAGTCCAGTTCCCTTTGATGTCGGTCATCCTGTGCCGCGGGCCTTGACACTGGACGAATTGGTCGAGATCGAAGCACAATTCCGCGCTGCCACGCGCAGGGCGCTTGCCGCAGGATTTCAGGTGGTTGAGGTGCATATGGCCCACGGCTATCTGCTTCATGAATTCCTCTCGCCGCTGGTTAATCACAGGGACGACAACTATGGAGGCAGCCTGGAAAACCGGCTTCGTTTCCCTCTGCAAGTAGCCCGCGCCGTACGGGAAGAGTGGCCGGAGGAGTTGCCCCTGTTTGTCCGTATTTCGGCTACCGACTGGGTAGCAGGTGGTTGGGATATTGATCAGTCGGTATTTCTGGCTCGCCAGCTGAAAGAGATCGGCGTGGACTTGATCGACTGCTCCTCCGGGTTTGCGGTGCCGAATGAGCCGGTCCCGTTTGGTCCTGGTTTCCAGGTCCCCTTTGCTGCCAGGGTCCGGGCCGAGGCCCGGATTGCCAGCGGTGCGGTCGGCTACATTACCGAGCCGGCCCAGGCCGAGCAGATAGTTGCCACGGGCCAGGCTGATGCGGTATTGCTGGCCAGGCAGATGCTGCGTGACCCTTATTGGCCGCTGCATGCTGCCAAGGTGTTGCATGATGACGCGCCTTGGCCAAACCAGTATCTAAGGGCTAAATAGGATACTTTCAGGCGATTAAAGGTAGTTAGGCCAATAGCGGTAGTGCAGGTGCAGGGCAAAAGAGGACTGGTTCCATCGGGAAAAAACAAGTAACTTATTTCTTAAAGCAGTGTTTGGCGCAACTCAAGTCTGTTTAAATCTAAAAGGAGCAACATCATGAATAAATTTAACACCGGCTATCCCCGTACCGCAGACCAAGTAATAATCAGCCAGAATACCCTTGTTCGTCAAGTATACGCCTGGATGGGAGCAGGGCTGACCATCACGGCCTTGATGGCACTGTTTACACTTTCCTCGCCTGTGATCATCAATGCTATTGCTGGGAACCGGCTTCTGTTCTTCGGGTTGATGATCGGAGAGCTGGCTTTGGTATTTACCCTGTCCGGCGCCATCAACAGGATGAGCGCCGCCGTTGCCACGCTTCTGTTCGTTGCGTACTCGGCGCTCAATGGAGTCACCCTGTCGATTCTGGCCTTGGTCTATACCGCCAACTCGATTGCCTCAACCTTCGTCGTTACAGCCGGTATGTTCGGCGCCATGAGCATCTACGGCTACCTGACCAAACGCGACCTGACCTCAATGGGGAGCTTCCTTTTTATGGGACTGATCGGCGTGGTGATTGCCTCGGTCGTTAACATTTTCGTAGGTAGCAGTGCGGTCTCCTGGATCATATCAGCCATCGGGGTAATCGTCTTCACCGGCCTGACCGCCTATGATACCTGGAAGATCAAGGCGATGGCTGCCCAGGGCACAGAGGGGAGAAAGCCGGCCATACTGGGGGCGCTGACACTTTATCTGGATTTTATTAACCTGTTTCTCATGCTGCTCAGGTTTACCGGCGACCGGAGGTAATGCACCCGGCAAGCGAGAGTTAGTCGCACTGAAGCCAGATGTTGGGCCGGACCTTGATTGGTTCGGCCCAACGTAATTTTCAGGCCTCAATGACATGCCAAGTGTGGACAAAACGACAAGGAAAGACCATGAAACAGCCCGCATTCCCGCCTCCCTACCGGCACGAGCACGGCCCGATAAAGAATGTCAACGAAGTTATCGAAGAAGGGCTTACTTTTGGCCAGAAAGCGTCAGACTGGATTGCCGCCAAGGTTGGCTCATGGCAGTTCATTATCGGACAGTCGGCACTTCTTACCTTATGGGCGATTCTCAATGTCACTGCATGGATGCGACATTGGGATCCTTATCCATTCATCCTGATGAACCTGGTGCTATCGCTCCAGGCGGCATACACCGCTCCCATGATCATGATGAGCCAGAACCGGAAGGCAGATCGCGACCGTATCGAGGCGCATATAGATTATGAGGTCAACCAGAAGGCGGAAACAGAGATTAGAGTAATACTGGAGAATCTTGAGGCTCAGAACGTTGCTATTGCGGAAATCCATACGTTAATTGCGGAACTGCATACCAGGAATACCGGAGGGGCATCGGCATAGGCAAAATTATTCGAGCCAGATTTTCGATCTTTGTGCTTAAATTCAGCCACGCCTTCTTAACGACCGGAAACTTACCAGCTTATGCTGCTCTTCATCATACAGGTTCAACCATAATGACCCCAGGCTCTTGCGCAGGGTCAGCGGCTTTACCTCCCGCAGTTCGGGTATGGCCTCGTAACACTGCTGCAAATGATAGTTGGGAATGCCCGGGCGAACATGGTGGACGTGATGAAAGCCGATGTTACCGGTAACCCACTGCAATAATTTCGGCAGTTGATAATACGAAGCCCCTTCCATTGCAACCCGCCAAGGGTCCCACTCTGTGTGGCGCGCCCAATAGACCCCCTCGAATTGATGTTGGTTGTAAAACAGCCAGACGCCGAGCGTCGCGGCCATGATCAGTACCGGTAGCTGAACCAGGAGGTAAGTCTTGAAGCCGACCGTCAGGCTGGCAGTAATGATAATGGCGGCAATTGCCAGGTTAGTACAGATTACGCTTAAAAAATCGATCCTTTTCGCCCCTGGCGATGGATAGCGGTTGCGCAACAGGAAGTAATAGAGCGGGCCAATGCCGAACATGATGAGGGGATGCCGGTACAACCGGTAGGCCAGCCGCTTCAGCGGCGGAGCAGCCAGGTATTCCCCCACGGTCATGGTCGTAATATCCCCCATGCCGCGCCGGTCCAGGTCTCCCACGGTGATGTGATGCCCGGCATGGCTGCGCCGCCAGTCGTGGAACGCGGTGAACGTCAGGATGCCGCAGATATACCCCACGTTTCTGTTCCAGCGGGGCGAAGGGAGGAATGATCCGTGGGTGCAATCATGAAAAAGAATGAACAGGCGGGAGAACAGCCCGGCCGTGATCACGCCAATGGCCAGGGTGATCCAGTAAGTGTAGCCGTGGCGAACGGTCTGTGCCATCAATGCCAACAACATCAGATAGGGAATGAGGGTTGTGGTGAGTTGAAAGATCGCAGTTCGGGTTTTGGATAGTGTGTAAGGCGCGGTTTTTTTGTACCACTCAGGCTTTTGCCCTTTTGCGACAACCACTACAGGATTGAATGACATGATCGGCCCCTACTAATTTGTGAACTCATATTTTCCTATATAAAATCGTAACAAAAATGGTGAGGCACTCAAGTGGATATTCTATGAAGCCGATATTTTAATGCGCGAATTCACAACATACTACTTTTAAAAGGGATTCTTCAAGATCTGCGTGACGAAAGCGGCAATGCCCAGCTTCCCATGAACTACTACACGGAATATGTGTATGAGGTTCTTGCCGAACAACGCCGCGAACAGGCGGTCGGTAGCGGAATTTTCCTGAGTACGGTGCACTCGGCCAAAGGAATGGAATTCAATCATGTGTTTGTCCCTGGCGGTGGCTGAACAAAAGGTAAGGACCAGCAAGCACAGGAGGAGGAACGCCGCGTCTATTATGTTGCCATGACCCGCGCCAAGGAAACACTGTGCCTCTTCGCAAGAGCGGACAGCCCCAATCCTCACGCAGGCCACCTGGAAGGGGATTTTATGCTGAGGCGTGACCCTCCTGTGATAGATCCTCCGGATGACCTGGTTTTGCGCCGCCGCTACGACGTCTTAGGGGTAACCGTCAACCGAGCACCATCTATCCCCCTACTGATTTTCCCGCTATGCTGACCTGCAGATAAGCTCTCAGGAGGTCAGCAAATGGCGGAGGATACACCCGACTGGTCAGCCAGGCTATC
>Ga0172380_10004949_pt1 | contig 16601 bp, 15 predicted proteins | sample Leawe162metaG_FD_119747 | JGI IMG/M metagenome (GOLD analysis project Ga0172380, IMG submission 119747) | Leachate microbial communities from a municipal landfill in Southern Ontario, Canada - Leachate well 162 metaG | ecosystem: Engineered > Solid waste > Landfill > Unclassified | place...
CGAACATACCATTAATATAGAATCCAATCAGGATAAAAATGATTGGATTTTTTTGTTGAAAAGGTCCCGTTTAGGTCCCAAATCAGTGCCCCAATTTGTTCCCTTTTCGTTCCAGTTCAGTTCTCTTGAAAATTTGTTGCATCGAGCGTGAAATTTGCGAAAAAGCTGCCCTTTGGCTGCCCTTTAGCCTCCCCAATTATTGCTGATACATTTCCCCCTTTTTTCCCCTTTTTTTACCCCTTTGAAACCTCTGAGTTTTTTAACTAAATGTCCCTGTAATATCCCCCAAGTTCCTCCCCAGATTCCATATCCCTGCCGCTTAAAAGCCACCTAACGCTATGATGTTCTGTCTGCGTGCCACCAAGTATTAATGATGAAGGAAGCATAAATATGAAAAACCAATACAAAACATCAGACCTTTCGCTCGCCGCTTATCTAAATATCGATCACGATCTTGATTCGATAGAAAAGGGCGAAGGGCAGAAAGTGGTTTTCGTCTTCATGGAAACAACGTCGCTGAAGGAGGCGATAGACGATTTCTGGAGAAGAAAAGCGCTCGTCGAGCCTGCGTCGTTCTTCAATTCACTAAAGAATCTTAAATCAATGATTTACCAAAAAAGAATATGAATATTTCACAATCACAAATTGAGGAGTTCAAAAATATATACAAAGAAACTTTTGGGGTAGATCTTGACGACAAAACTGCTTTGGACAAAGCACAGAATCTACTATGCTTCTTCAAAGCAGTTTTAAGCATAAATGAACATTAATATGAGTAGAAAACATGAAAGCACGGCAAATCCAATCCCGATTTTGGGATGACAGTGTTGTTCAAAATGCAACATGGCAATCAAAGTATATTTTTATTTATCTTCTAACATGTTCCCCGATTAATATGTGCGGGATTTTTCAGCTCACTGAAAAAAAGATTATCTTTGAAACGGGATTAAGCGAAGGAGATTTGACAATAGCGAAAGAAGAATTATCCGCTGCCAAAAAAGTCTTTTTATTCGAAGGCTGGGTTTTTGTAGTCAATGCTTTTAAGAACTGTAAAGTGTGGAAAAGCGAAAAGTGTTGGGATGCTTGGGAGGAAGATTTTTCAAAAATAAGTGATGAGATTCTCGCCCATTTCAATACCGCTATAGGTATCGATATCTATAGCGCACAGAAAACAGAAATAAACAAACAAAAACAATTAACCAAGGAAAAAAAGGAGGATAAGGAAAAGAAAGAATATGAGAAAAAAACAGGAAGAATGATGTCGCCTCAAGAAAGCGGCCAACTTGCCAAAGAAATGGCAGAGATTTTTTAAAGAAAATTAAAATATAAAAAAGTTGGTTGAATTACCAACATTAAATTGATAGGAGTAGAGCTATGACAAATGATATTAGCTATTTTATCTATGCAAGAAAATCATCGGAAGACAAAGGGAGGCAAGTGCAGTCCATTGATGATCAGAAGAAATATCTAAGAGATATGGCTAACCGTCTCGGATTAAAAGTAATAAGAACTTTTGAGGAGTCAAAATCAGCGAAAGCGCCAAGTCAAAGACCTTTTTTTCAGGAGATGATGGAGCTGATCGCTCAAGGAAAAGCGAACGGAATCCTGTGCTGGAAGATTGATCGCCTGTCAAGAAATCCAATCGATTCAGGACAAATCAGCTGGATGCTACAGAATGAGATCATTAAGTGTATTCAAACAAGTGATAAAGCGTATTTGCCGAGTGATAACATTTTAATGTTGACAGTAGAAAACGGTATGGCAAATCAGTATCTTCGTGATTTGAGCGCAAATGTAAAAAGAGGGATGAACGGTAAATATGAGAAAGGCTGGTTACCGACCAGACCGCCGCTTGGCTATATAAACGACCGGGCGGAGCGCATCATTGTAACTGACAGAGAGCGCTTTAATCTTATACGCAAAATGTGGGATCTAATGCTAACAGGAACATACACCCCTCCAAAAATTCTTCAGATAGCGAATGAGGATTGGGGCTTCAGGACTGTTCAATATAAGCAAATCGGAGGCAATAAGCTTTCCAGAAGCGGCATTTACAAGATATTCAACAATATTTATTATGCCGGTCTTATCCCTCATAATGGAATCGAACACAAAGGAAAGCATGAGAGAATGATTACCATCGAGGAGTTTGATAGGGTTCAATCGATACTCGGTTCTAAAGGTAAGCCACGAGCAAAACGCTATGAATTCGCTTTTACAGGTATGATTCGTTGCGCTGAATGCGGTTGCCTCTATACCGCAGAAACAAAGACGAAGTTTGTTAAGAGCATAAACGCCCTAAAATCATATACTTTCTATCATTGCACAAGGAAAAAAATTGAGGCTAACTGCTCGCAGAGGAAGTATCTAAAAGAAGAAGACCTTGAATCGCAGATTGTTGATCTTATCTCAAAGGTTACTATTCGCCCTCAGTTCAAAGAATGGGCGCTAAAAGCATTGAGCGAGATGAATGAGGATGAAATTATGAAAAGAGAAGCCGTTTTCGGCACTCAAGAAAAAGCCCTTAAAAATAAAAGGAATGAGCTTGATAACCTTACGAGAATGCGCTGTAAAGAGATGATTGACGACGAGGAATTTTTGAAAGAAAAGAATAGACTTAAAAAAGAACTTCGATCAGTCGAAAGCTCACTCGCTAATTCGAACAAAAGAACGCATGATTGGTTTGCGAGAGCCGAAAAGATTTTTGACTTTGCAACAAACGCAAAGGAATCGTTTATGAAAGGTGATCTGCACACCAAAAAAGAGATTCTCATGACTTTGGGTTATAACTTTAGCGCATTAAACGGAAAACTGACTCTGGATATGAATGAATGGTTTATTCCGATTATAAAAAGCTATCCAAAACTCGAATCAGAATATATAAGGTTAGAACTGCAAAATAATCAATCCCAGACACAAAGAAAGCACGAGATTGACCTCGTGCGTTCTTCTTGGTTCGGGGACAGGGATTCGAACCCCGATTAACAGGACCAAAACCTGTCGTCCTACCATTAGACGATCCCCGAATATGTGATTATCTTACACTAAATTAGGTGTTTTTTCAACGACTGTAAAGCAAAAAACACCTTGCGGTGTTTTTACTCTGAAAGCATAAGATAAGCCGGGTTCTGTCGAGGATGACAATCTATCTAAGCATGAGGGCCAAATATATCCTTCGAGTAGAAGTTGACATAATTGGTCCACCCCACTTGCACCAAACTAGGCTTACCACAGACGCATGTCGCCATGCGAACGCGTGAGCTCTTACCTCACGTTTTCACCCTTACTGCCCCGACAAGTCGGGGTTAGCGGTTCGTTTTCTGTTGCGCTATTCTTGGACATCACTGCCCACTCATTTTCACGAGCGTTTTACTCTATGGTGCCCGGACTTTCCTCCCCGATAAATCGGGGCTGTCATCGACTATACTTTCAGAACAACACTATAATATTTTTTTGCATAATTGTCAATTTAAAAATCATTGCTCGTCAATTGTAATAGCCAACATAGCTTATGAGCAGGGAAGAGGTATTTTGTAGATATGAACGTTCATCAACCTAAGATTACCGAAAAACTATTTTTTCTCTTTTCCGGCGCAGTTATCAGTACCCCCTTTCCCATTTTAGCTAATTCTTTAATTGCATATGTTTTAGCACTTCAATTGCCGTCGCCATATTATAGTGTCGTCACAATTGCCCTAATCGCTCCAATCTTAGAGGAATTCGCAAAGGCTTATCCGCTTTTTTTCCGTCATGGTGAGACCGAGCGGTCTTTAGTAACTCTAGGGTTTTTAACCGGACTTGGTTTTGGTATTGCAGAGTTCTTAATCTACATTTTTGTCCTTGAAGCACCAGTGGGTATCAGACTTCCTTTGCTCCTTTTTCATGCTACAAATAATACGATCATTGCATATGGGATCGGCCGGTATAAAGCCTTCTATTTCTACTTTCTCGCTGTTCTTCTCCACTTCGTTTACAACTTTTCCATTTTTTTCTCCGGCATTTTTCTGATCGTCGCAGTGCTGGCAGTTTTCACTTCATATATCCTGGCTTATTTCCTTTATCGACGGTCCAGAGAACTAACGATCAAATATACCTGATGTTTGTTTAAAGTAGCTATTGAGTGTTTATAAAGCCAAAATACTACCGACTTTTCCACGATCGTGGAAAAGTCGGTAGTATTTTGAGATTAACGATCAAATTATCAGCTAAGAGTCTTTTTTTAAAGGAATAATAATTTTCAGTTGGTTTAATGTTTTTGGCTCACCATATCCAACTGAGTTTCCTTGACATTAAACCGCTTGATTGGTACGAAATAGTCAGAAGCTGCATATAAAATGTGCAGCTTAACGCAAAAATCGAAAGAGGTGAGTGGTGTTAGTCTTACCATCAAGCTATCCCGTGGATGCAGTGTTCGGCGTCTCGGGCGGCGGGTCAACTGCGCGTAGGGCCATCGAGGAGACCCTCAACGGCTCCCTCGTTGGGATTGTCAACATTCGGGGTGTTGTTGCTAGCGCCGAGGACATTCCGGCGATCGCAATGGCCAATGGATTTGGCATACCCTGTGTTGTTTGCTCGCCGCGGAAAAAGACCGGCGAACAGTTTGCCGATGAGCTGCTGGCGATCACGAAGCAGTTCGGGGCTAATGTCTGGCTCCAGTACGGGTGGATGCCCATTACTCCGGCGAAGTTCATCATCAAGTTCAGAGAGGAAGGCGGCATCTCTCTAAACCAGCACCCGGTGACCTTGGATCCTGGCTATCCTGACCTGGGCGGAATCGGGATGCATAGCGACCGGGCATTGGCAGCCGCGATCTATTACGCCAAAAAGACGGGTGTCATGGAGACCGAAGCAACTTGCCACCTGGTTGAACCCGAGGTGGACCGGGGAGCGGTTGTCCGACGTCTCGTCTGTCCGATCTATCCCGACGACGATGTGAAAAGCTTTAAGAAGCGGCACATCCTCGAGGAGCATGAGCTCCAGATGGATGCCCTCCAGGCGCTCGCGACAGGAACAATGGAAACCCTCACCCGGGAGACCCGTTTCCTTATCCCCGGCACCAAGTGGTTGCTGGACGAAGCCAAGGCAGTCGCCGAGATTCTTTTCCGTAACGGATAGCGCTCCCACTATCCGGATACTCTCATTGCATCAATTGATGCTCCTCTTCGACCCTCATTTCAGAAGCGTCCAGTCATCCTCGGCTGGCCGCTTTTCATTTTGGTTAACAATTTTCTAGAGATCGACTAGTTGATCAGCCAGACCAATGTAGTCCTTGGGTCCAATCCCTTTCAGCACCTTTTTAAGATCTTTTCTGATATCTAGTTCATCAATAAAAATATCAATCTTTTTCTTGGTAATTTCCTTGCCTCTTGTCAGCTCCTTGAGCTGCTCATATGGCATTGGCAAACCTTCTTTCCGGAAGATTATTTGAATCATCTCAGCCAACACTTCCGGGTGCCTTTCCAGGTCGGCTAAGAGTTTTTCCTCATTCACCTCTAACTTTGCCAGTCCCTTCATGGTGGATTTGTAGGCGAGCAGCGTATAGCCAAAAGCAACGCCGAAATTTCTTTCAACAGTTGAATCAGAGAGATCTCGCTGCAATCGTGAGATTGGAAGTTTATTCGAAAAGTAATTTAAAAGCGCATTGGCCATTCCAAGATTGCCCTCACTGTTCTCAAAATCAATCGGGTTGACTTTATGAGGCATTGTCGATGAACCTACCTCGTTCTTAATTACGCGCTGTTTGATCCAGCCGTCACTGATATAGCGCCAAATATCCTGGTCAAAATCGATGATTATAATATTAATTCTTCGAATGATGTCGAAAAGCTCAGCGTAAGTATCGTGGGGTTCGATCTGGGCGGTCATCAAGTTTGGTTCAAGATTTACACCTCTTCTTGTGCTTAAACTGGCGATAAATTTCTTTGAGAATGTAGGCCAATCAACTTTTGGGAAGGCCGAGAAGTGAGCATTGTAATTGCCTGTCGCGCCATTGATTTTGGCTAATACCCGGAAATTTTTGAGCTGATCGATCTGCCTCTTCAGTCGAACGTAATAAATTTTCAACTCTTTGCCCATTGTTGTAGGAGAGGCAGGTTGACCATGAGTGCGTGCCAACATAACCGAGTTTTTTGATCCAAGTGATAATGCTTTGATCTCGTTTGCAAGCTTTTTAAGAGTTGGCAAAAGTACATCTTTGACCGATTCTGCTAACATCAGCGCATAGGCCAGATTGTTGGTATCCTCAGAGGTAAGGGCAAAATGAAGCCATTCGATTTCAGCCTTCAGCGAAGTCTCCCCCAGCTCTTCTTTCAGAAAATATTCGACCGCTTTAACATCATGGTTAATCGTTGCTTCAATCTCCTTGATTCTTTCTGCGGTTTTGAGATCCTGACTGTAGAGAGAGCGAATCTGTGTCTTTTCCTTGTTAGTAAAAGATCGGAGGCTCGTTTCCTTATTCTCTGAAAGCGCAATGAGATACTCGCCCTCGACAATAATCCGATAGTGAAAGAGAGCAGACTCACTGAAATAGTTAGACAGCTCTTTGACCTTGCTTAAATAACGGCCATCAAGAGGATTGATTGTTTCAATTGGAAGCATATTTTTTGAGGTTTCTACTTATTCGTTGATTAATTTCAAGAGATGTTTCGGGCTGGAAAACTTTGCCGGTAATTTGTTCATAAATTTGAATATAGCGCATGGAAAGTTCAGCAATCATCTCGGTTGGGGCAGCAGGTAAAACCTTATCATTATAGGGGTCGCAATGCTCATTAAACCAGAGTCTTAAAAATTCCTTATCGAAATATTCCGGTTCCTCGCCTTTACTAAATCTTTCGTCGTAACTCCCAAGCATCCAGTAGCGCGAGGAATCCGGGGTGTGGATCTCGTCAACTAGGGTAAGCTTGCCATTATCATCAAGACCGAATTCATACTTTGTATCGACCAGGATCAATCCTCGCTCATTGGCAATCTTTTGGCCACGTTCAAATAGTCTGGTAGCGATATCTTCGACCTGATTAAATAATTTTTGATCAATTAATTTTCTCTCGACGATCTTCTTACCGGTAATGTACTCATCATGAACATCCGATTTGGTCGTGAAGGTTAGGACTGGTTTCTCTAGCTTCTGGTTTTTTTTCAGACCATCCGGCAGAGTAAAATTGCCAAAATCCCGCTGGCCGTTCTGATAGTGAGTCCACAACGAGGTGCCAGTAACGCCGGTGATATAGGCTCTAGGTACTACCTCAATAGGCAGAACCTGACATTTTTTACCAACAATAACATTAGGGTCAGGATTGTCGAGAATATGATTTTGGATGATGTCTTTAGTATTTTCAAACCAAAAAAGCGTGCATCCGGTCAGAACTTGACCCTTCATGGGGACATGGGCGATAATCCGGTCGAATGATGAATGTCGATCTGTCGAGATGAGAATCAATTTATCATCCTTTTGATAAACATCGCGAACTTTACCAACCCTTTTCTCTCCAAGAAAGGGGATATTCGTCTCTCGCAAGACATGATCGATGTTATTTTCAAGCCATTTTTTATCCATTTTCCTCCATTATTTATTCTCCGGGGGGAGATAACTCAATATTTTCTGGTTCAAATATAACTTTTCGTTCTCCATTTTCCACGCTTCCAATTTCGGCAAGTGTATAGCCATTTGCCCGGCCAATTTGCAAAATTTTGGCGACCTCTTCTTTTGGCACAAACAGATAGTAGCCGACGCCCCAGTTGAAACTTTTGAGGCAGTCTTTGAGTGATACGCCAATTTCGCGCATGAATAGAAAAAGCGGCGGAATTTCCAGCCAACTATGTATTCTATAGGTGAGCTGTCTCTTGTCAAATGCGATCTTACCGACACCATCTCCTGTCCCAGGCAGAATCGCATGGATCTCAACCTCGGCTTTTTGCAGTGCCTCTATCAATCTGACATAAGAGCACGTAGGAATTAAAGCTTCCTCGCCTAAAGTTGTTCCATTTGTTAATTTGGTCAAAAATTTATCCTTGAGCTCCATCGCCTTTTTGATAACAAGAGATACGCCATTGGAGTGAAGGCCGGAGGAAGCAATACCAATAATGCTGTCTCCAGCTCCTAGTTTTCGGCCGGTAATCAAGTTTTTCTTTGGGTTAATAATTCCGGTAGTACAGCCGGAAAGCGTGGCAATCTCTTTGACAGGTGGCTTGGGGTTGACGACATATTTGAGCGAAGCAGATTCGCCGGCTGGCAATGCCATCCCCACCTCCTCGCAGATTTGCAAGAAACCGCTGGCTAAATCTTTGGCCCGTTTTTCATCGCCATACCATTCGCTGCCGGAAGCTTCAATCTGGTCGGTAAAAACGACCGGCATGGCACCCTGAGCCAGGACATCATTGACCGTCATGAGAGCTGTGTCGATGGCGATCTGGTCGTAGAATGTTTTGCCGGTACCAGAGTTTTGATACATCCATTCAGCGATCCAATTTTTATTTCCAAGATCTTCCTGTGTTTTGCACCAGATCGGTTGCCCTTCACCCCTATATTCGAAGACAGCACCGTGCGAGTGGGTAACCTCTTCATTGATATAGACATTCCGCTTGTTGGGAAATTTTAATGTCTTTTTACCGGCCTGAATCATCGCCATTTTGAAAGGTTCCATAACGGTATAGTCAACCCCGGCTTTGGCGTATGAACTTTTGATTTGTTTTGGCATATTTATTTTCTCTTTAAATATTCTTCAATTCCAAAGTTTTGCAATTTTTCACTTTTCTTTGTAACCTCGCTGGCCATTTCGAGTTTAAAATCCGAAAATTTTGTTTGTAAATTGTTATCGCTCAGTGCCAATATTTGGATTGCCAGAAGTCCGGCGTTTGTCCCGCCATTTATTGCAACAGTTGCAACAGGGACTCCGGGCGGCATCTGAACAATCGAATAAAGGGAGTCAACACCGCTTAATGTCTTTGACATAATTGGAAGTCCGATAACCGGCAGGGTTGTGGAGGCGGCAATTACACCCGCCAAGTGAGCGGCACCGCCGGCAGCGGCGATAACTACCTTTATCCCTCTCTCAATCAGCGAGTTGCTGTGTTTGACTGCTCTATCGGGTGTCCGATGAGCTGAAATGATTGTAATTTCAAATGGTATCGCAAACCGTTCCAAAATCTTCGTTGTTTCCTGAACTATCGGCAGATCCGAGTCGGAGCCCATTACTATACTCACCTGCGCTTTCTTCATGTTTTTTTCTTTCTCTTATATAAATTTTCAACGATAACATCAGCTCGCTCTTCAATCGTCATCTTGGGCACCCTGATCACGGAGTAACCTTCATCCGTATAATATTTTTCCAACAACTGATGTATTAATCCAGCTTTATCAGCATCAGTTCTGGCATAATCATGCTCCATCGGGAGTAAATCCGGCAAGAAAACCTTGCGATAATGTGATTCTTTAACTGCTTTCAATAGAAATGGATCGCTTGGCGAGAGACCGGCTAGCTCATAATAAGCAATGCTATCAGGGATACCGCGGTCAAAGAAAATGATCTCATCAGCCGGTAAAAGCTTTTCAGCCTCAATTTTCATCTCTAAGATCTTCCGCTGAAAGGGAGCTTCTTCCTTTCGAATTTCCTCGATCGTTTTTCCAAGGGCCATCTGCTCATCAATGTATATACGTGCTGCTTCATATTGAACACGATAACCACGCCTCTCTAACTCCTCAAGGACTGATGTCTTACCTGCGCTTGGTCCACCGGTGACCACAAACCAATTGTTACCTCTCTTTTTTCCCATCCGCTTTCTTTATTCAAAATAATGAATTGCATTTTTGAAGATCTGAAGACCTGGCCCCTCAGTAGGAATTGGTTTACCTTCCCGTTTGTTTTCTTCTTTCAGGTATGGCCAGTTTGGCAGCTGATGGAAGAACATGGCCCGTTCCGGATGGGGCATCATTCCAAGGACCCGGCCATGATTTGAGAGAACCCCGGCGATATCTTCAAGCGCTCCGTTGGGATTGGCAACGAGATCCTGGTATTGGCAAATTTCTCCCTTGAAATAACGGGCAGCGATTGCTTTTTCTTTCCCCAACTTTTTGAGCGTCCTTTGGTCTGCATAATATTTCCCCTCGCCATGAGCAATTGGTAGTGATAGCGTTTCAATTCCCAAAAGCCAAGGGCTTTCTCCCCCAATTTTAACGTCAACCCAACGATCTAGATACCGGGCCGAATCGTTGAAGGTCAGAGCACCTGGTAGAAGGCTTAAATTGGTCAGGATTTGAAAACCGTTGCAAACGCCAAGCACCAGATGATCTAGAGCGACAAATCTATTTATCTCGTCGTGTAAATGGTTTTTGACTTTATTGGCATATGCCTTACCGGAGCCAGTGTCATCGCCGTACGAGAATCCGCCGGGAAAGACAAAAATTTCAGCCTTTGTTAAGAGATTCTTTTTGGCGATCAGATCATTAATGTGAGTAATCAGAACTTCTCCACCGGCCAATTCAAAAGCAAACTTAGTTTCCTCTTCGCAATTCAAACCGTAGCCTGACGCAATGATAATCTTTGGTTTTTTCATCTTAAAAATCCTTAAACGTTGACCTGTAAGCATGGAGAGCAGCGCTGAGATTCATATCGACATATTCTCTTTTATCCATATCTCTGATCAGTAATTTTCTTATTGCTGTTGTTTTCCCGATCAATACTGGAGTTTGTTTCTTCATCAACCGTTCAAAACTTTCTTTATTTTCCGGCGAAATCGTGACTATTATTCGACCCTGGCTCTCGGAGAAAAGAGCTGTTTTTTGTTCGCCATCTAGTGAAACCTCGCAACCAATGCCGCCAGCCATTCCCATTTTCGCAAGAGCAACGGCCAGGCCTCCCTTTCCAACAGAGATTGCTGAGCTGACAAGATTTAATTCTACCGCCTTATAAAAATTCCGGTAACAGGCAAGATTTTTCTCTGCTTCAACCTTAGGAATATTATTGCCCAAAAAGTCCTTCCCGGATTCTTCACTCAACATTGAGTAGTATTCACTCCCTCCAAGCTCATCTTTCGTTTGACCGAGAAGATAGATCAAATCATCAGGAAACTTCGGATCGATTGAGATGGTTTTATCGATATTTGGGATAACGCCGATAGCCGAGATAAGGAGCGTTGGCGGAATGGCTACCTCAATTGATTTACCTTTTTCGTCATAACCCTTAAAATCATTAAACATGCTATCTTTGCCTGAGATAAAGGGAGTCCGGAATGCGACAGCATAGTCAAAACAAGCTTTTGCTGCCTCCTTTAGTAAATATAATTGCTCTGGTTTGTCGGAGCTGCTCCAGCAGAAATTATCAAGAAGCGCCAATCGATTCGGATCAGCTCCACCGGTAACGGCTCCTCTGATAGCGGTATCAATTGCACAGGCTGCCATATGGTAAGTGTTGAGATCTGAGTAGTTAGGATTGAGCCCGTAAGACAGGACAATACCGGCTTTTGAGCTTAAAAGCGGTCTAATCACGGCGACCTCACTATTGATTCGTCCGCGGCCCTGAATCGGTTTGATGATGGAGCTGCCCTGGACTTCGTGATCATACTGTTTGGAGATAAAATCATAGCTAGTCAGATTCAGACGTTTCAACATTTTGATGATCTGCCTATTCCAATCAGTTTTTTTTGGCACGACTGGTTCGGGATGAGTAATTATTATTTTTTTACTTCTCAATTGTTTTTTAGGCAAACCGTCATGAAGAAAGTTCATTGACAAATCCATGATTGTTTTTGATCCGTATTTAACGACGCATCGTTCCTCTTTTGTAAATTCACCGATTCTTGTGGCTTCGACTCCCCGGGAAGTCATCAATTTTTTGAATTTTAGCCATTTTTCTTTAGGTACAGCCAAGGTCATTCGTTCCTGAGATTCCGAAATCCAAATCTTCCATGGCTCTAGGCCAGGGTATTTGAGCGGAACTTTCTCTAACTGAACGATACAGCCGCCGGACTCTTTTGCCATTTCTGCGACTGAGCAGGAAAGACCGCCGGCACCATCATCAGTAATACTCGAGAATAAATTCTGATCTCTAGCTTCCTTGACAATAGCGTCGCTCATTTTTTTCTGAGTAATCGGGTCACCAATCTGGACCGCTGTAGCCGGGCTGCCGCTATCCATCACAACCGAGGAGAAAGTGGCTCCATGGATGCCATCCTGACCGACACGGCCACCGGTCATTACTATATAATCTCCGGCCATCGCTCGTTTTTCGTCTAATTTTCTTCGGCCGTTTTTCTTTGGGATCAAACCCACAGTTCCGGCAAAAACCAGCGGTTTGCCTCGAAAACGCCGGTCAAAGTAGAGAAAACCGGAGGCAGTCGGAATACCTGAACAGTTGCCACCGGTGTTAACCCCCTGAATAACTCCCTGCATAATTCTTTCGGCCGAAAGCATCTTCTGCGTTCTAGCTTGGTCCCTGAAAAGAACTCTTTTATCTCTAGGATCTGCGAGACAAAAACCATAGAGATTTACGACAGGCTTTGCTCCAAGTCCAAAACCAATCGCATCCCGATTGACTCCGACAATCCCCGTGATAGCACCACCAAAGGGGTCTAGTGCTGAGGGGCTATTGTGAGTTTCCATTTTATGAGTGATTAGATAGTGATCATCGAATTCGATTCCACCGGAATTGTCATGAAAGACCGAAACGCAAAAATCCAATTTTCCTCTTTTTTTTCGGATAACCTGTGTTGCGCGTTTGATATATGATTTATACAAACCATCTTTAATCTCATCGAGCGGATTGGCAAAGATCGTATGTTTACAGTGTTCTGACCAGGTCTGGGCAATTGATTCTAGTTCAATGTCAGTTGGTTCTCGATCTAGTTTATTGAAATGATCGCGAATTACCTGCAGGTATTCTAAACTTAGGGCTAGAGGCCCTCTGCGAGTCCCGTCCGGGTTCTTGATACCCTTTTTGCCAATCGTATCAAGCTCATCATTTTCAACATTTAGATTAACGGAGGAGATGGTGAGATCGGCTTCCAATTTAACGCGGGGGATTGCGATCTCCATGCCGTGATCGTGCCTGAAATCGAGCCAACTTTTTATTTTTGCCCGCTGGATAAGTGGATTGTAGAGAGAATCCGCAATTTTTTCAGTGTCATGCTCAGACAGACTTCCCCTGATAAAATAAATAAGCGAGGTGTAAACACTCTCGCCGTTCATGAATTTTCTCTTTAAGAGATCCTCAATTGTTTCCTTGGTTGTATTTGCGACATTATCGGTAACACCTGGCAAAAAACCGATCTCGATTGCCCAATCGAACTTTCCGGTCTTCTTGTAATCATTGGCGAGGGCTTTTTCGAGTATCGGATTGGCGAGCATCCTGGCAATACTTCTAGTCTCTCTGGAATTGAGCGAGGCATCAATAGTATAAGAATTTCGGATTCTGACTGAATCAATTTTACCCTTGAGCCCCAAGCCCGTAAACTGCTGTTCTCGGACTTTGGCTCTAGCATCGGGGATTGCATATTCGACATCAATTCTTATTGCCATATTTGCCATGCTTAATTTTTCTGATTTGATCATACCAAAGCAATATTTAAAAAAGCAAACGGTTTATTGAATTAAAATTAAGCACCTATTTGCTTTATTTTTTTTATGCTTGTATTTTAGTTACAAATTGTCCCAGCGAAAAAGAAAGGAGGGACAGTGCAGTGGGACTACAACGTTCCATGTATGCGCTGTTCTTCGATTTCGATCGGACAATAGCGCAAACCTTTGCTCCGAGCCCTCACGGGATCGGGGTAGCTGAGGCGTATCAGCTGGCGATTATTCGAGTCTTTGGTGAGAGCACCCTTGCTCTTTACCAGGAACTCGGCGGTCTTGCCAACCGTTCGCCAAGCCAATTGGTCAATGATTTGATCAAGCTGGTACCTTCACTCGAAGCGGAAGCGATGAAACGGATCGAGCCCGATGCTCCTAGGGGCTTGATAAAGAAAGATGCGGAGTCAGTGATTGCGGAGATGCTGGTTAGGTTCAAGATGGAGATCCTACTTGCAGAGATCAACGAGGACTGGCCCAAGCCCTGTCCGGGCTTCCTCACATTTGCAAAGACGATGAGAGAGCTTTCGCAAGATGGAATCACTCTTGAGCCGGCGATCATCACAGCAGGTCACCGCCAGTTCATAAAAAAGACCAGCAGGGTCTGGGGCATAGTATGCCCGCGCGTGATGGTGACGGATGAGGATATCCGTTGGCGCAAGCGCCCTGCTGATGTTCAGGAAAGGGTGAAGCCGGCAATCTTCCCCTTCAAGCTGGCCGTTGCCGCCTGGCAACACCAGTGCAAGCAGGAGCTTGATCCCTCGAAGATCGTTTACTTCGGTGACGATCGGGAGAAGGATGGAGGACTGGCTCGGAATGCCGGCGTCCTCTATGGCTGGATCAATAACGGATCGTGCATGTATGAGGAGGTAGCTCCTTTTCCGGCCGGTTCGTTTGAATTCAGCGACTGGGAGATAGTCGCTGAATTCCTGACACAAAGAGCAGATCTCTTGCGCCAGGGGCTACCTTGGACTGAGATCTTTAGCTCATTCCGGTAGAGGCAGCGTTGCTCGTCAGCGCTGCCTTCTCCCACCTAAAAATTTTTATTTATCTAAATATATAACTTAAGAACTTGAAACGGGTACCAGCCTCCATGGCTCGGTACCCGTAACGGTGGTTATTCTGAGTGACTGTAATTAGAACGGTGTCACCCAGATGTCGTGCGGCAAACTTTCCGCCAGAACATTGGCACTGCCCTCGTAGAAGACGGGGTCTTCTGCGAGCCGGGCGAGCGTCTGAGAGCCGGTGTAGAACATACCTGATTCAAGGGCAGAGGACATCTTGCCCGCCAACTCCTGAATCGTCCCGGTCCACGGTACAGATCCTTCTACACCTTCGGCCACGAATGTCCTTTTCGAATCGTACGCCTTCCCGTGGAACTCAGAGCCAGATCGGGTTTCCCTTCCATGCTTGAGCGCTGCAGCCGAGCCCATCCCGCGGTAGCCCCTGAACCAGTAGCTGTGGGCTCCTTTTCTCAGTATCCATTTGTAGATGTCAGGGACATCTTTGGCTCGTACACGAATCCACGGGGCAGGGGATTCGGTGCAACCGGCGAATTGTGATCCCATCATCACCGCCGACGCACCAAGCGCCAGAGCTTTGACGGAGTCGCCAAGGAAGTGAATGCCTCCATCGGCAACGAATGTCACATTGTTCCCGAATTCGAGAGCCGCGCGTTGCGCATCAATAAGCGCGGTTACTTGTGGCACTCCCATTCCGGAAACCAGACGAGTGGTACAGATCGAACCCGGCCCCATACCGATCCGGGCGCAGTCAGCACCAGCGATGAACAGAGCGAGCGTGCCTTCATACGTGGCAGTGTTACCTGCCATGATCGGGAGAAGGGGGTAGCCACTTCTGATTGCTTTAATCGCTTCGATCAAGACGTCTTGATGGCCATGGGCAGAATCGGCAACGAGAAGGGTAATCCCTGCTGCGATCAATGCTTCGAGCCGCTCCGTGTAGCTGGTCGTGACATCGATTGCTGCTCCGACAGGCAATCCCCAGTCGCTCACCATTTTTACCTGGTTGTACTGGTCTTCAATGGTGTAACTGCGGTTGACGATACCTATACAGCCCTCATTGGCCAGACAAAACGCAGATCGGCCGTCGGTCACCGTATCCATTGGTGCCGAGATGAAGGGTTTACGCAGGTCTACCCCGCGCATTAGCCTGGTCGTCATGTCGACGTCATTCCGTGCGAAGCTTGTCCTTCGCGGTTTAAGCCAGACATCGTTGTATGACAAACCTCGAACTATTGTTGGTGGCATGACGCCGACCTCCTTTCAGAATATGCCCAAGGGGCAGGGTGTTCGAGTATTTTTAGCAATATAGCATTTCACCAAAACCTTGTAAAACTGCGTTAATTTATTTTGCATCTCAATCGGATGGGCTAAATCGTAAAATTCAGTAAAAACTCAATCTTGCCACCTAAAGAGGAGTTGGTCTTTTGACTGACTTACCAACTAAAAAACAACAAAAGCTACCGACTTTTCCACGATCGTGGAAAAGTCGGTAGCTTTTGAGTTTAATAATGGAAAAATTGCTAAATATAGCGGCAAACGAATGCCAAAGTTCTAATTATAAAAAGCGCTAATTTCATTGACATTTTAGTGCTAATATTGTATAATTCTCACAACGCTTGATCGGAGTGGAACCTGAAAAGGGGACACGAAGCAAGCGAAAACGGAGGTTTTGACCATGTCTGATCAGCAGACCCCTGCAGTGGCGTATCAGGGTGGCCCTGGCGGCTGGATTACCGGACTCTTCGCGTGTCTCGCCCTCGGGTTTTTCCTTGGGATGAGCCTTTCCCCGTGGTGGTCCGACTTTAAGGTCGCCCGCTGGGGGATCGGAGCCGGAGTGTATTCGGTCATCTCGTTCGACGAGAGCGCAGGCGAAATGTGGGTGATGCCAGATGACGGAGGCAGTCCCCTTCATCTGACGGGCGTTACCACTGAGATGCTGCGCGTGGTGACCGATACGCAGCGTGCTGGTAAGCTCGAAGTCAGCCGCGGAACGTGGGACGTGTTGACCTTGTACGTGAAAG
>Ga0172380_10004951_pt1 | contig 16593 bp, 17 predicted proteins | sample Leawe162metaG_FD_119747 | JGI IMG/M metagenome (GOLD analysis project Ga0172380, IMG submission 119747) | Leachate microbial communities from a municipal landfill in Southern Ontario, Canada - Leachate well 162 metaG | ecosystem: Engineered > Solid waste > Landfill > Unclassified | place...
GGCTACGGACTGAAGCGCCAGGAGGTGATGTACAACGACTTCATCCTGGTCGGGCCGAAGGGCGACCCGGCGCATGCCGCGGGCCGCGACATTCTCGAAGCACTGCGCCGCATAGAGAAGGCCCAGTCGGCTTTCGTTTCGCGCGGCGACAAGAGCGGCACCCACGCCGCCGAACTGCGCTACTGGAAAGCCGCCGGGGTCGACCTCGAGCGCAGCAAGGGTGTCTGGTATCGCGACACCGGATCGGGCATGGGCCCGGCGCTGAATACCGCCGCGGCGATGAACGCCTACCTGCTGGCGGACCGCGGCACCTGGCTCAACTTCCGCAATCGCCGCGAACTGGCCATCATCGTCGAGGGCGACAAGCAGTTGTTCAACCAGTACGGCCTCATCCTGGTCAATCCCGCGAAGCATCCGCACGTGAAGAGTGCCGACGGCCAGCGCTTCATCGACTGGCTGGTCTCGGACGCGGGGCAGAGCACGATCGCCGCCTACAAGATCGGTGGCGAGCAGTTGTTCTTTCCCAACGCCAAACGCTAACGGAGAGCCGGAGATGGTCCGCCTGCTCCCCAGCTTCTGCGTCATGTTTGGTCTCTTCTTGTCCCTAGCCGCAAGCGCGGCGGACGAGGCAGGCGCGATCTACGGCAGTGGCAACAACCGATTCGCTCTCGCGACCGGCAGTCCGGGTGAGCTCGGACTGCTCAAGGTTCTGGGCGAGGCATTCGCGCGCAGTCACGATGCGCAGATGAACTGGGTCAAGGCCGGTACCGGCGCTTCTCTCAAACTGCTGCAGGGGAAGAAAGTCGACATGGTCATGGTCCATGCGCCGGCGCAAGTCGATCAGGCGGTCAAGGATGGTTGGGCGACCGGGAAGACCTTGATCGGCTCAAACGAGTTCTACATCGTGGGTCCCAGCAGCGACCCGGCGGCCATCGCCAAGGCCGAGAGTGCGGTCGATGCCTACCGCCGCATAGCGAGCGCAGGGAAGCGCTTTGTTTCACGCGGCGACAACTCGGGTACGCACCAGAAGGAAATGCAGATATGGCAGAAGGCGGGAGTGCAGCCTGCCGGCGCCTGGTACATCGTGACCAAGGATTTCATGACCGCCAGCCTCAAGCGCGCCAACGCCGAAGGGGCGTACTTCATGTCCGACTCCAGCACCTGGATCATGGAAAAGAGCGTTGCGCCGGATCTGGTCATCCTCTACCGCGGCGACCGCGCCCTGGTGAACACCTACCACGCGCTGGTCGCCCCGCCGGGCACAACCCGGGGACGCGACACGGCCGAAAAGTTCATCGCTTTCGTGGCATCGAAGGATGGGCAAAAGATCATTGCCGAATATGGACGCGACCAGTTCGGGCAGGGGCTCTATAATGACATGGCCTATGCTCGTCGCTACGACGAGTGACACGGTCGAACCCATTGAGGAGAGCCTCCAATGAAGCTGAGCGCACGCAATCAGTTGAAAGGCGTCATCAAGTCCATCACGGGGGGTGCGGTCAATAGCGAAGTCGTGATCGAGATTGCGCCGGGGCTGCAGGTCACAGCGCAAATCACCAGCGCCTCCGTCCAGCGCCTCGGCCTCAAGGTGGGAGGGACTGCCTACGCCGTCATCAAGGCCGACAGCGTGATGGTCGGGGTGGATTGAGTCCGCGAGCCTCGATCAGCCCCCCGATCAGCCCCACTTGACCGCGGAGCCATAGGGCCAATACTATTCATGCTGTAGGGGTCGAATTCCGACACCTTTTGTCGATCGATCGCGATGGATGAGGTGGGCGATGAATAGCAAGGCTGGCATGCGGCACAGGTTGGCATCCAAGATTTTCCTGCTGGCGGTTGGCATGGCGCTGTCCGCAGTCGGTGCGGGAGTTTGGGCCGCCGACGTTCAGGTCAAACCGGCGCTCGAGCGCGAACTGATTCCCGGCGCAGAGAACATGACGCCAGCGGAACGCGACGCCTACCGCAAGCGCATGGAGGCGGCGGCATCGGCGGAGGAAAAGCTAAAGATCCGTGCCGAATATGCCAATGTTTCAAAGGAGCCGCCGCGGCCCGCCGCGATTGCCGGCGATGCGAAGAGGGGCGCCTCACTGCACCGTGCCTGCTTTTACTGTCACGGCGTCGAGCGCTACGTCGCGCCGGTGACCTACGCCGCGGCCACCTTCATCGACTCCGTGTTGCGCGCCAGCGGGCTGTCCGACCTTCCGGTCAAGGAACCGACACGCTTCAAGGGTAGCGCCAAGTCGATCGCCGACTTGCGTGCCGGCGTCAACCGTCGCAACGACTACCTGAATCCGAAAATGAACGCGCAGGAAGTCGAGGACGTCGTCGCCTATCTCAACGAGACCTATTACAGGTTTACCGAGTAGGCGCGAGCCGGCTGTAGCAAGCCACTGCGGCCTCAGTTCCAGGTGCCGTCGCAGCGCCATAAACAGCGATCAGCCTGCCGCTAGTTCCAGGAACCGTCGTAGGCGAGGTGGCCGTCGATCAGTGTGCCGCGCACCCGGCCCTGCAGTTCGAGACCGAGGAAGGGCGTGTTCTTGCCCTGGCTCTTCAGGGTCTCGCGGGTGATGGCGTAGGCCGCCTGCGGATCGAAGACGCAGACATCGGCGGGGCTGCCCAGGCTCAAGCTGCCGGCTTCTATGCCAAGGATGCGCGCCGGGTCGGAGGTGACGCGAGCGAGCGCGGTCAGGAGCGGCAGCTTCATCTCCGTCGCCCACTTCACCGTGAGCGGCAGCAGCAGTTCGAGCCCGGTAGCGCCGGGTTCGGCTTCGTCGAAGGGCACCTGCTTGGCGTCGTCATCCACCGGCGTGTGGTCGGAGCAGACGGCATTGATGCTGCCGTCGGCCAGGCCCCGGCGCAGCGCGTCGCGGTCCGACTGCGCGCGCAGCGGCGGGTCGAGCCGGGCGTGCGGACTGAAGTAGCCGATGTCGTGCTCGCACAGGTGCAGGTGATGCACGGCGACATCGCAGGTGGCAACGATCCCCGAACGGCGCGCGGCGATGATCATCTCCAGGCCGACGGCGCTGGAGAGGCGCGTCAGGTGCACGCGTGCGCCGGTCTCGCGCGCCAGTTGCAGTATGGTGGCCAGGGCGATCGTCTCCGCCGAAACCGGAATGCCGGTGAGTCCCAGGCGGGTCGCCACCTCGCCGTCGTGCGCCACACCCGACCTGGCGAGGAAGGGATCCTGCGCCTGCAGCCAGACGGGGAAATCGAAAGTCGCCGCGTACTGCATGGCGCGGTGGAGCACCTGGGTATCGACGATGGCCGTGTTGGCTTGGCCGAAGGCGACGCATCCGGCCTCGGCCAGTTCGGCCATCTCCGTCAAGTTGATGCCGGCCAGCTTCTCGGTCAGGGCGCCGATGGGATAGACGTGGGCGAATTCCGGCAGGCGTGCGCGGTGCTTGAGCATCTCCACCAGCCCGGGTTCGTCGAGCGGTGGTTCGGTGTCGGGCGGGCAAGCCAGGCTGGTGACGCCGCCGGCCGCCGCGGCCGCCATCTCCGACTCCAGGGTCGCCCGATATTCGTAGCCTGGCTCGCGCAGGCGCGCCGAGAGGTCGATCAGGCCGGGGCAGACGATGCAGCCTCGCGCGTTGAGGGTGCCGCTGGCCTCGAAGCCCGCAGGCGTCTTGCCGATACCGACGATGAGGCCGTCGGCGATGAACAGGTCGGCGTGGCGGTCGATGCCGTTGGCGGGATCGACGATGCGGCCGTGGCTGATCTGAATCTTCATCATCCCCCCGCGAGCATGCTCATCACCGCCATGCGCACGGCGATGCCGAAGGTCACCTGCGGCAAGATCACGGCGTGCGTACCGTCGGCGACCGCTGAATCGATTTCCACGCCGCGGTTCATCGGTCCCGGGTGCATGACAATGGCGTCGGGCTTGGCCAGCGCCAGGCGCTCCGGCGTCAGGCCGTAGGACTTGAAGTATTCCTGGGTGCTGGGCAGCAGCGCGCCCTGCATGCGCTCGTTTTGCAGGCGCAACATCATCACCACGTCGACGCCGCGCAGACCTTCGTCGATGTTGTGGAAGACGCGCACGCCCAGCCGCTCGACGCAGGAAGGCAGCAGGGTCTTGGGGGCGATCACCCTGATCTCCGGCACACCCAGGGTGGTCAGGGCGTGAATTTGCGATCGGGCGACGCGTGAGTGCAGCACGTCGCCGACGATGGCCACGGTGAGCCCGGTGAACTCGCGCTTGTAGTGGCGAATGGTGTACATGTCGAGCAGCCCCTGCGTCGGATGCGCGTGGCGGCCGTCGCCGGCATTGACCACGCTGATGTGGTCCTTGCCGCTGTTGGCCAGATGCTCGGCGATCAGGAAGGGGGCGCCGCTTGCGGCATGGCGCACCACGAACATGTCGGCGTGCATGGCTGCAAGATTGTCTACGGTGTCGAGCAGCGATTCACCCTTGGCGGCGCTCGAGGTGTTGATGTTCAGATTGATGACGTCGGCGGAGAGGCGTTTGGCGGCGATTTCGAAGGTGGTGCGGGTACGCGTCGAATTCTCGAAGAAGAGGTTGAAGACGCTCTTGCCGCGCAAGAGCGGCAGCTTCTTCACCTCGCGCTCGGCGACCTCGGTGAAGGGAAGCGCAGTATCGAGGATCTCGGCGATGATGGCGCGTGGCAGACCCTCGATGGTCAACAGGTGCTGCAGCCTGCCCTCCCCGTTCAACTGTATGTTACGCATCGCCCTTGTCCTTGAGCGTGAAAGCGAGCGACTTGTCCTCGGCCCGCGCCAGCACCAACTCCTGGTTGGCCGCCAGCGGCTGTGCCAGCGTCAGCGCGCAGTAACGGGCGGCGATCGGCAGCTCGCGGCCGCCACGGTCGACCAGCACGGCGAGATCGATGCGCGCCGGGCGACCGTAGTCGAACAATTCGTTCAACGCGGCGCGTATGGTGCGGCCGGTGTATAGCACGTCGTCCACGATGATGATGTCGGCGCCCTCGACGTCGAAAGGCAAGGAAGATGCTTTGGCGCCCCGGTGCAGGCCGCGGCTGGCGAAATCGTCGCGGTAGAAGGACACGTCGATGCTGCCCAGCGGCAGTGCCAGGGCCAGCGCGCTGTGCAGCCGCTCGGCCAGCCAGACCCCGCCGGTGTGGATGCCGACCAGGGCCATGCGTGGATTGATCTGCGGCCGCATCTGCTCGACCAGGGCGGCCAGGAGCCGTTCCGCGTCAGGCAGCGCGGCGGTGAGTTTCGCCATCGAAATAGTCCTGAAGAATGATGGCGGCGGCGGCGGCATCGACCTCCTGCTTGCGCTTGCGCCAATCGTGGCCGAGAGCGGCGAGGCGCGCTTCGGCCTCCACCGAGGAATAGCGTTCGTCGACCAGATGCACAACCAAGCCGAAGCGACTCTCCAACTGCCGGGCAAAGCGCCGGCAACGCGCCGTCATGGCGCTATCACTGCCGTCGTTGTTGAGAGGCAGGCCTAGCGCCAGCGAGCGCGGCTGCCAAGTGGCGATCAACTCGGCGATCTGCGCGAAGCGCGTCGCGTTGTCGGTGGCGACGATGCTGGTCAAGGCGCGGGCGCCGCCGAGCAGGCTCTCGCCAACGGCGACGCCGATGCGTTTTGCTCCGAAATCGAATGCCAAGACCGTGCCGCCGTCGCGCTCAGCCATGGCCGGCAACCTCGGAGAGGTTGGCGAAATCCACGCCGAGCAGGCGCATGGCGGCGGCCAGACGCTCTCCCGGCGGCATGCCGAAGAGGATGTGCGGGTCGGCGGCGACGGTGAGCCAGGCGTTCTGCGACAACTCCCACTCGAGCTGGCCGGCCGACCAACCCGCGTAACCCAGGGTCACCAGGATGTCGCTGGGCAGGCCGACGTTGCCCATCTCTTCGAGTATGTCGCGCGAACTGGTGAGGCCGATCTGCTCCTTGACCTCCAGCGTCGACTGCCAGTTGCCAAGCGGTCGGTGCAGCACGAAGCCGCGGTCCGTTTGCACCGGACCGCCGAAATACACCGGCATGGCGCCGAGTTCGCGCGCGGGGCCTTCGGCGAGCGGAATGCCGACCCGCTCGAACAGCGTCGCCAGCGCCATGTCGCTGGGGCGATTGACGATGACGCCGAGCGCGCCCTGCTGGCTGTGCTCACAGATATAGGTGAGGCTGCGGGAAAAGCTGGGATCCGTCATGGCCGGCATGGCGATCAGAAACTGATGGGCGAGGCTGACGGTATCTTCGATCACGCCTCATTGTAATCTCTTGCGCCCGGGTCTGTCATAGCCGCCGGGCGATAGTCGGTGGCGGGGACCTGCCCGCGCACACCATGCTGCGGCGCGGCAGCCCTGCCCGGAGGGCGAGAAATTGTCGCGCGATAACTTGCACACGGCGTAAAAACCCGGGTTAGAATTGCGCCACTGCTCACTCACCACTCAAGGGGGAACCATGAACAAAGCTGAACTCATCGACGCCGTTGCCAAGGAAGCCGACGTATCCAAGGCTGCTGCCGGAAACGCCATCGACGCCATCACCGCGTCCATTACCTCCGCCGTCGCCAAGGGCGACACGGTGACCCTGGTCGGCTTCGGTACCTTCAGTTCGTCCAAGCGCGCCGCGCGCACCGGCCGCAACCCGCAGACCGGCAAGGAACTGAAGATCGCGGCGACCACCGTGCCGAAGTTCAAGGCCGGCGCCCACTTCAAGACCGCCGTCGCCGGCAAGAAAGCCGCCAAGAAGAAATAAGGTTTGCCTCTCCCGGCAGATCGCTCTACCGTCCGGGCAGCACCGCCAGCAGCGGTTTCCGGCGGCGCGGTCTGCTCCTACGCCGATATCACTCTGCACACACTGGCGCCGCCTGTACCGGCGCCGGGCAGCGCCTGCAACGGCTGCGGCGCCTGCTGCGCCCTCGAACCCTGTCCGGTCGCGCGCCTCTTTCTCCGGCAATTTGCTGGCCGCTGCCGCGCTTTGCTCTGGCAGGATGACGATTCCCGCTATACCTGCGGCATGGTTGTTTCTCCAGGCAGATTCCTGCCTTGGCTCCCGGCATCGCTCCTCCCCTGGGCGAGCCGCTTCTTCGCCCGCCGGATAGCCGCCGGCAGCGGTTGCGACGCGGACATCGAAGTCGACGTTTGAGATTCGTCGGGTCGCCCTGCCGTCGCAGGGCGTAGCGGCTCTTCCGTATTCACAATACCGCAGGTGCTGTATTCCCAAGTGCTCGAGCGCCGGATATGCTTCTTTCATGCGCTGGCCGAGCCCGTGGCGAGCGCATCTTTACGCGATCTTTATATTGGTGCTGCACATCTTTCCAGAATCCTGAAATCGTCCGGCCTAGTATCCGCACATAGCAATCCGTTCGGGAGGCATACATGGATCTGGTCTATCTTGCAGGTCTCATCCTCTTCTTCGGCCTGATGGCGGCCCTCGCCGTCGGTCTGTCCACGCTGGGAGGCCCGAAATGACCTGGCTCTATGTTCTTAGCGGCATCGTCGCGGTGGGACTGCTGGTCTACCTCTTCGTCGCCCTCATCAAAGCGGAGGATCTGTGATGACCAACCATGCCTGGATCCTTCTGGTGATCTACCTCGTCGTGCTGTTGGCCTGTGTCAAGCCCCTCGGCAGCTACATCGCTGCGGTCATGGACGGAAGCTCGCATTTAGTGCTGAGACTGGGCGCACCGATCGAGAACCTCGTCTACCGGTTGAGCGGTGTGGCCCGGGATAAGGAGATGCACTGGCTGCACTACGCGCTGGGTATCCTGCTCTTCAACGTCCTCGGTGCGCTGGCCGTCTACGCGCTGCAGCGCCTGCAACTCTGGTTGCCGCTCAATCCGCAGGCGCTTGCCAATGTCACTCCCGACTCGGCCTTCAACACCGCGGTCAGCTTCGCCACCAACACCAATTGGCAGGGCTATACGGGCGAAGCGACGATGAGCTCTCTGACGCAGATGCTGGGCCTGGCGGTGCAGAACTTTCTCTCCGCCGCCACCGGCATCGTCGTCGTCATCGCCATGATCCGCGGCTTCGCCCGGCACACGGTCAACACCATTGGCAACGCCTGGGTAGATCTCACGCGCGTCACCCTCTATGTGCTGCTGCCGATTTCACTCGTCATCGCGGTGTTCCTTGTAGGTCAGGGCACGATCCAGAACTTCGACGCTTACAAGGACGTGACGACACTGGAGGTGAGCAGGTACGACAATCCCAAGAACGGTCCTGACGGGCAGCCGCTGAAGGACGAGAAGGGAAATGCGATCACCGAGCCGGCAACGACGCAGACGCAGAGCCTGCCCATGGGACCGGTCGCCTCGCAGGAAGCGATCAAGATGCTAGGCACCAACGGCGGCGGCTTCTTCAATGCCAACTCCGCGCATCCCTACGAGAACCCGACGCCGCTCGCCAACTTCGTGCAGATGCTCGCCATCTTCCTGATACCGGGCGCGCTCTGCGTCACCTTCGGCGTCATGGTCGGAGACCGCCGCCAGGGCTGGGCGGTGCTCGCCGCCATGACCCTGATGTTCGTCGCCATGGCCGTCATGGCCATGCACTTCGAGCAACAGGGCAACCCGCTGCTCGGCAAGCTGGGGCTGGACATGTCTGCCGGCAACTGGGAAGGCAAGGAGGCGCGATTCGGCATCGCCGACTCGGGCCTGTTTGCCACCATCACCACATTAGCCTCCTGCGGCGCGGTGAACGCCATGCACGATTCCTTCACGCCTCTGGGGGGCTTTGTGCCCCTGTGGAACATGATGTTGGGCGAAGTGGTGTTTGGCGGTGTCGGTTCCGGACTCTACGGCATGCTGGTGTTCGCCATCATGGCGGTCTTCGTCGCCGGACTGATGATAGGACGCACCCCTGAATACATTGGCAAGAAGATCGAGTCCTTCGAGATGAAGATGGTCTCCATCGCCATTCTGGTGGCGCCGCTCTTGGTGCTCGCCTGCACTGCCATCGCTGCGATGGCCGCCGACGGTATCGCCGGTGTCGCCAATCCAGGCGCGCACGGTTTCTCGGAAATCCTCTACGCCTTCACCTCGGCCGCCAACAACAACGGCAGCGCCTTCGCTGGCCTCTCTGCAAACACGCCCTTCTATAACGTCATGACCGCCATCGCCATTTGGTTCGGCCGCTTCGGCGTGATCGTGCCGGTGCTGGCCATCGCCGGATCTCTGGCGGCGAAGAAGCGCCTGGGTGTGACCGCTGGCACCATGCCGACGCATGGCCCGCTCTTCGTCGTGCTGCTGATCGGCACGGTGGTCTTGGTCGGGGCCCTGAACTACGTCCCGGCCCTGGCCCTCGGCCCGGTCATCGAGCACCTCGTGCTCTGGCCATAAGGAGCATCTCATGACCCGCAAGACTTTTTCCCTGTTCGACCCGGCGCTGCTGCAGCCGGCGGTCGTCGACGCGTTCAAGAAGCTCGACCCGCGAGCCCAGTGGCGAAATCCGGTGATGTTCGTCGTCTATATCGTCAGCATGCTGACCACGGTGTTGTGGCTGCAGGCGCTGGGTGGCAAGGGCGAGGCGCGAGTTGTCGAAAATGAGGGCTTCATCCTCGCCATCGCCCTCTGGCTGTGGTTTACCGTGCTCTTCGCCAACCTCGCCGAAGCGCTGGCCGAGGGCCGCAGCAAGGCCCAGGCTGCCGCCCTGCGCGGCATCAAGCGCGAGACCTGGGCCAAGAAGCTGCGTCAGCCCAAGCACGGCGAGCAGTGGTACACGGTGCCGGCGCACGAACTGCGCAAGGGCGACGTGGTGCTGATCGAGGCCGGTGATTTCGTCCCGGCCGACGGTGAAGTGATAGAGGGTGTGGCCTCGGTGGACGAGTCGGCCATCACCGGCGAATCGGCGCCGGTGATCCGCGAGGCGGGCGGCGATTTTTCCGCCGTGACCGGCGGCACGCGCGTGCTCTCCGACTGGGTCGTGGTCAGGGTCACGGTCAATCCGGGCGAGGCCTTCATCGACCGCATGATCGCCATGGTCGAGAGCGCGAAGCGGCAGAAGACGCCCAACGAGATCGCCCTGACCATCTTGCTGGTCGCGCTGACCATTGTCTTCCTCGGCGTGACCGTGACCCTGCTGCCCTATTCGATCTTCAGCGTCAGTGTCGCCAAGGCCGGTACGCCAGTGACCATCACCGTGCTTATCGCTCTGCTGGTCTGTTTGATACCGACCACCATCGCCGGGCTGCTCTCGGCCATAGGCGTAGCTGGCATGAGCCGTATGATGCAGGCCAACGTCATCGCCACTTCCGGCCGCGCCGTCGAGGCCGCGGGCGACGTCGATGTGCTGCTGCTCGACAAGACCGGCACCATTACCTTGGGCAACCGCCAGGCGGCTGCCTTCCTGCCGGCCGAGGGGGTACGCGTGGAGGATCTGGCCGACGCGGCGCAACTCGCCTCGCTCGCCGACGAGACGCCGGAGGGCCGCTCCATCGTCGTCCTCGCCAAGCAGCGCTACCAGTTGCGCAGCCGCGACATTGCCGCTCTCGACGCGCACTTTCTGCATTTCTCGGCGCAGACGCGCATGAGCGGCGTCAACCTCGGAGAGCGGCAGATCCGCAAGGGCGCCGCAGACGCCGTTCGCGCCCACGTCGAGGCGCTGGGGGCGCGTTTTCCGGCGTCGGTATTGGCAACCGTCGAGGAAGTCGCACGCCGCGGCAGCACGCCCCTGGTGGTGGCCGACGGCACCCGCGTGCTGGGCATCATCGAACTTAAGGACATCGTCAAGGGCGGCATCAAGGAGCGCTTCGCCGAACTTCGCCGCATGGGCATACGCACGGTCATGATCACCGGCGACAACCGCCTCACCGCGGCGGCGATCGCTGCCGAGGCCGGCGTCGATGAATTCCTCGCCGAGGCGACGCCGGAAGCCAAGCTCGCGCTGATCCGCCAGCACCAGTCCGAAGGCCGCCTCGTCGCCATGACCGGGGACGGTACCAACGACGCACCGGCGCTGGCCCAGGCCGACGTCGCCGTCGCCATGAACACCGGCACCCAGGCGGCCAAGGAGGCCGGCAACATGGTCGACCTCGACTCCAATCCGACCAAGCTGATCGAGATCGTCGAGACGGGCAAGCAGATGCTGATGACGCGCGGCTCCCTCACGACCTTTTCGATCGCCAACGACGTCGCCAAATACTTCGCGATCATCCCTGCTGCCTTCGTTACCACCTATCCGCAGCTCGCGGCGCTCAACCTGATGGGTCTGGCCAGTCCGGCCTCGGCGGTGCTCTCTGCGGTGATCTTCAACGCCCTGATCATCGTCTTCCTGATTCCGCTGGCCTTGAAAGGTGTGCGCTATCGCCCGCTAGGTGCGGCGGTGGTGCTGCGCCGCAATCTGCTGCTCTACGGCCTAGGAGGCCTCGTCGTGCCCTATGTCGGCATCAAGGCGATCGACATGCTGATCGCCGTAGCAGGCCTCGCCTAGAAAGGAGTGTCATGAAGACCTTAATACGTCCCGCCATCACCCTGTTCATCGTCCTGTCCGTCATCACCGGCATCGTCTATCCGCTGGTGGTGACGGGGATCTCGCGGGTGGCCTTTCCCGCGGCGGCCACCGGCAGCTTGGTCGTCAAGGATGGCAAGCCGATCGGTTCGACTTTGATCGGCCAGAACTTCAGCGATCCCGGGCATTTCTGGGGCCGTCCCTCGGCCACCTCGCCACAGCCATACAACGCCAACGCGTCGGGCGGATCGAACCAGGGACCTTTGAACCCGGCGCTGGTGGATGCGGTCAAGGGGCGCATCGACGCCCTCAGAGCGGCTGATCCGGAGAACAAGCTGCCCATCCCCGCCGATCTCGTCACCGCATCAGCGAGCGGCCTCGATCCGCACATCAGTCCGGCAGCCGCCGCCTATCAGGTCGAGCGTGTGGCGCGCGCGCGCAAGTTGACCCTGGCGCAGGTCGGCGAGCTCGTAGCCAAGTACACCGAGGGCCGCCAGTGGGGCATCTTCGGCGAGCCAAGGGTCAACGTACTCAATCTCAATCTGGCGCTCGAAGCCCTTGCTGCGCCCTCTTTGCAAGCCATGTAGGGCCGTGCATACTGGTAGCCGCTGTCGCTCGGGCAGCGATTTCAGGGTGCCACCATGTTGATCAACTGCGCCGCTTACAAGGATGGAGCGAAGCTCGCTGACATAGCAACGCCGCAGATCAGTGATTACCTCGAACAGCCGGGCTGCTTCGTCTGGGTGGCGCTGCGCGATGCCACCGATGCAGAACTGCAGGAAATGAAGGAGGAGTTCAATCTCCACGAACTGGCGGTGGAGGATGCTCACCATGGACACCAGCGGCCGAAGATCGAGGAGTATGGCGAGACGCTCTTCGCCGCGATGCACCTGCTCGAGCTACAGCGCAACGAATTGCTGGTCGGCGAGGTCGACGTCTTTGTCGGACGCAACTTCGTGCTCTCGGTGCGCAGCCACAGCAGTCAGCACTTTCTCGGCGTGCGCGAGCGCTGCGAGCGAGAGCCTGAGTTGCTGCGCCAGGGCTCCGGCTTTGTGCTCTATGCGCTGATGGACACCGTCGTCGATCGCTACTTTCCCATAATCGATGCGTTGGAGAGCGAGCTGGAGACCATAGAGGAGCACATCTTCGGCACGGGCAGCGCGCGCAGCAACATCGAGCGCCTCTACGCCTTGAAATCCAGGGTGATGGTGGTCAAGCACGCGGTGACGCCTCTGATGGAGGCGGTAGGCAAGCTCCATGGCGGCCGCGTGCCGCCGGTGTGTGCGCACAGCGAGGACTACTTTCGCGACGTGTACGATCACCTGACGCGCATCAACGCCACGCTGGACAGTCTGCGCGATACCATAGGCACGGCGATCCAGGTGAGCCTGTCCACGGTCGCCATCGAGCAGAACGAGATCAACAAGCGTCTGGCCGCCTGGGCCGGCATCTTCGCGGTGATCACCGCCCTGGCAGGCATCTGGGGCATGAACTTCAAGGCCATGCCCGAGCTGGAATGGCAGTACGGCTACCCGGCGGCGCTCGCCGTCATCGCCATCGCCAGCATCCTCCTCTACCAGCGCTTCAAGCGCGTCGGCTGGCTCTAGCACGATGGCCGATGGGCGCCCAGATCCGGACCAACTGCTCATCCGCATCAAGGAGGATGAAGCGCGGGCGCAGCGCGGCAAGCTGAAGATCTTCTTCGGCGCCTCGGCCGGGGTCGGCAAGACCTACGCCATGCTGGCGGCGGCGCATCAGCAGGCGGACCTGGGTCGCGACGTGGTCGCCGGCGTGATCGAGACTCACGGTCGCCGTGAGACCGAATCCCTGCTCGCAGGGCTGGAGATCCTGCCGCTGAAGGAGATCGCCTACCGCGAACGCACGCTCAAGGAATTCGACCTCGACGCGGCGCTGGCGCGCCGGCCGCAACTGCTGCTGGTCGACGAGCTGGCGCATTCCAACGTCGCCGGCTCGCGCCATCCGAAACGCTGGCAGGACATCGATGAACTGCTCGCTGCCGGCATCGACGTCTATTCGACGGTCAATGTGCAGCACCTGGAGACCCTCAACGACGTGGTCAGCGGCATCACCGGCATTCGCGTCTGGGAGACGGTGCCGGACCGGGCCTTCGATCTGGCAGACGAGGTGGTGCTGGTCGATCTGCCACCGGACGAATTGCTGCAGCGTCTCAAGGAGGGCAAGGTCTATCTCGCCGGCCAGGCCGAGCGGGCGATACGCAACTTTTTCCGCAAGGGCAACCTGATCGCCCTGCGCGAACTGGCACTGCGCCGCACCGCCGACCGCGTGGACGAGCAGGTGCTGGAGTACCGCCGCGACAAGTCGGTTGCATCCGTCTGGCAGACACGCGAGTCTCTGCTCGCCTGCGTTGCCCCGGGCGATGCCCCCGAGCAGGTGATACGCGGCGCCGCCCGCCTCGCCGCGCGACTCGATGTGCCCTGGCACGCCATTTACGTCGAGACCCCGGAACTGCAGCACCTGCCGCAAGCGACGCGGCACCGCGTCCTGCAGGCGCTGAAGCTGGCACAGGACATGGGAGCGGAGACGGCGACGCTGGCTGCCAGCGACGCTACTGCGGCGGCGGTGAAATACGCGCGCGACCACAATCTCTCGCGCGTCCTGGTCGGTCGTCCGGAGCGCAGGCTGTCGCTGCGGAAGCGGCTGCCCTGGCACCGCAGCTTCGCCGAGCGGCTGGGCGAATTGGCGCCCGACCTTGATGTGATCCGCATCGGCCACGCCGCGGGCGAGCCGCCCCGCGTACCCGATGACGATGCCGGGGCCAGGCGCTATCGAGCGCCGGCCGCGGCCTACGTGAAGAGCGCCGCCATCTGCGCCGCCGCGGCGGCGATCGCGGCACCGCTATATACGCTGGTCGATCTGGCCAACATCGTCATGCTCTTCCTGCTCGCGGTGGTGATCACCGCGGTGCGCTACGGTCGCGGCCCGGCCGTCTTCGCCTCCTTCCTCAGTGTCGCCGCCTTCGACTTTCTCTACGTGCCGCCTCGATTCTCTTTCGCCGTCAGCGACGTCCAGTACCTGATGACCTTCGCCATCATGCTTCTGGTCGGCCTGATCACCGGCCAACTGACCGCCCGCCTCAAGCATCAGGCGCGCGTGGCCACAAGGCGCGAGGGCCGGGTGCGAGCCCTCTACGAGATGTCGCGCGACCTCTCTGCGGCGTTGCTGCCGGAACAGATCGGCGAGATCTGCGACCGCTTCATCGGCGCGGAGTTCGACTCTCGCGCGGCCATCTATCTCGCCGACGATAACGACCGTCTGCTGCTGCCGCTGGGCACCCCGGGCAACATGCCCGTCACCGATGCCAGCATCGCCCAGTGGGCCTACGATCACGAAGAGATGGCCGGGCTGGGTACCGATACCCTGCCCGGCAGCCCGGTGGCCTATGTGCCGCTCAAAGCGCCGATGCGCGTGCGCGGCGTGCTGGCGCTGGAACCGCGGGGCGCGGCGCGACCCCTGGCACCCGAGCAGCGTCGCCTGCTCGACACCTTCGCGCGCCTGATCGCCATCGCCCTGGAACGCGTGCACTACGTCGGCGTGGCGCAGACGACCATCGTGCAGATGGAATCCGAACGCCTGCGCAATTCGCTGCTCGCCGCCATCTCGCACGATCTGCGCACGCCGCTCTCGGCCCTGGTCGGGCTCGCCGAATCCCTGGCCATGACGCAGCCGCCGCCGACGGCGCAGCAGGACGAGATCGCCGTGGCCATGCGCGCCGAAGCGCGGCGCATGAATTCGCTGATCGACAACCTGCTCGACATGGCCCGCCTGCAGGCCGGCAAGGTGAAACTCAACAAGCAGTGGACGCCGCTCGAGGAAGTGGTCGGCAGCGCGCTCAAGGCCAACGAGTTCTCCCTCGCGCACCACCAGGTACAGGTCCGCCTAGAGGCCGATCTGCCGCTGCTGGAGTTGGATGCCGTGCTGATGGAGCGCGTTTTCTGCAACCTGCTCGAGAACGCAGCGAAATACACGCCACCCGGCAGCGTCGTCGACATCGGCGCCGAGACGAACGCCGATAGCGTGGCCGTCTGGGTCGAGGACAATGGGCCGGGCCTGCCGCCGGGCCGCGAAGAAGAGTTATTCAAAATGTTCGAGCGCGGTCAGAAGGAGAGCACTACGGCGGGTGTGGGGCTAGGCCTGGCGATCTGCCGCGCCATCGTCGAGGCGCACGGCGGCAGCATTCGCGCCGAGAGCATAGCGCCGCGGAAGGGGGCCCGCTTCGTATTCACCCTGCCGCGCGGCAATCCGCCCAGCGTCGCGCCGGAGGCGGCGGCGGGTGAAGCCGAGGCAGTGGCATGACCGGCGCGGCGCCGATCGTCATCGTGGTCGAGGACGAGGCGCAGATAAGGCGCTTCGTCAGGATGGCCCTGGAGAGCGACGGATGCCAGGTGCACGAGGCCGAGAGCGTGCAGCGCGGGCTGATCGAGGCCGGCACGCGTCGCCCTGACCTGGTTGTGCTCGACCTAGGCCTGCCGGACGCCGATGGCCTCGACTTCATTCGCGATCTGCGCGCCTGGTCGGAGATACCCATCGTGGTGCTCTCTGCGCGCAGCGCGGAAGAGGAAAAGGTCGCGGCGCTGGACGCCGGTGCCGACGACTATCTAACCAAACCCTTTGGCGCTGCCGAGCTTCTGGCGCGGGTGCGTGCCCACCTGCGCCGCCACGCGCGCGGCGGCCACGACGAGACGCAGGTGCTGAGCTGCGGCGAACTCAAGGTGGACCTGGGCAGGCGGTTGGTCGAACGCGGAGGCCAGTCGCTGCACCTGACGCCGATCGAGTTCCGCCTCCTCGCCTGCCTGGCCGCCCATCCCGACTGCGTCCTCACCCACCGCCAGATCCTCAAGGCGGTGTGGGGACCGGCGCACGTGGAAGACGCCCACTACGTCCGCGTCTACATGGGGCAGTTGCGCAAGAAGATCGAGACCGATCCGGCGCGGCCGCGCCATATTCTCACCGAGTCCGGCGTCGGCTATCGTTTCGTCTGCTGAGGCCTGCGTGCGGGCAGTAGCCAGAATCGGTTATATTCATGACAGCGGACAAGATGAATAGGGCTGATCGATGAGCGAAATGCGCTACGAGGCACCTGGGAGCCTGGAGGCGGCGGTGGCGCTGCTCATGGGCGCGACCGGGCAGGCGAGAGTGTTGGCTGGCGGCACGGATCTGCTGATCCAGATGCGCA
>Ga0172380_10004952_pt1 | contig 16592 bp, 31 predicted proteins | sample Leawe162metaG_FD_119747 | JGI IMG/M metagenome (GOLD analysis project Ga0172380, IMG submission 119747) | Leachate microbial communities from a municipal landfill in Southern Ontario, Canada - Leachate well 162 metaG | ecosystem: Engineered > Solid waste > Landfill > Unclassified | place...
ATCTTTTGTAGCTTAAGTTGTGCTGTTTTAATACTAGGCTGTTTCTTTGCTTTCTCCATGGTTCTCCTTTTATTGAGTATTAATCACCTTCAGCAAGGTTAAACATAGACCGATACATGGAACGACGCAAATATTTTTCTGCAGCATTGATCTTTTGGTGATAGACGGAGATGTTGTCAGGCACTTTTTCTACATGCATGGGAGCTATAGTTTGCCACCACTGTCCGGAGCTATGGGTAACTCTTAACTTTAATGCAAGATCACCATGCTCATTGCCGAGCTCAAAAAAATTAGCTGCAATACCAAGTTCATCAAGAATGGGCAGTGTAATTTCAAGCATATCTTCAATAGTAGCAAACTTGCTTCTATTGGCGGTACCGCCTTTTATGATAGCACCAAAAGCAGCCATAGCTTTAGCCATAGCAGCAGCAAGTTCACCGGTCTGGTCTGAGCACATTGGTTCATGAAAGAAGCAAGCGTAGCGGCCAACTTGTGGTCGTATTGAGTCATCTATCTTTGTTGTAATAGCCTTATTGCCATCAACCATGGCACGACCCATACCATTAAAACGTTCAGTGAGTTTATCGTTGGCTGTGATAAGATATTCTATCTGTTGCTGTAAAAGCCCTAGGGCGTTCTTAAGATCTTTATTGGGATCTATTAATTGTTCTTGCTCCATTTATTTCCTTTAGGTTTGTTTTTTGATATAAACTATGTATCTTTCGTTTGGGGCTGGTTTTTTCTCCCTCTTTCTCATTTATCCAGCCCCTTTTTATAAAGGCCGTCTAATTCTTGTATAAGCTCTATATGTCTTCTGTTTTTCTGATCGTTTATCTTTTTAACCATTGGCTCTATTCGATCCATGTAATATGGGTTAGGGCAATGATGTATCTGGTTGGCGATGTTGGTTATCTGCAGAATAGGAACCTTGGCAAGTTTAGACATTTGTACATAAGAAGCACCAAATATATCGTGTGCAACAAGGATATGTATGCGTAGCTCATCTACTCGTAAATCAGTCCATTCGTTCAAGATTTGCCTTTCTCCTTTAATGTGTCTATTTCCTCGGTAAGGACATCTATTTTATCAGAAAGAAGGTTGATTCTTTTAGCAACTCTCTTTCGATATACTATGTAAATAATCAATAAAAGAAGTGGTATCTGAACCATTAGTTCCCCACTATTTTCATAAATGTTTGATGCCATTTATCACATTCTTCTTCTGAGGGGATTGTATTATTCTTCTCAAGCCAAGCCCAAAGCTTAGAAAACGTCTCAGTTTTCCATGGATCATCTGTCTTTAGGAATCTACAGAAAGCCTGATAACTAATGCCTATATCCTTGGCGTGTTGTGTTATTGATTTTGGATTCTTCTGCATCACTTTCCAAGCATGTTTACGCAACATTTCCTTGGATTCATTAAAAAAGAACTTTTCTTCATCAGTCATATTTTATCTTTCAAGGCACACTCTCGTACCATATTAAATTCTTATGTTTTTTGTCACTCGAGCATTTCAAGTTATGTTTATAGTATATAGATAAAATAAGTTATGTAAAGTACTTGACAGTAATATATAGTAATGTATAATAAAAAAGATGAAAGATAAGTTTAATTCTATAAGAGGGAATAACGATGGAAAGAGAATACGCAACGGCATTAGAAGTACAGCAATTACGCGATGATCTTGAGGATCTTAAAAATAAGGTTGATAAAATGAAGAAGATAGAGCCTGAAGTAAAACATGATTGCGATTGCCCGCTTTATAGCTGTGAAGATCCAGAGGATTACGAAGCTTGTGCTTGTGGTAAATCATTTGAGGCCAAGGTGCTTGCTAAAGTAGATGAAATTAAGAAACAACAAGTAGCAGCTAAGTATCTTGACCAGGAAGCACAACGTCATTTAGATATGGCAGCAGATGCACGTAGTGAATATAATTGCGTAGAAGAGGCGTTACGAACGCTTAAAGCAGATCTATTAAAGATGTTGGGTGAGTGATGAAGAAGATAATTAAATATGCTGACGGTAGTGAGCATTACGAAGGCTGTGATTACCATGAGATACAGCTTGATTCTGGGGCTATAGCTTTTTCAGGTATATGTGACTGTGGTATTAATGGTCTTAATATCTCTAACATACGTTTTATTGATAGAGATGGTAGGGATTTTACCAAAGATATTGTTGAGGATTTAAACAATGATAAAGAGTTCCTGCAAGAGATAATAGATCTATGGGGTGAAAAACCTAAGCGTTTATAAATTCCCACGGTGGGAAGTAGTAGGTCTTACTCTGACTTACTTATTGTAGACAACGAAAACCCCCATCGCAAATCAAGGACAGTGAGGGTTTCCATTTATGGTTGCATTTTTATCTTCATTTGTTCATATTGGCTTAAATTTTAAAACTCGTAACTTCCCGGAAACGAATCAATCAAAGGAACCAAATGACAAACATAATGAAAGACTTTAAGGATATTATCTGGATAGAAGGCGAACCGCATTATGAAGATTGTTCTATAAACAAAAACGGTAACTGTGATTGTGGGATATCAACCGAAGAATCCTTGATTTTTAAGATTAAAGCAGAATCAAAAGCTATGCGCTTTTTTGATAAAACGGTTACAGATAGTTATAGCACTTACGCAGCAGCTTTGAATTCTAAAAACAAAGCTCAATTGAAAATTGAAGCGCTTAAAGCAGAGCTAATTAAGTTGTTGGAGTCTTAAAAAAGGGGAGCCGTTGCTCCCCCATGAGATAATAAATGCGCTTTTAATTTTCTATAGAAGCATCACCTTTATCTGTTCCAGTAGGACCATCGCTTCTAGAATCGCCACTATCTATAGTTGCCCGTACAGGAAGATGCATAGCGCTAAAAGCGAATACAGTCATTAGGGTTAAAGCAAGATAGAACTTCATGTTATTTTCCGGTGCTGTGATCATAACTGCCCTTATCAGAGCTGCTATCCCAGCCACCATCTTGTTCAATAGGACCAGCGTTAATCAAAGCTGCCATAGCAAATACAAATGCTACCAAAGCGCCAAGAAATATCTTTTTCATGAGGACTCCTTCGAAAGAGTTTTAAAAAAAATGAAATACAACTTCGGCTAGAATAGTCATCGCTTTAAGAAGTGCAAGCACATGACAAATGGGATAACAGGTATAAAAATTAAAATATTTTAAAAATAATTTAGGGCACTTTTCAGCACCCTAATTATGTAAAGAAAAAGCCATTCGAAGAGCCTTTTCAAAGAATTTTTTATTGATCTCAAGAAAGATATCTCTCGGATCTTTCTCCCTTTAATGCATTTAATACTAGCTATTTTCATCTTTTAAGTGCATTTTAGTTCCAAATTTTTTAACCGATTCACGCCCTGGAAAGTTTGAATCAACTAGGAGAACAAAATGCCAAACATAAACAAGATGATGACAAAAACAACGAGGTATTTCAAATGCTGAACCGAGGAATTCAAGGATCTAACGATCAATCAATTCAAGGAACATGCATGCAATCTATACCCAATCTTCATTCATGTCAAGAATTAATTAAAAATAAATCGCAAGAAGTTAACAAATTAGTTGTTACACACAAACCATGTCCTAATAGAATATTTAAATACGTCTTTAAACCACTGCATGAAGATTTCGAAAACAATCTAGTATGGGCTGTAGAAAAGTACCTAACGCCATGCGCTCAATGGTTACTTATATATATCATTAAGCGTAGAAGAAATGGTACTGATGTATGGGCTGGACAGACTTATCTCGGTGAACATGTTTTGCCAGGAAGCGGTTACTCACGCTTTACCATACTCAGAGCAGCAGCCGAACTTGAAAGTTATGGCCTTATAGCAAAATATTACCGTCATTGGCAGACCTGCTTGTATGAAGTTAGAGAAACCTTAAAACAAACCCACATTATTAAACTTTTAGGGAAAAGATTGAGCCTCTGGTACGAGGGGTTTAAGTCGATGTTTACTGGAAAAGTCACACTAGTAGTTAAAGAGGATTATTTAACGGTAGTTATATCTAACTTACTTCTAAGAATAGCTCAAAACAGTAAAAAAGGTTCCAAATGGGTAGAGGGAGTTTACTTTCCTCAGCGATTCGAGAAGGACGGTAGCGATTACCAAGTTAAGCCTAAGCCAAGAAGCGCTAACCGCGCTGAACATTACAAAAAAGGGGGTAGCTATTCACCAAACTACTATCAACAACCAACAGTGATTCGTGAAGACAAAGATGCTAAGAAAAAGATCATTGTTCTTGTTGAAGAAAAACACAAAGAAACTTACTATGCCAGCGATGTGAGAAAGAAAGTGCCTTGGATGGATGGATTTATCAAAATGTGTGAATCCAGAGCTGAGTTACAAAAAAACCCCCAATTGCGCGCGGCCCCCTTAATGGAATAGAAATAAAGCTGGTAACTGAGTAGAAAGCGTGATAAAGTGCGCTCGGTTAGTTAGGAGTTGGGGTAGATGAAATGGAACTAAAAAGTTTTGAGAAATATCTTGAGAAGCGCCTTACCAAACAAGAGATAACAAAAATGAAAAAAGATGAGATACCTCCAGAAGCTTTAAAATGGCTTAAGAACCAGGAACTGAAAACAAAAGCTGAAAGAGCTTCATCGATAGGAAGTAGACATGGTAAGGTAATTCCTCGAGCTAAAGGCGCAGTAAAATCTAAAGCAACTTTCTGTCTTGATACCGTTGCTGTTGAACAACTTAATCAAATATATATCCAACGTTTAAAGGATTATCAAAAATCGGATAGGTCGTCTTTGATCTGTGAAGCAATTTCTTTATTGTATGCAATGGAACAAGAATCTACATCTGTTGATCCTTATGGGGATGATTAAATGATATCACAGGAAATGCTTCCCCAGGCGGCTTTGAAATGGGCTGATGACAAAATGAAAACATACACAGGCAATAAAAGTTATGAAGAACAGAGACTTGTTTATGCACAACAATGGATAGCCCAGTATGAAGATGAGTATGAATTAGAAAAAGGGAATGATCATCGATTAACATTACGAATTCCCCAACAACTATTAAAGCAAATAGATGATGTTAGAAATAAACGTGTAGGTAAGATTTCAAGAACTTTGTGGATTTTAGAGTTAATAGATAAAGAATTGGGAAGAAAAAAATGATGAGTAGAGAAATAGAATTAGAACATTTAGAGGCAACATTGGAAGAAGCAATAAAGGATTTGTTGTTTCTAGCAGAGCTAGAAGGTAAAGATAAACACAAGAAACTGAGAATGCAAAATCTCTTAATAGCAGCTAATAACATAAATGATTTCCATGCTAAAGAAGCATGTGATACTTTAAGAAGAGTGGCAAATAGGGTGCAAGAAGTAAGTAAACCTAAAAAAGGAAGTAAATGCCAAGAATAAACATAAGAGACCTCGGTAATACAGATGCTTGGGGCAATGAACTCACCGAAGCACAGAAGAAAGACTTCATGTTTCTTTTAGATAACGTTCTTGCAGCAGAGACCATTCTTGCGGCAGCAGTAAAACGTTTAGGCGAGTGTCCACACAAAGAAGAAGCTAACGGAAGAGCAAGATAATGTTTTGGAAGAAGAGAATAGAAACAAAAGTAAAAAACTATTCTATAGATATACGTTTTATCGATGATACATGGATAAAGGGTGCATGTACCGAAGAGGTAAAGCTAAAATTTATTAAAATGCTAAGGCATAGAGAAGTTTTTGGCGGTTGTTTTTTAGAAGGTCCAGAAGGAGGGAATGTGCAACTGATAAATTTAGCAACGGTTAAATGGATAAAATTCACTGAAGAGAAATAACCATGTGGAATAAGGAGAGATTTAAAGACCCTACAACCGTAAACGCTAGAACACCACAACAACAACCCAAAGAATCCGTATTACAACAACATCCCTTTGCGCAAGATCTTTCACTACCACCAGCAAAAGTAATAAAAGAAGAATTTTTTAAAGCGCAAACAAGAAGACTTGTAAATCAAAACCCACGTCAGTATCCTGATCATAGCGGTTGTACAAACTATTGGTGCGCTCATGCAGTAGGGTCTCATGCTTCATCCTTTGCTGAATACACTGCCATCCTTAATGCACGTTACGAGGGACGACAACTTGCTGATAAGCAACGGAGACTAGCAGATTCACTCTTAGACTAATTTAAAAGGAGGTAAGGGTATGAATTCACCGGAACAAGAAAAAGATATAGCTACGGTCAAATTTATCGTTCCAGGGGATCCTGTATCATTGGACCGTGCTCGGTATGGTAGGGGGAAGGATGGAACAGCTCGGATTTATGATTCTCAACGTGATGAAAAACTAATGGTGGGTATCACTCTACGATCACAAAATGGAGACCGAGAACCTATAGCCGTACCTATCTATCTCGATATCACTTTCTATTTCAAAAAACCACGCGGGTTTAAAGCTCTTTCTCTTTGGAAGACTTCGAGACCCGATACTTCTAACCTGCTAAAGTTCTACGAAGACGTTGGTACAGAAGCCGGACTCTGGAAAGACGATTCCTTTATTGTAAAAATTACAGCACAAAAAGTGTACGATGACAATCCACGTACTGAATTCTATGTGTGTCCGATAATCATTTAAGGTAGTTATGACAAAGAAAAATAATCAGGCTAGCACTTATTTGGAAGAAATTCCCAAGGACTGCTCCTATTTAGAGAGGCTTGAGGAGATATCGTTCTTGAATTATCCAGGCAAGGAAGATTGGCGTAAACGCCTCATGCATACCATGCTCAGAAGCGCAGATGATGAGCTGATAGAGACGGTAGTGGATTTTTGTCATAAATACAAAATACCGAGAAGAACTTTGTTGTTGTGGGTAGAAAAGTATCCAGAACTTAAAGAGGCTTATGTGATCTTTAAGATGCTGTTGGCTAATAGAGATATTAAAGGGGCTAAAAGACGTTTGTTTGATAAAGATGTTGTCTTTAAGTATCTACATCGTCTTGATGAAGAATGGGATGATATAGATAAACGCTGGGCAGCGTTAAAAGCTATGGACGCACCAGAAGAAGCAAAAGGTATTAAGGTGGTATATATACCAGCAACACCAGATACCGGTATTAAAGCAAGCAGTGAGCTAAAAGTAGAGGAAGGGAAATGAGTATGGATATGTCGGATAAGATCGAAATAGTAAAAATACAAAAGCAATTATCAGGACTTAACATAACTTTAGAACGTATAGCAGGAGCGCTAGAGTCAATAGAGAGAATTCAGCGCTGTGACCATTTAGATTGTAAACACCTAAGACTACAAGGTGAAGAGATAAAATGCGGAGGCTGTGAGAGTAGTTTAAAGGAGCATGGATATGTTTGAGACATGGAGAGCTTTTATAAATGGTAAGAAGATGGCAGAAGCTGAAGTTTTAGAGCTTAAAAGACTTTTGACCAACGCAGTAGACGAGTTAGAAGCTAAGAAAGAACGCATTGAAATTTTAGAGCTTGAGGTCAAAAGAGCACGCGAGAAGATAGAGATCTGGAAAAAGCATCAAAAGGCTAAGGTAGAGTTAGAGCTAAAAAAGACTAAGAAAAGTCCTGGAAGACCTAAACGACAATGAACGTAGAAAACCAAATAACCCTTGACCAGTTTAAACCACGCTTTTACCAGCAGATTATTCTTGATGCATGGGAGAATAAAGGGTATCGCAAGATCCTATACGTTTTAGGACGTCGGTAGCGGCAAAGATTACTTGGCCTGGAACATGGCGATACGCCAATGCCTTACAAAGACATGTTTAGTTCTCTATTGTCTTCCAACTTATAATCAATGTAGAAAGGTAATTTTCGATGCTATTGCAATTGACGGGACTCGGTTTCTTGATCTTATTCCTTCTGAGCTTGTGTCTAATATCAATGCTACAGAGCAAAAGATAACGTTTCATAACGGTTCTATACTTCGCCTTATAGGTGCTGATAGCTACAACACGTCCCTTGTTGGTACCAATGCCCAAATGATTATCCTTTCTGAAGCTTCCTTGATGCAACTTGAATCAGTATACGCTTACGCTAGACCAATATTAGCGGCTAACGGCGGCACAATACTTGTGTTTGGAACCCCCAGGGGAAAAAATGCATTCTGGCAGATGTGGAAAACGGTACAGACATTCCCTGATTGGTTTGTCTTACGTATGGGTGCTTCTGAAACGCACCATATGAGCGACGAGGTTCTCGCACAAGAGCGGTTAACTATGTCGGACGAGTTGTATGCCCAGGAATACGAAGTGTCGTTTGACAAGGGCGTAGAGGGCCAGATTTATGGTAGGGAATTACAGAAGGCTCACCTTGAGGGTCGTATAGGGTATTTTCCTCATCAACCACAGTTACAAACTCATTTGGCAATTGATATAGGCGTACGTGATGAAACAACGTTGCTTTGGTTTCAGGTAACGCATGAGGGTAATGGTACGATCTTTATTATCGATGCTTATAGCAATACTAATATGGGTATAGATCATTATGCGCAGGTGATCCAACAGAAGCCCTATCGTATGGGTAAATATTTTGCTCCCCATGATCTAGCGGTTCGGGAGTGGGGGGGCGGGGCTATTACGCGCTATGAGAAAGCAGCCCAACTTGGTATAGACTTGGAGATACTTGAACAGATAGATGTCGTTGATGGGATAGATAATGTTAAGGCTATGTTTCCACGTATTCACATCAATGCTGAAAAATGTAAACGCTTTATTGATTGCTTAGAGAACTATCATCGCGAGTGGGATGAGACGAAGCAGATACATAAACCTAAGCCTGTTCACAACTTTGCTAGTAACTACGCAGATTCACTACGTTATCTTTGTATGGCGTTACCTAAGACACAGCGTGGTATGACACCGGAAGAGTTTGATAGAAAGCATGCTGAGGCGCTTTATGGTGCTCAGAATGGATTACCTAAATGGATGGGTTTTGACCCGCGTTATGATCGGAGATGATGACTATTCAATGTTATAAATGTGGCTGTTTATGGAAGGAAAAAGATAAGTGGTTTGAAATTCAGACAGCACAAAAACTTTTACATCCACATATTGTTTGTGAAAAGTGTCATGAAGTATTTATAGATTTATGTAACGTGAAACGAGATGCGATTTTTAGGAATTTCTTTCGAGACGCGGTAATGCGAAGATCAAAAAGGAAAGATCATCCTGAAATAGGCGATGTTTTTGGAGTTTTTACAATAATACAAGATGTCCCTAGAGAATTATGGAAAAATCCCAAAGAAGTAGAATATGTTATTAAGTGTGATAAAGGTGGTATACATCAACGGCAATATAGAAGTTTTGCTTATCAGCCTGGTGGGTTTTGTTCATTTTGCGTTTGGGAGGATGCACGACTGAAAAATCCAAATTTGAGGAAAAAGCCAATTTTTCAGAAAATTTTAGATTTGGAGATATTTGGCGACTGGAAAATAATAAAAAAAATTAGGTCTGGCGAATTTGGAACGACTTGGTTTGAGTGTATATGTAATTGTTGTGGGGAAAAAAAAGAGATTACATCAACCAGCATAAGGAAGAATAAGATTCCTGATTGTGCTAAAAAGAAAAGATTTAAAGTCTACGGATATGACGTTGATAAATATTGGGAAAAAGTAATACGCACGGAAAGAGTAGATAGAGACGCATGAACAAGGCAGGGAGGATAGTATATAAATAATATCTAACACTCAATGGATGGGATTTGACCCGCGTTATGATAGGAGATGATGAATAATCCTCGTATTGCAGAAATAGGTAGAGCTAATGCAGGAATGTATCTGAGATGAGGCATTCGAAAATGATATACAAACTTATAAGTATTGGATAAGATAAAGCGTCGGTTGCAGGTTTTACGTGTGCACGCGTAGAAAAGGTTGATGACGTCATTCATCCCTGCAACTGGCTGTCTTCTACTATCGGAGACGATGATGATTAAATGCATTCATTGTGATAAATGTAATTACCGTTTACATGAAGAAAAAGAAGACTTCTCAGTTGGATTATTAGAGAAATATTCCCAAAAAAGAGAACGACCCATATTCTAAAATAATATCTAACACTCAATTCCATATGATAATTTTGAGACTTAGCATGAGCTGTGCTATGACAATTTATCATTTAAGAAAGGAATGAGTATGTTGACACCGACCCAGCAGTTAGATGAAAAAGTCTTAGCTTCTAACGATTATAGCGCTATAAAACGTAAAATAGATCGTGATTACACCGTATGCCGTGCTGATTGGCAGACCTTTTGGACTGAATCAATGATCGATGTCAGACTTGAGGCCGGCGACACCTCATTGATGGGTGAACTTAACTCAGATTTTATCTTTAACGGCCGTCAGCAGTGGTTCTTTAATAGAGTTCGTCCCTTGTTGAATATGGTCTCAGGGCATCAACGTCGTTCGCGCAAATCGACCATAGTTGTTCCCTTGGAGAATGGTGATCAACAGACGGCTGATCAGTTTTCTAAGATCCTGTTAAATATATACAAAAGGGAGAATGTCTATGAAACTCTCTCAGAAGCATTTCATCAAGGCGCTTGCATTACTGGCCTTAATTTACTGCATGTGTATCTCGACTTTCGCACTGATCCAGTTAATGGTGATGTTAAGGTAGAAAATTTGCCTTTTTCGTCGTTCTATATCGATCCATACTGGAAAAAACAAGATCTTAGCGATTGCTCCTTCGTTTGGCGGCGTTCTTATATTACATATGGCGCTGCCATTTCCCTTATGCCTCATAAAAAAGATGAGATTTTAGGGCTTGCTAACCGTGATATTAAAGCTGGTAACGATATGCGTTTCCAATACATGCCTGAATCATATTCAATGTCTCAAAAGAACCGTGTCGCTTACGATGAGTACTACTACCGTGATTATCGTGAACAAAAGTTACTCGTTGATAAGGAATCGGGTGAGACACTAGATGTATCTCATAAAGAAGATATCGATATCGATCGTTTCCTTTCTGAAAACCCACAAGTGATATTAGTTAAGCAAGACATACCAACCGTACGACTAGCGATCATGATGCAAGATCATGTTATGTACGACGGACCGCAGCCAAGTGGTTCTGATTCATTTCCCTTTGTTGCAGTTATTGGGTTCTTTTCTTCGATGATGCCAAATTTCTATAATCGTATTCAGGGTATAGCACGTTCATTACGTGATCCTCAAATGCTTTTGAACCGTCGCATGATCCTTTCTGCAGACCTTTTGGAATCGCAAGCTAACTCTGGTTGGATTTTTAAAGAAGATGCTGTTATTGATTTAAAGCATTTAAAAATGACTGGTGCTGGACGCTTAATCCCTGTTAAGAAGGGTTTTAACCCAGCTACTGATATTATACCCATCGTTCCTCCTCAAATTCCACCTTCCTTTTTCCAGCTACAGGAATCATTCGGTAAAGAGCTAAACATGGTCTCTGGTATCAATGAGGAACTTCTGGGTTCGGCGATCGACGATAAGGCTGGAATTCTTGCTGCGCTTAGACAAGGTGCAGGACTCACAACACTCCAACCACTCTTCGATCGCCTTAACCTTTCTCAGAACCTTTTGGGTAATCTGATAATGGAATTTGTTCAAAAGAACTACACGCCAGGAAAAGTTAAACTCTTTTTGGAAGGAGAGGAGCCTGCTCCGCTCTTTTATAACAAGTCGTTTGGTAAATATCACTGCATGGTTGAAGAGGGCTTTAATACCGAGTCTCAAAAGCAGTTAGAATTCGCACAGTTAATGCAACTTAAAGAGCTTGGTTATAATATTCCTCCTAAGCAGATGATTAACGCTGCTACCTTGCAAAAGAAAGACGAACTTGTACAGGCCATGGAGCAAGCCGAACAACAAGCTCAGCAAGCACAAATGGCACAAATGCAAGCAGAGGTACAAGAATCACAAGCACGTACGGAACTTGCTCAAGCTAGAAGTATTGCTGATCGAGGGTTGGGGTTAGAACGCGCTTCCAGAGTTAATGAGAATGAACAACTTGCTCAAGAACGTAAATCTCAGGCACATAAGGAAGATATGGAAGCGCTTCTTAATTTTGTTAAGGCAGCTAAAGAGATAGAAGGTCTTGATTTCCAACATCTAAGTCAACTTGTTAGCATGCAAAAAATTATGAAAGAAACAGAATTAGTCGGGGCGATTCCCGTAGGCAAGGAGCCTGTGGCTTCTAAGCCAAAAGCCAAAACATTATCTGAAAGGATGTAGTTATGGAAAATGTGACACAAGCAACGCTTACCGATGCAGTTAAGCAATTAACCGCACTCATTTTAGGGCAACTAGTAACGCATAAAGTAAAAGGTGCAGATCTTATATCTAAAGGCGTTGATATAACTGCTGAAATTATAGAAAATACTTCAGCAATTGTTGAATTGCTTAAGACATTAGCACCTCTTTTGTTGCAAGCCTTTGAGGCAATTAAGCAATGGCTCGTTTCTGCCTATGGTCATCTTGTTGAAGCTTGGGAATGGGCCAAAGATCTATGGCATAAGATTTTTGGATGATCGTGAAACTAGTCATAATCTTATTTTTTGTTTTCTGTTCAGGATGTGGATTGCTTAAGGAAGATAAAACCTTAGGTTATCCACACCAAATAGAAGATATTGAGGAACCTCATGAAAAAGATAGACCAGCTCAAGAAGCGTTATAAAAAAGAAGAAGTGCGTCACGATAAGGCATATGAAAAAGAGAATACGCTTCATGAGAAGCGTCATTGGAAAGAAGAACAAGAAGCCTTGGAAACAGGCAAGAAGGTAAAGAGAAAAAAAAAGAAATGAAGTATTTATTATACGTATTAACGGTATTGTTCTTGGCGTTTTCAGCTTGTAGCAAAGAACCAACTGCGCATGAAAAAAAGATTGCACAAGACAAGTGCATCTATGACATGCTCCTTGAAGAAGAACCCGAAATAGAATAGTTAGAGGATTTTATTAACCCTTGCGTATCCGTAATGGATGTACGCAGTTACTATGAAAGGCCATACCATGGTCAAACGTTATCACGATGCAAAAGCAATGATTACTGAACAACCAGGCAAGACATGCAACCTTCCTGAAGGTATAGAGGTCCGTGAGATTGGTAAATCTTGGAGCGGAATGGGCGGAGAAGTTCGCGATCTGTACAACTGCGTAGAACAACAAATGAGAACAGATGAAGCAGATCTTCGTCGTCTTACGAGCGTAAAGAAGTTCTAAAATGCCAGGACAAATACGCCCTAACAAGAAAGCAACTAAGATAGCTTATGAAATCTTAAAGACACCTAAAAACCAACAGCAAGATAAGATGAAGAAGCCTTCTCAGATTACTATTCTTGAATGGGATAAAGACTCTCAAGTTAAGTATTAGAGGTTTATATGCCTAAGAAGAAAATACTTAAAGTTAAAAAGGGCTATAAAGAAGAAAAAGTTATGCATGAATTCAAAGAAGGAGAATTGCATAGCGGATCTAAGAAAGGCCCCAAAGTTAAAAACCGTTCGCAAGCTATTGCGATTGCTCTCGCCGAGGCTCGTAAAGCTGGCGAGAAGGTAAAACCTAAAAAGAAACGCAAATAGGGACTGACTTTCTCCTTTTTCATCACTCCTTTTACCTCTCACAAGGGTTAGCAGATTTTCTCTTGTGGGAGGTTTGCTTTTTGTATAGATTGTAAGCATCTAAAGGAGGCTGGTTGCTAGCCGACTAGCTTAAAAGGAGATTATATGGACAAACAGTCATGGAATATAGCGTACGATAAGGATAATATCGCGCAGTATCGCGCTAACGTTGAGAAAGACTTATCTGATAACATTCGCAATGTTATTGTAAGGGCTCAAGCCTTACCTTCTTTTAAGAATACCGATTTTTATATAGTCATGTTGATGGAACCGGCAACGTTGGGTACGCCGCCACGCACCTATGTCAAAGCTTTATCTTATTGTCCTCGACCTGAACAACAACAAACGGTTTGGAAGTATCACTATAAAACTGAGGGCTTAGAATTCCTCTGGTCGATACCTAATCGCTTACAGTATTATCAAATAGTGGCCAATCCCCAGGAATATCTGTCCAAAGGAGAAACAGCAGCATTAGCTAAAACGGTTCTTTTGATGGAATCTGGTGAGCTTTGGCAATGGGTCTTACGAGAGAATGAAAATTTACATAAGGAGATTTAATGGAAGAGCTAGAAAAACAAACTAACCCTGAATTATCTACATCTGATGCCCAAAATACTCCTGAAATATCAGCACCACCGGCTGATCAGGAGAAGAAAGACCGTGAATATAATTTTAGGGTTATGCGTCAAAGGGCCGAATCAGCCGAACGTCGGGCACAAGAGCTTGAACAAGCAATGCGTCCTCAACAACAAACCAATGAAGATGACATTGGCGTAGAAGACGATGGCATCGTAGAAGGTAAGCACCTACGTAAATACTCTTCTTCAGTTAAAGAGATGAAGAAAGAACTTGAACAGACCAAAAAGCAACTTGAAGCGTTAAATAACGTCTCTTCAGAATCATACCTACGTGCTAAATTCCCTGACTTTGAGCAAGTAGTGACAGATGAGAACCTGGAAAAGCTTTCACGCGCAGAACCTGCCCTTTATAGATCTATCCTTTCCAATCCAGATCTAAAGGACAAAGGAGAGACTGCTCGTAAAGCAATTATAGCCTTTGTGCAACCTGGTAAATTTGACCAACAAGAGAAGAAACTTGAAAACAATATGAATAAGCCACGAAGTGCATCTACGGTTGCCCCGCAGGCATCTGATTCGCCTTTGTCACGTGTAGGCGATTATGACCGTCGTGTTTACACAGAATCACAGAAAAAAGAGATGTATAAGGAAATGATAGCGGCTAAAGCGCGCATGGTATAAAATAGAGTGATATGTGTAGCGGACCGGTAAAGATTAACTGCCCAGTTATTTTCCTGGTCCGTTTTTTTATTGTCTAAACCTTAAATTATACTTTATAGTAGTTATGCCTGTATGTGATTCGGCACCACAACTTCGCCTGTACGAGATTCGGCATCTCATTGGACGTACTTAGAGAATCCGTCCACCTCTTCACAATATTTATTCCATGTTTTGGAGTATCCTTATGATAACTACTACGGATACGCTTCCTGCGCAAGTGCAACAACATTTTGATGATAGGCTTCTTTCAGTAAGAACCCCTAATCTCATTCACGGTGTTGCTGCTACGCCCAAGATGCTTCCTAATAAGGGTGGTAAAACATTGCGCATGAGTCGCTATGACCGCCTTCCTACGTTCCCAGTACCCCTCGGCACATCTGGTGCTACACCTCCAGCAGTGCAACCCACACGTAATGACATAGATGCTACAGTTAGTTTCTTTGGGCAATTTATTGCGTGTAACCAACAAGTCACTCTACAGAATCAAGATCCAGTATTAAATTCATTTTGTGAATTATTGGGTCTTTCTCTTAAGATGACTGAAGACCAGATCACTCGTGACTGTATGAATTCCACAAGTTCAGTTTATAACTGTACAGGTGGTAATAACGGTGATTTGCCTACAAATATGTCTCTCTCTGACTTTGATGAAGTAACTTCAACACTCATGACAAATGATGCTTGGATGATACTTAATTCACAAGAAGGTGAAGACAAATTTGGAACAGGTCCTGTAAGAGATGCGTTTTTAGCTTTGGGTCATACCAAATTGTCTAAAGATTTTAATCAATTACAAGGTGCCATTCCTAAATGGAATTACCCAAACACCAATGACACATTGTCATCTGAATGGTGTAGCGTTAATAACGTACGTGTATTGTTGTCTTCAGTAGGCTCAGTAGATGTTACTTCTTCACGTCTCGGTAACGATGTTTACAACGTCTTTATTCAAGGTATGGAGTCAGTAGGTATTGTTCATCAAGACAATTTCACTGCACGTTATTTGTATCGTCCTCCAGTATTTAGTGATCCTTTGTTTCAAAATTTTACTATCGGTACAGTTTTCTGCACCGTTAGCAGAATTTTGAATGACCTTTGGATTACAAAAATGCGCGCAACATTACGATAAGGAGATACAATGAGCGTAGTTTTTTCTGGAACATGGTCTGATACCTTTACTTCTACTGGTGTCGCTAGATTTATCCCACTTCCTGCCGGTGTAGACTGGATGGAAGTTCGTAATGAAAGTGTTTTGAATGCTCCTACAGCTGCTAGTGGCGGTATTTTTTATTGGAGAAAAAACACAACACAAGGTCGCGGTACAGTTGAGACCGTTACAGGCGGATTTGGTAATGCACTTGTACCATCTCAAATAGCTGCAAATCTTGGTTTCTTTTGGCTTGATACAACTTTAAATACCCTTGGTCCTGTTGTTGCTACAACTGGTATTGCAGGCGGTGGTGTGCCTCCTGTTGTATCCGCTACAACGGTCGGAATGGTTGCTAACTCAACTATTGTCAGAATGTATTCTGCGGTAGGTGCTTTGCAACTTGGCGGTATGGACTTTACTGTTAATGCTGTTAATGCTGGTGACTTTACACTTGCACATATGCCAGCAATAGCTGCTGCAACACCTGGTGCTGGTAGCTATCGCATTGTTCCTTTTGTGCCTTATTTTTATCCTTCAACACGTTATATCACTAAGATTTCACAAGC
>Ga0172380_10004953_pt1 | contig 16585 bp, 24 predicted proteins | sample Leawe162metaG_FD_119747 | JGI IMG/M metagenome (GOLD analysis project Ga0172380, IMG submission 119747) | Leachate microbial communities from a municipal landfill in Southern Ontario, Canada - Leachate well 162 metaG | ecosystem: Engineered > Solid waste > Landfill > Unclassified | place...
GCCGGGCACATTGATAAACACCCTGCCATAGCCCATATACTACAGCGCAGGCAATACGCTAAGCAAAGGACTACCTACGCCGGAGCATTGCTGAAGTTGACGGGGTCGGACGGCATATTACATGCCACTTACAACCAAGCAAATACAGCAACCGGGCGTACAAGCGCAAGTAACCCGAACATGCAAAATCAACCGCACACTTTTGATGCGCGGCGACCGTTTATTGCTCGCCCCGGCAATAAACTTATGGACATTGACTATAGCCAAATAGATATGAGAGTTTTGGCCCACTTTAGCCATGATAAACGGTTGTTAGAGGCATTTGCCAAGGACATTGACGTACATAATATGATGGCTGATATGCTGTTTGGCGACCATAGCCCTGAACACAGGTACTTGGTTAAATCGGCAAGTTATATGATGCTTTACATGGGCACCCCGCGCGGTCTGTTTATTTACATGAATGCGCCTATGGGTGAGTTTAACGTACTGAAAATGGGCAAGCCGCCTACTGAAGAGGATTGCGAGAGGCACTTGCAGCACTACTATGAGGAGTTTCCGGGCATACGTACTTATCAGGAAAGTACCATACAGTTCGCTCACGACAACGGGTATGTTGAAGATTACTACGGGCGGCGGCGTTACCTGCCACAGCTTGCCAGTAATGATAAGGGTGAGCGCAAGGCGGCTGAACGACAAGCCGTTAACCTACCCATAGCGGGCACTGCCGGGGCCATATTTAAGTTAGCCATTATCAACACGGCCCCCATATTAACCCCTGTTATACACGTTCATGATGAATTGGCCTGGGATTTGCCTGAAAAGGATATACCCAAATACAAGCCCCTGTTGGAACGGGCCATGCTGGATATTGACTTCCCGGTTAAGCTAAAGGTTAAAACCCATATAGCTGATAACTTGGGGGAAATGGTAGCGGACTAATATGAAAAAGTGGACATTACAGGTTATATTATGGCTTTGCAGCCCCCTTATCTTGCTTGGTGTGTACGGTATGATTTTTACCGTGCTTGGTTACTACTGCGCTGATGTATTTATGGCTTGGCGCGATGGTAAACCCCTGTATAACCCCATAGTGAAAACGGTGTCAAGCCTGCACTATATTATGAAAGGACGATAAAATGATTAAAGACGGCGTACTTATTTGCGATGCCTGTGGGGAACGCCCGGCTGTGGGTGTAGCAGGTGTGCCTATGGTTCCCATGTCCGGGGCCTATTGCTTAACGTGCTTGCAGACAAACAACCACCCAATGTACGTGCTCATAGCTAATACTATATGTTGCGATGGGCTGGAAAACTGCCGTAAGGAATGGGTTGATATGGTACTGTGCAGCCTAGGGGCACAGCGCAAGACCCTTGATTGGTTTAACGCGGAGGTGCAAAAGGGCATCGACGATTTCAATAAAGCAATTAAAGAAAGCGAGGAACCTTTATATGGCAGTTAGGACACCAAAAGAAATCAAAGATTTTAGCGAGATGTATATTGACCCGGAGGTCAGTATAGCGGAACTGTGCGACCTGTTTGGCTTGGCAAGCGGTAGTATTTACCGCAGGGGCTTTGAGCTCGGCTTAACCCGGCCCAAGGGGGCTAAAGCTACCCTTAACCTGGCTCAAATCAGGGAATACGTACAGGCCCTTATGCACGATTTACCTGCCATAGCCACTAAGCCCATGTCGACGCACAAGTTAACCACTAAGCCGGGCGATGTTATCCTGATACTTGGTGACCTCCATGCCGGGCGGCTGACGTCCTCAACTAATACGGAGGTGTTGGGCCGTAGGGTGGAAGCCCTTGGCCTGCGGGTAGCAGACACAGTACAGCGACAGGGCTTAACCGGGTGCAAGCTATCTGTATTCATTGTGGGGGATTTGGTAACGGGTGAGCGCGTGGGCGGACAGGTTAGCCTTGAAGAACTGGAGCATACGGTGCTCGAACAGTGCTTCAATATAGCTATGCCGTATCTTACCCGGATGCTGACGTACTTTACCACAGTTTTCAGCACGGTTGATGTATACAGCGTAGCGGGCAATCATGGCCCGGTAAGCAAGCCCGCCCTTAGCACCGGGGCCAATTGGGACAACGTGGTCATGCTTGGCCTGCAAGCTATGATGAGCAAGTTCAAACAGGTCACATTCAATATAGCTACGGTTGACTTCTACAACTTTGCCACAGTGGGGGGCATTGATTGGTTGTTGGTACACGGCGACCAGATGAGGGGCGGCAATGCTGTAGGCAGCTTGGGCAAGGTTATGAACGATTGGCACCGCAGCATGACACAGCACTTTGACCTTATGGCCCTGGGACACTTCCACGAGATAAACAAGGTACGTGATGCTTATATGACCGGGTGCTTTGTTACGGATGATGAATGGAGCAGGGAGGTAGTTAAGCGGGAAGGGGATTGCGCTCAACTGCTGCTAACTGTGGGTAAAGGCAAGGTGCAAGCCATCTGCCCCATCTACCTTGATGATATTAAAGCGGGGCAAGGTACTGATGACGACTAGTACCATACGAGCTACGGGCGGCAGGTACTACGTAAATGATACGGAAGTAATACTGACCGCCCAAGAGGGCAAGCTAGTAACCTTATTGCTGAATGCACACGGCGACATAGTGGGACCTGATGTGATACTTAAAGCTATTTGGGGGCTTGAGTGGTATGACAACTATAGCGACAAGCGCATGGTGCTGTCCTTGGTACACCGGGCTAACTATAAGCTAGGCAGGCATATAGCCTTGAGGCGCGGCGTGGGTTACTACATAGGGAAGCAGACGGGTAGGGTATGCGACCTAACCCTGCACCAAACGGTCTACAATCGATAAGGGGGTTGATACACCATGTTAGGCGATAGTTTATACATGCCAGCTTTGGTGGTAGGTTATCTCTCGCCCTTTGTCGTAGGGTCACGCACTACGTTGGAAAACCTGAAACAATCTATACGTGCAGTTGGGGCACACAACTTAAAGGTTGTACGTGGGGGCCGCCCTGGGACGCCGGGGTTTCCGAGGTATCTGTAGAATGTGAGGGGGTGTGCCTGTTTTTGGAGGGGAGTACGTAGTTTTTAGGCGGCCCGCTAACCCATTTTCAGCGGATATTATCAAGGCTAAAATAATCGGATATCATGAATAATTGTAGACGCAAAGCTAAAGGGGGTAACAAATGAGCGATGGAATGACCGACTGTGCTGACCACGCCCGCGCCGCAGCCCACAAGCTCGCGGCTGAACAATGGCCCGGCTATAGGGTTATACAGTGCGCCGCCCAAGCCCCGGCGCATGGTACTGTTATCTACATCTACGAGACATGGCTTGACCATGTAATTGAGGTAATTGAAAACAGGCTGGTCGTGGAGCGATGGATGGTAGGCCCCGGCTATTTGAAGCCACAGCACAAACAGCTTGACAAGCCTGCGGACAATGGAACATGGCAGGTAGGGTATTATCAGGAACACACGTTATACGATAAATTTTAAGGAGGGCAACTATGGCTATACGTGTAATTAAGGACATCAAAAACCCCAACATTAAGACGTTGGGGATGGTAGGGCCGGGGGGATTGTTCAAAATACCCAAGGGCGACAGTCTGTATATCAAAGGCCGGGTATCAAGCACTAACGAAGCGTTCGTAGGGTGCGGCGATTGCTTTAAGGCTAATTGCCGGGGCAATCAAAGCGTATGCACTTCAATACCGGGGGGCACCACGTACATATTTGACAACACCCGCGAAGTTATTGAATACGCGGCAGACCTTACCGTGACCAGCATAATACCATAGCTAATATTGTGTCATAGTTGGCTCAATGCTAGAATGGTAAATACAGTTTACAGGAGGTACTAAATGGGCAGGTTAAGCCGCGAACGCAAGGAGCGAATACAGGCTGGTCTTGAAGTAGGCATAGCCGAGCGCGAAAGGTGTAAGAGGCAGGGGGCTACCACTGCGGCCCCGGCTGATAAAATGTTATTCTGCTGGAACTGCAAGACGCCGTTACCCGCAGCCGCCGCCCGCGCGCATATTGAAAGTTGTTGGGGCGTTAAACTGCGCGACGATGAACCAATACCAATGTTAGCTAACCGCGAAATGACGCTGCGCTGGATTGCGCGGCGGAGGATAATTAAAAAGGAGGCTGCCCTATGACTGAGCTAACGAAAATCCAACCCTGTGAAATTTGCGGCAAAACAGACCCCCCGGCAGAAGATGATAAGTACAATGACGTATATAGCCCGGCCCGGCCTGGCAGTAAGGCGGCGGGGCTTGGCCTTGAAAAAGAAAGGCTGTGCGGACGCTGTAGCTGCGCGCAGTTCTTAGGGGGATATTGGGACGCCGACCCCTCGCAGCAGGGCACCCTTACACCCATTGAAAAATATCAGGTACGGGGTCGCACAATCTATGTAAAGCGTGACGACCTGTGGATGCGGGCCAAGTATGCGGGCGGCAATGCCAAGCTACGCGGGGCCGCCGTACACCTGCGGGCCTTAAAGGAAGAGGGGGTGGAACATATCGGGGTGGTGGATGCAAGGGTTAGCCGGGGCGGATGGGGTATCTCGCAGCTATGCAAAGAAATCGGCCTTGAATGTTCAGTGTTTTACCCGGTATTAGCTAACGAGTGGATGCCGGAAACAACTGAGTGTTGCGAATGGCCCAAAAAATATAATGACAAGCTGCCCTATAATCAACAGCAATGCAGCAAGGCCGGGGCCTACCTGCGGCCCTTGCGCGCCGCTAAGGTTTCAATAATGTACTTCCGTGCTCGCAGCTATTGTCAGGGGCACGGCATACACCTCGTACCTATGGGCCTTATGTTCCCGGAGGCTATGCTTAGCGTAGCCGGGGAAGCTACGGCAATGCCTAAAGAACTCATGACCGGAACATTCATCTGCTGCCTGGGAACGGGTATGATGTTTAGCGGCATATTGCTCGGCTTGCAGGTACATCAACCGCAGCGCATCATAGCTGTAAACGTAGGCATGACCCAAATGGAACTTGACGGCGAAAGTAAAACCAACGTGCAGCAGCGCGTCAGTAACCGGGTGCTGCGCATATTGCCCTCCACGTACAAGCCCCCGGCGTTTGAAGTTGGCCTTACTGACCGGGTGTTCTATGCCTCGGATGATTTCCCGGCCCCTTTCAAGTGCGACACATGGTACGACCGCAAGGCTTGGCGATGGCTCAATGAACACCTTGATGAACTGCCCGACCCTGTGGTGTTTTGGAATATAGGCTAAGGGGGCGCAGCATGGCAAAACTAACCATCAAATTTGACGAAGACCGGGTAATAGTAGACACGGACGACCCGTCAATACGGATAAATGAAAAGTATGAAAATGTGCAGGTTGAATTCATACGCGAAACAGGCAATGGCAGTAAGTACTATCAGAAAATGAACCCGGTGCTTAAGGCCCTTAATGTAGCTTATGACGTTATGAGTACAGCTATGCACTTAAGGGGGTAATAATGAAACCAATACGTATCGGCTTATCCGGGCACATGTCAAGCGGCAAGTCCGTAGTAGCTGATTTCCTTACTAAAAATTGTGACTTCCGGGAACTATCTTTTGCCGCCAAGTTAAAGGAAATCACATCGGACTTGTTTGGGGTGCAGGGCAAAGACCCCATTGAACGCAGCATACTTCAACAGGTAGGTATGCACATGCGCGAGGTAGACCCCTCGGTATGGGTGCGCTACGTAGTGCGGCAGGTGCCCCTTCACAGGCATGTCGTAATCAGCGATGTGCGCTACCCTAACGAATTCGCTACGCTCAAGGGCCTAGGGTTCGTTATGGTGCGTATGGTAATGAGCGCAGAGGAACAGGCCCGGTTATTACAACAGCATTACCCCGGCCTGCCCCAAATCCTGACCGAGGACTACAGCGAAACGGCCCTTGACGAATTCAAGTTCGACCACTACATCTACAATGAAAAAGAAAACACCATACAGGACGTATACGACCAAGCGGCCCGGTTAATTGACGGCCTGGTAAAGAGGGGGGATTAAGGCTATGGACGATAAAGCTAAGGACACCACGCAACAAACGCCCGACCCCGTACTCATAAAACCTAAGACCAAGCGCGGCCCCGGCAGGCCCCCCAAGCATGGGGCATATAGCAAGTTTACCCTCGATGCTATAACCGAGGAAAAGAAAAAGTTGGTATATGCCATTGTTAAGGCCGAAGGCCGAACGGTCAATATGGCTGATGAAATTTACATTAATCAACTTGCCCGCAACCTTGCACAGCTTGAAGCCTACGATAGATGGTTCGCGGAACATGGCTTCTTGCGCGATGATAGTAAGGGCGAGCCATTCCCTATTGTCGCGCAGTACCAGAACCTTTCAAAGCATGTCGCATCAATGCTTGAAAAGCTCGGTATGTCACCTAGCGGGCGGCATCAGATTAGCCGCACGGCCCCACAAAAGCCCGACATAGCTACGGACATACTAAGGGCGCGGGAGGAAGACCCGGATGAGTAAAAATGCGCAGTACAAGCGCGACCCCATAAAGTTCCTTGAGGAACATTACTATTTGCCTGAAACCATGAAACGTATTAAGCTTCAGGACTGGCAAAAGAACTATGTACTTAAACCTGTGTTTTATGACCTCAATGATAAGGGCCTGCGCAAGTATAATAAGGTGCTTATAGGGCACCCCAAAAAGGGCGGCAAGAGTGCCTTTGCTGCCGGGGTAGGTATCTACTTCCTTTTCTGCGACGAGCCTTTTGGTGAAATCATTATAGCTAGTAATAGCCGCGACCAAGCAAGTATGATTATTTATACCAAGATGCGCCGCAGTGTAATGATTGACCCGGAGCTTAAAGCGGCTTGCTCGCCCATGCACAAGGACAAGATTGAGGTGCAAAGTACAGGCTCGACGGCCCGGTGTATTGCGGCTAACTTTGAAACGGCTGCGGGTCTTAACCCTAACTTTACCGTGTTTGATGAATTGTGGGGTATGACCGACCGCAAGTTTTACGACGAGTTAACTGTGGTGCCTACCCGTAAAAACCCCATGATATTCATTGTAACGTATGCCGGGTTTCAAGAGGACGGCCTGCTATGGGATTTATACAGCGACGGCATGGAAGGGCCTGACCTTATGGATACGGGTGACCCGGACGTGGTGGTAAAGCGCGGCAGGAAAGACCCCAAGCTATTTATGATGTGGTCGCATAAAAACCTGTCGGGGTGGGTTAACGATGAATACCTTGACCAACAGCGCGCCTCCATGCCCCCGGACGTATTTGCCCGGTTACATGAAAATAAGTGGGTATCGGCTGGCAGTCGTTTTATTACACAAGAGGATGTTGATGCCATACACGACACCCCTTGGACTATACAGGTTAAGCCTAATACTAATCGCTACCTTCAATACGTGGTCGCGACCGATATAGGTATCAGTCATGACCGCACGGCCCGCCTGGTAGGGCACTTAGACCCTGTGGACAATAACCTGTACATCGACAATATCCGGGTATGGCAGGGTACAGAAAAGAACCATGTACCCCTCGAGGAGGTTGAGCAGGATTTGGTATGGTGTGCTGAAACTTTTAAGACCAGTATCCTTGTCATTGACCCTTGGCAGGCGGAGTACATTATTCAGCGTTTGAAAAAGTACTACAACATTAAGCCCTTTAAGTTCAGCACGGACATACTGTACCTATCACAGGTGCTCGTTAACCTCATACGTAATAAAAAAATTAAGGGCTATGCCGAGCCTATGCTGGATAAGGAACTTAAAAATACCATCATTAAACAAACGGCGCAGGGGTGGAGGGTAGACCACGCGGGCAAAAACACTAACGACATTGTGATTACGCTTGGTATGGTAGCCCTTGAAACAGTGCGCGGGGCCTTTAGCTTTGTTGAAATACCCGGCATGAATGACTTCAAAAGCGAGCCCCACTTTAACGACATCCTGAAAAGGGAGTTCTAGTATGGATGTTAATTGGTGGACAGTTATATCCGCAATCATTAACGGCCTTGTGCTGTTTGTGATTACCTTTTACTTGAAAAAAATACTGGAGCGTATTGAAAAATCGCGCGAAGGAAAGCGCAGCAAGCATTATGATGAGACAGTTAAAAAGCTGCGTAAAACTGACAGCGATGAAGCAAAACAAATAAAAGAGCTTGCCGACCGGCTTGATAAGGTTGAGAAGCAGAAGCGAGGTGACCGCAAATGTTAGTTAAGCTAGGTAGTATACGATTAGCTACGGGCAAGGACAAGGCCATACTTGGGGAGATGGGCTCCACAGGTACGGTTATATTTTCAGGCATACTGTCGGAAACCGGGGAGTACTTAAGCGACTTTAAGCCTGGCGACAAGCAAAAGGAAATCATAGAAAAGATGCGGCGCAGTGACGGGCAGGTTAAGGCCGGGCTGTTGGCCCTTACACTGCCCATACTTAGCGCACATTGGGACATTGAGGCTGCAAGCAAGGAAAGCCGCGACCTTGAAATAGCCGAGTTTGTGCGCTATAACATTTTTGAAAACATGACCATTACGTGGAATGACTTCCTGCGGCAAGCCCTGCTCAAGCTGCCCTTTGGCTATAGCGTATTCGAAAAAGTATGGGAACTGCGGGATGGAAAATATTACTGGAAAAAACTTGCCCCCCGGCTGCCCAAAACAATCGCTCGTTGGCATGTTGACGCGGATGGTGAGCTTGACAAGGTTGAACAATGGGTATGGAAGAGCGAAACCTTTAAGACGGTTGACATACCTGTTGAAAAGTTACTGGTATTTACCCACGAGCGCGAGGGTAGTAACTTTGAAGGCATCAGCGTATTACGTGCGGCGTACAAGCATTGGTACTATAAAAATACACTGTATGCCATTGACGGTATTGCTGCCGAGCGGCATGGGGTAGGCGTAGCCCATTTTTCATACCCGGCGACCGCAACCACTGACCAGAAAAAAGCCATTGAAGCAATAGGGCAAAGGCTCCATGCTAACGAACGCGCCTATGTCGCTACGCCGGAGGGCATTACTTTTGACCTCAAGGGCGTTACTGGGCAGTTATACGACATTAAGGGCAGTATTGAACATCACGACCAGCAAATTCTCCGCAGCATTTTAGCGCAGTTTATTAGCCTTGGCTCCCGGAGCGGCGGCAGTTATGCCTTAAGCCAAGACCAATCTGATTTCTTCCTTATGGCTCTGCGCGCTACGGCTAAGGAGATATGTGACACTATCAACATACACGGCATACGGCAGCTTGTGGACTACAACTTTCAGACGGACAAATACCCCAAGTTAGCCGTAAGCGACCTTGACTACGTGGATGTAGTTAAGCTGTCGCAGGCAATCAATCAACTGGCAAGCGCAGGGGCCTTGACAATGGATGACGGTATTGAAATTGAAATGCGCCGCATTATGCACCTACCCCCACTTAAAGGGCCTAGCGACCGCCGCGTGACCGGGGTGCAGCCGCCGCCCAAGGTACTTAAGGACAAGCGGATTAAGGGCCGGGATTTTTGGCGCGACCCAACTGATGCCGAAAAGCACATAGCCTTTACCGAGATTGCAGACAGACTTGATAAAACGCAGGCCGACCTCGTTACGGCGGCTAAGCACGTGCAGGATAAGCAAATAGCTACGATTGTTAAAATGGCAGTTGAAGACCTTGAAAAAGGTGATGTTAACCGCATAGTAACAATCGACATACCTTTCAGGAAGGAAATGGCTGCCGCAATTGAGGGGTGCCTCACTGACCTTTATGATTACGGCAGGCGGCAGGTACAGACCGAAGCTATGAAGCAGGGTGTAAGCACCAAGGGCAAAGAAAAGACCCCGGCGAATGCCTTGGAACTTATCAAAGCCCGCGCCCTTGCTATAGCCAATGTGCTTTCAAGCAAGTTGCGCGCGGCCCTTACGTGGGAAGCACTTGACCAAGTTACCGGGGCCAACGTCAACCGCAGTATGCTTGTGCAGGTACTAACAAGCCTTTCAGACCGGGAACTTGAAACAGCAGCCCGCATAAATGTTAATCAGGCGTTTAACCTGGGACGGGCAGCGCAGGCGGAGGAACTTAGGGACAGCATAGCGCGCACTACGTCGAGTGCCTTAATGGATGACAATACTTGCGGGTACTGCCGGGGGGTAGACGGTAAAAGTTGGGCCTACGGGGAAGAGCCTATGCACGAACCCCCTTACGACGATTGTGATGGGCGCGATTACTGTCGGTGCCTGTGGGTCTACACCTTTAAGAGCGAACTACCAAGCTTAGTATAATGAAATATCTTTGCACTCAAAAGTTAGGAGGTATAGAATAACATTATGGCTTATAACAAAATTGCTGAATTGCCGGAACCTGTAAAAAAGCTGCCGTCCCATGCGCAGGAAATTTATATGGCAGCGTTTAACTCCGCGTGGAAAGAACACCCGGACGATGAAACAACCTGCGCCAAAATAGCATGGAATGCTGTGGGCAACAGTTATGAAAAGGATGGCGACCAGTGGGTTAAAAAGGCTACGGAGTTTATGGTGCGCTCCTTTGCCCTTATTGAATTGCCTGCTGTAGCCAATAACACGGCCCCGGCTGTTCCCGCCTCTGTAATACAGGTGTTACGCACAGGCACCTTTTATCACCCCGGCTATGGTAAGTTTACCATCACGCCGAACGACTTGCTTAACATGATTGCCAACTTCGGAACGGTGCGGCCCAAGCCGCCGACTGAAATGGTGGTGGACTTTGAACACCTTAGCGCATCGGAGCCCGCACAGGTCTCCCCGGCTGCCGGGTGGGTCAAGGCCCTAACCCGCAAGGATGCTGACACTTTGTTCGCGACGGTGGAATGGACAAGCGAGGCGGCGGCTATGATACGCGACCGCAAATACCGCTATATTAGCCCGGAGTTTACTATGGACTATGTTGATAAGGAAACAGGCAAAAAGGCCGGGCCTACCTTGCTCGCTGTAGCCCTTACCAACAGGCCCTTCCTTGAGGGTATGCAGCCCGTTATACTTAGCCGGGAACTGCAATCCACAGTATTCAAGGAAACCTGCGCCGGGTGCCCCAACAATATTGACGACATTGCTTTAGCCGACGGGTCTAAGGCTGATAAGGACAATCTGCCTGGCAAAAGCACCGCTCAAAATAAGCCCGGTGACGGCAATAGCACCGAGGCACAAACAAGGGCGGACGCTGCACTAAGGGCCGCCGACAAGGGGGCAAATGTTGTAACGGGTAAACAAAAAAATGCAAAGGAGAAAAGTATGATTAACGAGGTAGAACTAAGGGCAGCCTTGGGCCTTAAGGATGAAAAAGATGACATCCTTGTGGCTGTAAAGGCACTGGTCGAAAAGGCCGGGGCAAGTACCACCTTGCAGACGCAGCTTACCGAAGCCACAGTAGCCCGCGATGAGGCTATCAAGGCCAAGGATGTCGCTATGCAGACGGTATTAGCTGCCGAGGCAGACAAAGTGATTGCGCAGGCAATTACCGACCGGAAGCTGTTGCCCAAGCAAAAGGACTGGGCAGTAAGCTATTACCTGAAAGACAAGGACGGCTTTGCAGCTTACATCGCTGCGACTGATACCAAGGGGCCGCAGATGGGCGAGCGCGGCGGCGACAACCATCAGGACGCGGCAGAAACCTTAACCGCTTCCGAAATTGAAATCGGAACCAAAATGGCAAAGCAAAACGGCAAGCCGGTCGATGCATACCTGAAAACCCTCCGCGAAAACAAGGCGCGCTTAGCTGCTAAAAAATAGCAGGTAACGGCCTGTTAAAAATCAAAAGGAGAAAAGCATGACAATCCTCACAAAAGCAAAGGAAGCCCCGCGCAAGGTCGGCGACCTGCAATCCTACCCGGTAAAAGCCTCCACCAAAATCTATAAGGGCAGTCACGTCAGCATTGACGCGACCGGGTACGCTATAGCCTCGACGGACGTAGCGGGCACTAAATACGTAGGCATTGCGTATGAAACCGTCGATAACTCCGCCGTAGGTTCCGCAGATGGCGACCTGTGGATTCGCGTATGGCGGAACGGCACCCACAAGCTCGATGCCGTATCCATTGCGCAGACAATGGTCGGCGATATCATGTACGTGGTCGACAGTGGCGCGTTTGATGACACGGCGGGTTCCGTGAACAAAATCGCCATCGGCGTACTGGAAGAATATGAATCCGCGACCTCCGGGTGGGTAAACCTGGGCATCAAGAGCTAACCCCCGGCCCTAGTAAAAACTTAACAAAGGAGAACAACATGGCTATAGTAAATAGCGATTTTCTGGCAGGTCTGCTCACTAACTTCCGCGCCATTTTCCAGCAGGAGTTAGGCGACCTTGATACCAACATGACCCTGTACAAAGAAATTGCCACCATCTTCCAGTCCACCTCCGATAAGGAAACTTACGCCTGGCTCGGCAGCGTACCCGCTATGTCGGAGTGGAAAGACCGCCGCAAGCTCGCGGGCATGTACGAAAATGATTACACCCTGACCAATAAGGACTATGAAGCGACCATCGAAGTTGACCGCAACACCATCGAGGACGACAAGTATGGCCTTATTGCCCCCCGCATTCGCGGCCTTGCCCTGCGCGCTGCCCGGTTCTTCAACGAAAAGGTCTTCACACAGCTTGACCTCGGTGAAACATACAAAGCATGGGACGGCGCGGTTATGTTCAATGCCGCCCGCACCATCGGCGACAGTGGCAGCTTCAGCAACCTGTTATCCGGCAACTATAGCGACAGCACCACGGAAATTCTGGACGGCCTTGACGCGGCTGTTGCCGCCATGCGCAAATTCAAGGATGACCGGGGCGTGAAAATGAACCTTATCCCGGACTGCATCATCTGCGCCCCGGAGCGGGAAATGATGATTCAGACCGCCCTGTTCCCGCCTGTAGCGGGCGAGGTACGCCCGGAACTTTCCTACTTCCCGCGCAACCGTATCTTCGTATCCCCGTTCATCGCGCAGAATAGCGGCAAGGACTTTTACGTAGCCTGCACCAAGGCCGAAGTCAAGCCTGTTATTCTCCAGATGCGCAAGGAACCTGAAATCGACGCGCTGGATGACCCCAAATCCGAACACGTGTTCATGAACCGTACCTTCCTGTACGGCGTGAATTCTCGCTTTACGACCGGCTTCGGCGACCCCCGCACCATCATCAAGCTGCACAATACCTAAACCTGGGACGGCCCGGCCCCTGCCCTTAACCGGGCGGGGGCTTAGCCTACTAAAATAAGGAGGAAACAAGGTACATGAAAAACAAGTTCTTATACATCGGCATCGCACTCATCGTAGTATTACTCGCTGTACTGGTCGGCTGTACGGCGGGTAACGATGGCAAGGCGGGTTATGTGCGCGACATTATCACCTCGCAGACCCCGACCAACCTGACCGGCCCCATCTATGGCACCGGGTCGGCTATGGCAGCCGCCAACTTGCAGGGCGTGGTATTTTCAAACAATGGTTCTGCGCCCTCTGTAGCTACTGCCGCACAGTTACGGACGGCTTCGCATTTTGTATCAGGTAACGCGACATTTGGCAGTGGTGACGCTGCCTTGACTGTTACCCATACGTTAGGCGTTCAACCGACATGGATAATCGTATCGTGGATGTCAGCACCGGGCGGAGCTTATGCTATGTATACCGGGTCCGCGACTGATACGACATTCTTGGTAACATCTACAACCAACGTGACGGGCACCCCGGTCATCGGCTATATTATCGGTTATTAGGGCGGCGCGGTGCGCGCGTACTTATTGTACATAGCTTAAAACTTTCAGTTATGTAGTATAAGGCCGGGGGCAATCAAGACCTCCGGCCTCCCTTAGATAACTTAAAGGAGGTTATTATGGCTAAGATTGAAATGAGCATGGAACTCGACCTTGACAAGGAACAGGCCCGGCGTATGAAGCGCGACCCTGCTGCCCTTGTGCAGACGGCAACAATACAGGGGGCCAAGGTTGCCGTTAAAATTACCGGGGCGCGCGAGCCTGTGGTTGCCAAGGCAATCGAGGAAGACACCCAAGCTGACGAAGAAGCCAATGGCAAAAATGATGCCGGGGCCGCCGAGGGCGACAACAGCAGCAACACGGAGGGCTAAAAATGGCATACACCACGACCGCAGCAGTACAGGCCCTTAACCCCAAGCGCACCTATGATGCGACCACTACACCCACGCTTACACAAGTGGACACCTACATTACTGATATAGCCGCTGAAATAGATGCCGCGCTGCAAAGCCGGGGGTTTACGACCCCAATAACTGCCGGGGGCACTACGACCGAATTCTACGCCTTTATTTGCGCCCTCAATGCTAGGGGGGCCGCCGCGCTTGCGGAACAGGCTATGTTCCCGGAGGGTCGGGGCTTAATGACTACGCCTGGCTCATCCTCGGCATACTGGAAGCAGTATCAGGACGGGCTTAAGTGGTTGCGCGAAGGTAAGCTGCCAACAGGTACAACCGGGGAAGCACCATTACCCTTTAGCTTTTATGAGCGCAATCAGGGCAATGACGATGAGCCCGGTTCCGATACCCCTGAATGGCAAAAACCTAAATTCGGTATGAACAAGGACTTTTAACCATGCTTATACTGCGCATTGAAATGATGGGCGATGTTGTACTTAACCGCGCCCTTAGTAGGTTCGGTCAGAGCATACAGGACTTTACCCCTGTATTTCAACAAATACGTGAAAACTTTGCCGTAATTGAAGCCGAACAATTTCAATCGCAGGGGGCGCGTAGCGGGGCACCTTGGCCCCCGCTATCCCCCGATTACGCCGCATGGAAGAACAAGTACTTTCCGGGCCGGAACATTATGCAGTTAACGCTTGCCCTGTGGGGCGAGTTAACCGGGGGCACCGGGTTGATGGTTGAAATGGCTCCTAAGCACATGCGCCTTACAGTAGGTGCCCCTTATGCCATTTATCATCAGCAGGGCCTTGGTAATAACCCAATGCGTAAATTAGTGTACCTAACCGAGGCAGACAAAATGACATGGATGAAATTCGTACACAATTTCATATACGATAAGGACAAGGAGGCACACCTGCTATGACAATAAAATTGCTGGAAGAGGCAGTCGTAAAGTTAGACACGTACCTTGAGGCGAACATTGTGGCTAAAATTGCCGACCTTAAAACCCGGTATACAGATACCACAATGCCCGCTATCAAAAAGTGGTATTTGGGTAACGTGCCATCTGCTGTACCTGAAAGCCCATCCATTGTAATACACGGCGGGGATTGGCGCGTAGGCAATATGCAAAAACCTACGAACTTGCATGTCATAAACCTGATTAACCTTATCGTATTTTATGCGGACGACAAATTTGAACTACGGTTCCGCCGCCTCTGCCGCTATAGCCTCGGCCTGATAGAACTGTGTAACGCCGGGCAGACGGCGGCAGGGCATGGCTATATTTGGAGGCTTGCCGGGCCTATAGCCCTTACCGATACAATGGCACCTCATGAATTTTTACAGGGGGTAACAATCCCCATGACGCTTGAAGCGATGGAAACTTTTTAAGGAGGCTTAACATGGTTGCTGACCAAGCTGTAGTATTCGATAGCGGTATTTCAATTTTCAAGGTACATGATGGGTCGCAACTGCGCGACCTATCCCCCTATGTCAAGGAGCTTAAGTTATCAAATAGCTTTAAGACCAACGACGCCGGGGCGTGGGGTGCTGTGGGCGACCGGCCCGTAGCATCCGTAAAGGCCAAGCGCATCACTGCCGACTTTAACTTCAATATGGTTACGGACGTCGGCGTGGAAACCGTACTCGGTGCCATGCACGACGGTAAGGCCCTGCGCGCCTGGGAATTTTACCCGGCAGGCACCACAGTCGGCAATACCAAGTATAGCGGTAATGCCTTGCTGCCCATCTACGAAATCACGAGTAGATACAAAAACGAATTAACCGTTCATGCCGAGTTTGAAATTGATAACGGCGGAACACGAGGGACAGCCTAACATGGAAAACACTGTAAGGATAGACCTAGGAAATCAGCAATGGGCCATCATACACCGGGAGATACTGCACCGCACGTACAGGCTACACGAAGCTATACTGCGCAGGTATATGACCCCGGTAGGTGAAACTAAAATAAAAATGTCCGATGTTGAAAAAGACAAAAAGCTGCCCAAGGTTGATTATGTACTGGATGTAGCACAAATTGACACCAATGAGGTCAATGAGCTCTACATCCTTAATCAGGTTATAGAATGGTCGCTCGGCCCTGTAGACCACAGCACTATTGAAAATTTGCTTACGCGCGACCAGTGCATTAAGCTGATACAGGAGATGGATAGGCTATATAAGCCGACCCCTTTAGCGAGCAAGGGCCGGGGCGTGACAGGCTTGGTGAGGCGATTTATAAAGCAATCCAGCTAAGACGCCCGGTGCCCTATGTTGTACACAATGCGGCAGCCATAATAACGTCCGGGGCCGTACCCACGTTAACCGAGCTTGATAATATGCCGCAGGTAGAAGTTGAAATGCTCGGCCTGGTAAACGAAGTACGGCATGTGATTGAATACGGATTGGAGGTATAACTCCATGACAATGAATGATACAACCGTTGGCGTCCTTGTTACGATGGAGGAGGACGTTACTACTAAA
>Ga0172380_10004954_pt1 | contig 16580 bp, 2 predicted proteins | sample Leawe162metaG_FD_119747 | JGI IMG/M metagenome (GOLD analysis project Ga0172380, IMG submission 119747) | Leachate microbial communities from a municipal landfill in Southern Ontario, Canada - Leachate well 162 metaG | ecosystem: Engineered > Solid waste > Landfill > Unclassified | place...
AAGCCCTTCGAGTGTCGTTCGAATGAGGTTAACTTCAGGTTGCTGGGCTGTCAGAGAAGCACCAGCAGTTTGAGTGTGGAAGCGCAACATCCAACTCCGCGGATCTGTGGCTCCGAATCGATCTCGCATGATCTTGCACCAGAGGCGTCTGGCGGCGCGAAACTTTGCAACTTCCTCGAAGAGGTTAATTTGGGCGTTAAAGAAGAAAGAGAGGCGCGGGGCGAAGTCGTCGATCTCGAGTCCTGCTGATTGTGCTGCTTTTACGTAGGCGATGCCGTTGGCAAGGGTGAAAGCTACTTCCTGTACGGCGGTAGAGCCAGCCTCCCGGATGTGATAGCCGGAGATAGAGATCGTATTCCAATTCGGAACATTTGCATGGCAATAACGCATCAAATCAGTCACGAGCCTGAGACTGGGAGCCGCCGGATATATAAAGGTTCCCCGTGCAATGTATTCTTTGAGGATGTCGTTCTGAACAGTGCCTTTTAACTGCGAAGGATCGACTCCCTGTCGTTTGCCAACGGTTATGTAGAGAGCAAGCAGGATGGCGGCAGTCGCGTTGATGGTCATCGAGGTGGAGACATCCTTCAGGGGGATGCCATCGAAGAGGCGTTCCATGTCTTCAAGGCTACAAATCGAAACACCGACGTGGCCGACTTCACCCTGTGCCAGCATGTGGTCAGGGTCATACCCGATCTGGGTGGGAAGATCGAACGCAACCGAAAGGCCGGTCTGGCCGTCAGCCAACAGCTTGCGAAAACGAGCATTGGTTTCTGTCGCTGATGCGTACCCGGAGTACTGACGCATTGTCCAGAGTCGGGAGCGGTACATATCGGGATAGATTCCACGAGTGAAGGGTGGGTTCCCCGGTTTTTCCATAGATTGAGGTTACATTTCTTGAATTTAACGACTTGGAAAACTTGTTTCCTAAATAACGTACGTCCTCCATTTTGTGAGGAGTAATACAATTGCTTCTGAAACGAGCCTAACACTAATCTCATATATTTTTGGTACCTGCGCAACTCTTCCGGGGAGGAAATTTTCACAAATTTGACCATGAACTAAAATCGATCAGTTGTCGGTCTTTTTCAAACGCCATCGACGAACATGTCTCATGAATCCTAAAACCACTTGGAAATATGGAATGTCAGGTGTATTTTCTAAACAGAATCGAGAGCAATTTTCCATTCACAAGCGGAGGCTGATATGCTTGACCTGACGGAATTCCCGAAAAGTATCTCCCTGAATAACAATCGCCGGGTGGTGGTTCGCCCGTTGAGTGAGCAGGATCGAGATGCGGCTCTGACTTTTCTTGCGCGACTGCCGTCTGAAGAGCAGGAGTATCTCTGGGATGATCCGCGTGATCCGGCGGTGGTACGAGGATGGACTCAACCGGCGACTGTGAACAAATTGGTTGCGCTTGCGGTATGGGAAAACAACCGGATCGTTGCTATCTGGACACTGGGCTTTGGTGACCACGGCTGGACGCGCCATCTCGGGTACATTTGGGGGGTAGTGGAATTGGAGAGCAGGCGAACCGGGCTCGGCACCATGATTGTACGAGAATTATTAGCATTGGCGGGTCAGATCGATATTGAGCGGGTAGTGCTTGAATTGGTTCGACCTCAGAAGGGGCCGATCACCCATTTTACCAATGTCGGCTTCACGACTGCGGCAGTTTTGAAGGATTGGGTTAAGGATCGCAAGGGCCGGTATCTTGATTTACTGGTGCTGACGATGGAGCTGGAACCCGCGTGGCGTCGGATGGACGAAATGCTCTCCAAGTATGAGTCTCCCGGATCGTAAGCGGGTCACCGATTGGTAGGAACAACCTCTTCCGATTCGAACAGAGTTCGGGGGAGGTTGTTTTTTATTGAGAAGTGGAAGGTGACTCAAGTTTAGGGGAAATTAGAGTTTAGCAAGTTTTGCATGGTGGGACGGGTACGGAGCCCTGTCCTCCTGATCTGTGTCAATTGAGGTTCGATGAATTTGGTTTTTCAATTTCATTTATGCATTACGTGCGCAAGCATCGGAGAATCTGCGTATAACGTAATGAATCACGTGAACGAGTAGAACAGTAAGGATTTATAGTTTAAGAACATAAGCATGCAGGTTATTAAGTCGAGGGTTGGTTTGCAGTGGCACATCTTATGCAGTTACGAACTCGATTGCTCTCGGCTATTGTGGTTAGAAGAGCATTTTGTTACATTAACCGTCTTATTAAAACAATCAGGGTTTACAATATTGACACACCGGATATTGTTTCCGGGCGAAAGCGTCTTAAGGGAGACAACAATGAGCAGATTTCTATCAGTCGTTATCGCCGTTCTACTCGGTTCGACTGCGGCATTCGCCGGTTTACACTCGGAAGCAACCATTAACTTGATCGACGCAAGTTCTGCCGGATTAACCATTCAAGCTGAGTTGCCTTCAATCGCCGAATTGTCGGCCTCACCTGATTTCGCCACCGGCACATTTACCTTTAAGGATGATGAAACATCCGTTCCAACTATCACTCGCTGGATGACTCTACCCGAAGGTACATCCCCGGTTGTACGGGTTACCTCGAGTCAAACGCGTCTGGTTAACGCGGACGGTACACCTTCCGATGAGATTACCCGGAGCCAATTCCGTTCCAATTCAGTTTGGCCAGCCGAGCCATTTAGTATCAGCCCGGTAGGCGTCTATCGCGGCACTCCTGTCGCGGCAATCACGTTTTATCCTCTTCAATTGACCGAAGAAGGCTACGGGATCGAAAACGGATCCATCGAGCTTTCAATAGAGTTTCGCCCCGATGCGACGGCACCACGCCCAACGCCTGTCAGGGATCGCCCCGGCAGCCGGGCTATCCGTCATCTTGACGAGATGCTGATCAACCCGCCGCCCCGTGATCCTGCTGAGATCCAATCTCCCTATCTGGAACATATTTTGATCGTTTATGCGACCAGTATCGACCAGCTATCACGTCCCTACGTCGATACGCTTGCCGTCTGGAAGCGCCAGATGGGGTATAAAGTCACCATTTGGCCGGTCGATCTCGGTCAGATGAATGCGTTACAGATTCGCGACACAATTCGCACGACTTACTATGCGGAAGCCGAGTACCCCATCGATCACTTGATAATCATGGGAGGGGATTCGTTAGCCTCGACGCCGTATTTTCCGCCAGAACAAAACAAAGGTGACCACTATTACTCGCTGATGGATGATGGGGACGAGCTTATCTCCGACATTACGGTCGGTAGAATGTACGCACTCTCGAGTACCGATTTTCGCGGGGTTATCAAGCGATCAGTACGTTACGAACGTGAGCCGTTCCTGCAAGGAGGGAATGCCTGGTTTAAACGAGCGTTATACACCGCAGAAAACATCGCGGCTCCCGGCGGCCAGTTTGTTCCTTCGATGATTCAGCTCGGTCGTTGGATATGGCACCGTTGGGATCAGATGGGGTATGAGCCAATCGATACGCTCTACACGGGCGGTGACCCTGAGGATGCCCAACAGGTACGGGTACTTGTGCAGGATATTTTACGTAATGAAGGGGTTTCCATAGCGATTAGTCGAGGTTGGTTATATGGTTGTTTGGTCGAAGATGACGTGCCAGTTAGAACTAATAGGCGTAATCCCTTTGTCTCGGCGATCACCTGTCTCTCTTCCGGGGTGCAGTCAGACTTTTTTAGACTCACTGATAGAGCTACTTGTGACGGACCGATCGCCGATCTGGCAATCTGGGGGTTGACGCACTCGAAAACGAACAACTGTTTGATGGGTGGTCAGGTCAGAGCGATGTACCAGGTTGGAATGACCCAGCCCGGATATATCATGAACTATTCCAAGTTCCAGCTTGCGACCGATTACCGGATGGCCGAAGAGAATCTGGAAGAAGTCAGGTTACTTCTGTATGCTTACCGTTTGATGGGTGATCCAACTGTCGATGTCTTTACGGATACTCCGACTGCGATTCGGGCGGCTCATCTTGGGACACTCACGCCCGGGACGACGGCCTTTGATATCGATGTGACCAAAGACGGGGAAGTCCTGCCCGATGCAGTCGTCGCAATTCGCCAAGGCAATCAGTCGTGGGTAGCAAGCCCCGGTGATGATGGGACTGCCCGATTTATTTTCCCGGATGGCCTTGAAGAAGGGACTGTTACTGTTGCGGTGACTCACCACAATTCGGTGCCGTACTTTGCTTCGGTTCCAGTGAGTATGCAGAATGCAGATCTGTTCATGTCAGGTCACGAGCTATCCGGCCCGCATGAAGATTATCGCGCGGGGGATACACTTGAAGCCAGTGTCCTGATAGCCAATCTTTCGGACAGTCAAGTGAGCGACATCAACGTCGCATTCTCCAGCGAATCGGATTGGGTGAGTTTTGATCCTGTAGCTCGGGATATTGGTGACATTAGTTCCGGTGCTGATCTTGAATTCAATTTTGATATTGTGTTGGATCGTTCAACTCCCGATGCTGAACCGGTTCAGGTCAATCTGACGCTGACTTCGGGGGAAAGAGTCTGGCACGAGTCGTTCGAGTTCAATGTTTCGGCAGCGAACATCGTTTTGACCGGTATGGCATTTGGGCCCGGAGATCGTTTTGAGCGTGATCGTGAGTGCAGAATTCTGCCTCCACTTCGGAATGAGGGTTCAATCGGATCCGTAATACTCGATGGAGAATTGGTCAGTCTCAATCCCGAGCTTTTTGTGGTAACCGGAGCAAACGCCTGGTACAATGCAGCGAATCCGGATGCAAGGCTGACGCTTAATGGCCAATTTACGGTTCACCTCGACCCGACAGCTGTACCTGGGACAGAGGCACTGTTTGACTTGAGATTACGAGCACGAAACGACGATTCATTCCGTGACACTATTCGAATAAGTATCCCTGTGGGACGCAGAACTGCAACGGATCCGAGTGGCCCGGATGCGTATGGCTACTACTGCTTCGACTCGTTCGATCAGTCGTGGAGCAAGGTCCCGACTTTTGGTTGGCGGGAAATTAATCCGAGTGCGGATAATCCTGAGTTCGAAGGTCAAAATCTTCATATGGAGGATTGGGAAGAAGACGACGACAAATCGAGTGTTGTCGAGCTTCCATTTCCCTTTACTTACTATGGAGAAGAGTTCACCCACTTAACAGTTTGTACCAATGGCTGGGTAGCTTTTGGTGCTGACAAGAGCATTTTCGTTGATTTTCGCAATACCCAAATTCCGGGGGTGCTGGGACCTGACGCTCAACTTGCGGTAATGTGGGACGATTTCGTCATCACCGCTGATTGGGATAACCGAGGTGTTTTCGTCCATTATGTCGAGAACGAATCGATTTTCATCGTTGAGTGGTCGAAAATGCAAGTGTTCCGCGATAATACCGGCACCGCTCAAGAGTTCCAATTGATTCTCAAGGATCCGGAAGCCTGGCCAACCAGATCCGGCGACGGTGAGATCATCTACCAGTACAAGACTTTCAATGCCGCTGAAGGAAACTTTACCGATAACAAGTACTCCACTATTGGCATCAAGAACCTCGATGGAACTGACGGGATTCAGTACACCTATTGTAATCAGTATTTCGAAGAGCAAGGTGCGCGGCGTATCGACAATGGCACGGCATTGCTTTTCACAACCGATTTCGACCTGAGCTGGGGATCCGTTTCCGGCCGGGTCAGCCGCTTTGAGAATGACAACGAGGCACTGAGCGGCGTGACTGTCACCATTCCCGGTGTTGCAACAACGCTGTCGAGTGCCCAGGGGACGTTTGAGCTTCCCAATGTGCCGGTCGGACAGTACACCTGTACCTTTTCCAAAGTTGGTTTCAACCAGGGCCGTGTGGCAATTGAAGTACTCGAAAACGAAAACACTGTAGCCAACGCCCGTTTGACTCATCCGGTGGCAGATATTGCTCAAGAATCGCTGAGTGCATGGCTTGATCCGGGCGATGAAACTGGCCATTGGGACTTGAACGTCGCGAACGGAGGAAACGGTGAACTTGACTTCCACCTTGCGCTTCGATATTCGGATGGCTCAGCGCCGACTCTTCCACAACGTATGGAGACTCCCATTTCACGTCTCTACCAAGGAAATAGTAATTTCCACGGGCTTGAGATAATCGGGGACAACATCTTCATTACCTCTTCTGGAGATCCAAATAACCCTGTTCCAGATGATAATTACATCATTATACTGAATCGGCAGGGTAACGAAGTTGCGAGATTCAGACAACCCGCAATCACTGGCAATGGATTCCGTGATCTTGCCTTTGATGGAACCTACCTTTGGGGCGGTGAAGATTCGATGGTCGTTCAATTCGACCTTCAAGGTAATCGTATCCGATCGATAAGGGTTCCCGTTTATCAATTCAATGGCAACCAAGATTCGCTTGCGCAACCAGCCGCACTTGCCTGGAATCGCGAAGATTCGACATTGTTGATGGCCTATCGAAATTCACCGATCTATGAAATGAACATGGCGGGCGAAATCGTCGGTATCCATCGTTTTACTCTACCACGTCAGGTACCCGATATCTATGGACTCGCGTGGAATGAGGGCGACCCGGATGGAATGCCTGTCTATGCGATGATCCGCAATTCGCCAGATGGTCGGGAAGTTTCGCTCGCCAAGACGAACTTTGCCGAATCGAAGGTGGTGAAGCAACTATCAACCTACAATGGCCAAAGAGGCTCCGGGCTTGCTATAGGATTTGATTGGGAACGTTTTAAGACTGTAGTCGCTACTGCCACTTCAGACGCACAGGATGGGACTGACACGTTAAAGGTTTTCGAGCTTGGTCCCGATACCCGCGGGGTCAATTTCAACAGAGGCATGTTGCATGTTCCACCCGGTCTGACTTTGTCGGTACCGATTCAGTTTTCGTCGAAGGGAATGTTGAACGGTGAATACCGCTATTCGTTCGTCACCTTCCACAACGCATTGTCGGATTCGATCGTAACACCGGTGATTTTCGAAATTCGACCTGGTGCGGGAGTCAGTGATCCTGACCTTGTTCCGAGCGAGTTGGAGCTTGAGGCTGCTTACCCCAACCCTTTCAATAACGTGACTCGGTTCAGTTTTGCATTGCCGCAAGCCGGTACTGCGCGGCTGACTATCTACGACATCGATGGACGTACGATTGCGACCGTTGTTCATGAACGATTGGAAGCCGGGCGTCATACGGCGCTGTTCAATGCCGGAGAGCTTAGCTCTGGTGTGTACTTCGCCCGATTAGACGCCGCAGGTACCAGCCGAACAGTCCGAACGGTACTGCTGAAGTAACAGACCGGGTACTAACTACTGAATTCAAGCTGCCGGTCGATTGAGGCCGGCAGCTTGAATTAAATATTATGGTATGCGCAAATATTGCGCATATTGTTTTGGTTTATCGTCTTATTATTTGAAAAGGTTAACCTGAAATTAAAAATAAATTTGTAAAGCATTCTAAAAACGTATCGCCATCCGCCTTAATCTCCTGCCCTCAAATCCCGAATTAATTCCCCTAAAGTCGCCCTGCAAGTATTGCATTTAAGCGCAAATATTGCTATATTACGGAGCCTGATGAATCTGCGGGTAATTCTCCTTATTTTACAAGAGAATCCCGTCTTTCCGTAGCGGCCCCCGCCTTAGCACTTCCCAATTAAGTGCCGCAACACCCCCCGGTGACGGAAGCATTTACCTCCTATTTCTACCACTCCATAACTTGAGGTGATGGTTATGAAACGCACCGCGACCGTTTCAAGCCTTTCTGTGCTCGGAAGTATTTTATTGTTAACTTCCGCTTTTGCACAGGTGTTCAATTTTGTCGAAACCGAAGGCGCTCAGCACATTCTTCTCCTTAGCCCGCCTTACATTGATGGTGACATACTCGTGGCAGGTGATGAGGTTGCTGTATTTTCACCCGGTGGAGTATGCGCGGGTGCGACGACTATCGAAGGTGACGGCCCATACTCGATAATAGCGTATGGTGCATTCGAAGACTCTCCGGGATTTTCGAATGGCGAGGCTATGAGCTTCAAGTTATGGGATGCAAGTGCGGAAGTATTGCTTGACGCTAACTCAGTCCCGAATACTATCACCTTTACACCTGAGGCAGTGAGTATCGTGAGTTTGTATTCGATGAGCGAAGTTGGTCCACGTATCGTATGTTGGGGCCTATTCCCCGATAATTTCGGTGAGGTCGCAATTGGCGATTCGCGAAATATGGAATTGACAGTTCATAATGTCGGGCGTGAATCGGACCTCGAAGTGTTCATTTCATCAAATAACGATGATTTTACACTGAGTGATTCCGATTTAACCATCTCTGCTGGCGACACAGAGATAGTCATTGTTACTTTCACGCCTGACGCAATAGGCGAATCCGTTTGCTCAATGACAATAGAATCTAATGACCAGTTTAATCCAGGTGGCGGGTTTGTGGTTCGAGGCGTCGGCGTCGCGGCCGGTGCGCCGGAAATTGGGCTCTCTATGGGCTCGATTGAATTTGGGGGAGTGACCTTAGGCTCGTCTTTGATGACGACGCTCACGGTCTCGAACGTCGGGTCTGCGGATCTCACCATTTTCTCGATTGAAGACAACAACTTCGATGCGAACGTCTTCACTACTAACTTTAATAATGACAATGACATCGTGCTCAGTCCGAATTCTTCGGTTGACGTCGAAGTCATTTTCACGCCTAATGAGGCGACCTTTTACGAGGCTTCGCTTGAAATCGCCTCCGACAACCCGGGCGGGGCTGTCTCAGTTGGGTTATCCGGTACGGGACTCGAGCCGACACATTTTGATTTCATCCAGACCGGCACAAGTCACACGATGTTCGTCGAAGCGGCGCAACTTGACGGGTCGGCCATTCCTGCCGGATGGCAGATTGGCGTACTTACCCCATCAGGATTGTGCGCCGGTGCGGTGACGGTTGGAGAAGGTCAGATTTCCTTTGGCGTACCAACCTATGGCGACGACAACAACACTGGTGAAACAGACGGGTTCACAACCGGACAGACTTTTGATGTTCGGATCTGGAATCCCTTCGGTGAAGTTGAGTACACGCCCTTTACCTTCTACATCAGTGGACCTCAAACCTGGGTGACCGATGGTTTCACGACTTGTGAACTGGTCGCTCAGACCTCCGCCGCTGGCGAGATTTACTTCAGTGCCGGATCCCTTACACATAATTTTGGCGAAGTCGCGGTCGGTTCATACTTCGATTGGGAGCTGACTATCACCAATCAGGGCAGTGGAGTCCTGGTGATCGAGGCTCTCAATTTTAGTGGATCCAACCCTGATGCATTCAGTGCTGTGGGCTTTAATGCCAATAGCGAAATCGCTCCGCAAGGCGGAACACTTACCATTCCGATTCGGTTTGCGCCTCAGAGTGCTATGGACTTGAGCGCAACTGTAATGGTAGTTTCGAATGATGGCAACGAAAGCCAGGTAGAAATCGCGTTGAGTGGCGCTGGAACCGAGGTGATCGAGCCGATGATCGGCATCTCCCAAAGTAGTTTTGACTTTGGTCAGGTCGATACCCGCGATATAGTCAGCAATACGCTCACTATCAGCAACAACGGCACCGGCACGTTAACGCTTGGTTCTTTCAGCTTTGTCGATGTATCCGGAGGAGAAGGTGGATTCAGTTACGAGTGGAATGGAAGTGGTACCCTCGAGCCGAACGCTTCGACCGATGTGATGTTGTTCTTTGCACCCGGTGAAGCTGGCGAATATAGCGCAACCTTCAGAATCGAGTCAGATGATGCAGACTCACCAACTGACGTGGTGCTTACAGGTGTGGGTGTGGTTGGGCCTTTCTTCCGATTTGCTCAAACCGGCGCGAGTCACAGCATCGTTGTAAACGCCGCTTCTCTCGATGATCAGTTGCTGGTGGGCGGGGACATGATCGGCGCGTTCACCCCGGGGGGCACCTGCGCTGGAGCAATAACGCTGTCCAACGGAGAGACTTATCCTGCCGGTTTCGGCGCATTTGGAGCTGAAGGCGAAACACCCGGCTTCACTGACGGGCAGACGATCTCTTTCCGAGTCTGGGATGCCACCACCGGTGCGGATTACGCAGCAAACGCGATTAGAGTTTCCGGAGATCAGAGCTGGCATTCAGGCGGCTTGACCACTTACATGCTTTTGAGTCAGTCGAACGCTGCACCGGAAATCGATATCGCCGAAGAGGATTTGTTACACATCTTCGGTCAGGTAGCAGTCATGTCGGTGTCGGAATGGGAATTGTCGATTTCCAACCTCGGCGGCGCGGCATTAACCATCTCCAACATTTCTACTGAAGGCGAAGCCTTTTCAACAGATTTCGCGGGTGAGTTCAGCATCGAACCGAATAGCAGCGCAACCGTCACCGTGCTCTTTACACCGGATGCGGCTACTGAATTCGCAGGCTCGCTCTTGATCTCTTCCAATGACTTCAATGAAGGAGAGCTTGAGATCAGCCTGTTCGGTGTCGGCACCGAGGTCATTGAGCCGAACATTGTCGTTGAGCCGACGTCAATCGAGTTTGGCGCTCTGGATACTCGTGATCAAATGATCAATTCCGTAACCGTCTCCAACACCGGGACTGGAGCGTTGACCATCACAAGTATCGGCTTTGTCGAAGAGCAGGGCGCATTTTCGTTAAACTGGAATGAGAATGCGACACTCCCCGCAGGCGAGTCAGTCGACATTTCCGTGACATTTGCTCCTCCGGATGCCGGAGATTATGCGGCAGTGATCCGCATCGTTTCAGACGACGAGGACGCACCGGAAATCGATGTCACACTCAGTGGAAGTGGTTTTGTTGGTCCTCATTTCTCCTACACTCAGACCGGTACCTCGCACTCGCTCCTTCTGAATTCCGCTGAGCTTGACGGAGAGCAGTTGGTTGCTGGCGATGAAATAGGCGTTTTCACGCCGGATGGCATCTGTGCCGGAGCGATTATCCTTAGCATGGTGGGAGGAGCTTCACCTGCTAACCGCCTACCTGGTCACGGCGTGTTCCCCGCCGGCTTTGCCGCATTCGGGGATGACCAGGGTACTCAGGATGTCGTCGAAGGATTTACCAATGGTCAACCGTTCGAATTCCGGCTTTGGGATGCTGACGGCGGCGAGGAATACGAAGCGACATTGATTTTCGTCTCGGGGCAACAAGCCTGGCAGAGCGCGGACGGGTTTACGGAACTACGTCTCTCCGCCCAATCCGAAGCAGCGCCAGAGATCGAACTTTCCGCAGCAGGGTTTGACTTTGGTGAGGTTTTGGTTGAAAGCTCCGAGGATTGGACTTTTGAAATCCAAAACATTGGCGGAGCCAACCTCACGATTTTTGGAATTACCTCCAACCAAGGTTCGTTTATCACTGATTTTGAAAGTGAAATCTCGATAGAGCCCAATAGCTCTCTCGTCGTCACTGTGACTTTTGCACCAGACAACGAAGGCTTTGTCTCAGGCGACCTTATCATCACCTCGAATGATGGTAATGAGGGCGAGCTTGCAGTTTCACTCAACGGAACCGGAACTATCCAGCGGATTCCTGACATCACTCTCTCGGTTGACCAGATCGATTTTGGTCCTATAGCAATCGGGCAATCGGTCAGTTCTTCCGTTGTTATCCGGAATGAAGGAACCGGCGACCTGAACATAAGCAGCATATCAGTGAACGGCACTGGCTTCTCGACTACCCACGAGGGTGCGGAGACGATAGCCGCCGGTGCTTCTATTGAAATAGCGATCTGGTTTACGCCCGAAGAAGTTGGAGCTTATGAGGGGACACTTTCGGTTAATTCGGACTCACCTGATGAAACCGAAGTCATTGTCTCCCTCAATGGTGAGGGCTACATACCTCGCCATTTCGAATTCGCTTCGACGAATGCGAATCACTCATTGTTGGTCAGTGCCGCCACAATCGATGGCAGCGACCTTGAAGTTGGCGATGAGATCGGCGTCTTCACTCCCGGAGGGGATTGTGCCGGCGCGTTGCGTCTTGCCGACGACGAAGACGGGATTTATCCCGCCGGTGTTGCTGCGTGGGGCGCTGAAGGTCAGACTCCGGGTTTTACTACGGGTCAGGCTTTCACCTTCCGCCTTTTCGACGCATCGGCTGATGTCGATGTTGAGGCTGAAGTCGAATTTGGCGCAGGCCCACAGTCCTGGGTGAGCAACGGCATCACTGATGTGACGCGTCTCTTTGCGTTCACACAGGCGCGCCCGATTCTCGTTCTTTCCGCTGAGTCGTTCGACTTTGGTGAAGTTGCTCTCGGTCAGGAATCGAAATGGAGTTTCACTATCTCCAATATCGGTGAGGCAGCTCTCGTTGTCGGCAATATCGCTACCGGTGATGAAGCATTTACAACTGATTTTAGTGGAGAAACCTCGCTTGAGCCCGACGCTTCAGTTGAAGTAGTCGTCACCTTCACTCCGACGGAAGCGATTGGTTACTCAGCCAACCTGACGATCTCCTCCAATGATCCCGACAATGCCGAAACCACAATTACTATTGCAGGAACCGGTACTGAAGTTATCGTTCCTGAAATAGCTTTATCGGCTTTGTCACACGACTTTGGTGAGGTGCCGCTTGGTCGCGATGGCGAATGGATGCTCACGATTTTCAACGAAGGTGCTGGCGAACTGACGATTGAGAACGTCTCTTCTTCTAATAATGAGATATTCTTTGCAGGCTTCGAGGGTCAGATTGCCATTGGAGCACATAGTTCGACTGACATCGGTGTCATCTTCACTCCTGCGGAACTCAGAGAATATTCAGGCACCTTGACCATCGAATCGACGGATGAGGATGAAGGCGACCTGGTTGTTGAGCTATCAGGCGTTGGTGGTCAACCCGGACCACATTTCGAGTTTACCCAAACTGGCGATAACCATTCGATGCTGGTTAATAACGCCACCATCGACGGGGAAGCACTTGTTCAGGGTGACGAAATCGCGATCTTTACGCCGGACGGGCTCTGTGCCGGTGCGTCGGTACTTGCACCGGGAGATGGTGGGAATTTATATCCGATTGGTCTTGCCGTTTGGGCAGACGATTCGCGAGTGGAAGGTCGGCAAGGTTTCTTCCCGGGTGAAGGCTTCTCCTTCAGGATGTTCGATTTAACAGCTCAAGAAGAAATCGACGCCACGCCGATCTACCTTGAAGGACCGAATGTTTTCGGAGCCGGGCAGTTTACCTCGCTTCGACTGGTCGCCGAGCATAACGCCCAACCCGACATTGCGTTATCGACCGATGGTATCGCTTTCGGTGGAGTTATTATAAGCGAAGTCGGGATAATGAACTTCCTGATCACAAACGAGGGAACCGGTAGTCTCGAAGTAAGCAGAATCTCTAGTTCAACTCAGTTCTTCGCACCGGTCAATGGTGGCGGGTTCACGGTTGAAGCAGGTGGCCAGATTGAAATTGGCGTTACGTTTACCCCCGAGGAAGTCGCGGAATATCAAGCAGTCCTGACCATCGAATCAAATGACGGCGACGAATCTTCCGTCTCAATCGACCTGTCAGGTGCAGGACTTGCCATGCCACCGGCTGACATAGCGACAAGCGAATCTTCGCATGATTTTGGCAGTATAGCGTTTGGCAATTGGGCTGGTTGGCAATTCGAGGTCTTTAACAATGGTTATAGCGATCTTGAAGTTTATTCCATCGTTTCTTCGAATGATGCTTTCAGGGCGATACAGGGTCAATTCGTTGTCAGCCGAGGCGAATCATCAAGCGTCATGGTAATGTTCACGCCCGCTGAGGAACGCGGTTACGAGGGTACATTATCCATAGAGTCAAACGATCCCGACGAAAACCCGGTAGTGATCAATCTCAGTGGAAGTGGAATCAATGAAGGCGAACCCGATATTGTCGCGTTCAGCCGGGATCAAAACGTCTGGGAAGCGGAGATGTTCACATCCTCAGTCCGCGAATTTGTGATCGCGAACGAAGGTAATGACGTCCTGAATGTCGAGGCCGCCTCTTACCAGGACGGGGATTTCTCGGCGGCTTTCGATGCGATGAATATCGGACCCGGATCGTCCTCGAGCTTTTATGTGACCTTCCGTCCAACGGAGACGGGCGAGCGGGCTGGCAGGTTCGTTATCACCTCCAACGATCCTGATGAGCATGAATTTGTGCTCGAACTGAATGGTGTTGGTCTCGCCGCCGGTCCTCACTTTGAGTTTAGTACTTCTGCAGAGAACCATTCATTATTAGTTTCCTCAGCCGCTATCGATGGGGAACTGATGGTCGAAGGCGATGAAATCGCTGTCTTCACAACCGATGGCGTCTGTGCCGGATCGGTCATCCTGACTCCTGAAGAAGGCTCCTTATTCCCGGCCGGATTTTCAGCATGGGCTGATGACCGGGATCGTGCAGGAACTCAAGGTTTCCAAGTTGGTGAAGCATTTTCATTCAGACTTTGGGATTTAAGCGCTCAGGAAGAAATTGAAGCGTTCCCGAACTGGGAAGATGGTCCACATAGCTTTAATGTAGATGGTTTTACTGAACTAAGTCTGGTTGCTGAGCATGAGCGTAGTCCTGTTCTACGGCTTAGCTCCAACGAGAACAACGTCGGTGAAGTGATCGTCGGCGAATCGGTAGAAATCACCGAGATGGCCTCGAATGTCGGGACCTCACTTCTCGAGGTGAGCGAAGTCGTCGTCGAAGGCGCAGGCTACGTGCTTGTCTCGGCGGGTAATTTCGCTCTGGAGCCGGGAGAGAGTCATCCGATCACGATTCGATTCACTCCGCAGGAGGTTGGCGGGTCGAATGCCCAAACCACGGTCATGAGTAATGGTGGGAACGGGAGTATTGTTACCTTCGGCGTCGGAGTTGAGCCTCCACCTGCCGATATTCAGCTTTCGGATGAATTCCATAATTTTGGCGAAATCACCATCGGCAACACTGCCTCGTGGCGGTTCGAAGTTTCAAATACCGGCTATCTTGACCTCACCGTTGAGGATATCATCTCATCCGACCAGGCGTTCTATTTCGAGCCCGAACAATTTGTGGTCGCGAGGGATGAAGTAGTCAACGTTACTGTCTATTTCGAGCCGTCCGAAGAACGTGGATATGAAGCTGTTCTCTCGATCGTCTCGAACGATCCGGATGAAAATCCCGCTCAAATCAATGTCATCGGTGCGGGAATCACCGAAGGTGCGCCGGATATCGACATCGCGCGCCGCGAGAATGATATCTGGGAAGCCGAACTATTTGGAACAGTTTCACAGGAATTTGTCGTATTCAACACCGGTAACGATGTCCTGCATGTTGAGGCTTCCCAACAAGCCTCCGGTGACTTTACCACCACCTTCGATGCAATGACCATCAACCCGGGTGGAGACGAGAGTTTCATGATCGACTTTTCGCCGACCGAATTGGGCGAGCGAAACGGTCAGTTTGTGATTGTGTCGGACGACCCGGATGAGCAGGAATACGTGTTGAATGTCTCTGCAAACGGACTTCAGCCCGGGCCGCACTTTGACTTCCAGACGACCGATATGAATCATTCGCTCCTGATAACCGAGGCGACTATCGACGGTGAGTCATTGGTTGCGGGGGACGAAGTGGCCACATTCACTCCGGCAGGCGTCTGCGCTGGGGCAATGGTTCTGTCGGATGAAGAGGGTAGTCCCCTGCCGACCGGTATTGCCGCCTGGAGTGATGATGACGGGACGGAAGAAGTGGAAGGCTTTACAGTTGGCGAAGCATTCACCTTCCGCGTCTATGATCTTTCATCGAGGCGTGAATTCACCGCGACACCAGAATACCTGGAAGGGCCTCAGGTCTGGGTTCGCGACGCGTTTACCACACTTTCGCTCGCTGCCTACACCGAGCGTGTCGCCTTGATCGATGTCTCGCCAGTATCGATAGAATTCAACCTGACTCCGGTTGGACAAGCTCGCTCAGCATCATTGACTGTTCAAAACGTCGGCGACGCCGATCTGGTCGTGAGCGACATCGAACTGGGTGACGAGCCTTTCAGCATCGATTTCGATGGGGAATTCTCGCTTGAACCCGGTAATTCACGTGATTTTACCGTTACTTTTGCACCTCCGGTGGAAGGTGAATTTGAGGAGGCAATGGTCTTGGTTTCAAATGCTGCCAATGCGGAACGCTATGAGGTGTTGGTAGCTGGAACCGCCCTTGCCGAAGGGCCTCCCGTTGTTGAGGTTTCAGCACGTTCGCACAGTTTTGGAGAAGTTTTGGTCGGGCTGCGTCAGAATTGGGCTTTCACAATCATGAACATGGGTGCTGAAAACCTTAATGTTACAGGTCTATCGGCAGCCGGGCATGGCTTCTCAGTGGATCCATCCGATGATTTCACCTTGGAACCGGGCGGTATGCGCTATGCCACCGTCACGTTTGAACCAGATGAGGCGGCCGAATTCAACGCAATCATCGCGGTTCGTTCCAACGACCCTGAAAACCCGGTTGTAAATGTTGCAGTGGATGGTCTTGGTACTCTGGGTAGCGCTCACTGGGCTTTCCTCGAAACCGACAACAACATGTCGATTCTGGTCAACTCCGCTGAGATTGATGGAAATGCGATTGCAGTGTTGGACCAGGTTGGCGTCTTTACCGAGGCTGGAGCTTGCGCCGGGGTGGCAATCTACCA
>Ga0172380_10004955_pt1 | contig 16579 bp, 8 predicted proteins | sample Leawe162metaG_FD_119747 | JGI IMG/M metagenome (GOLD analysis project Ga0172380, IMG submission 119747) | Leachate microbial communities from a municipal landfill in Southern Ontario, Canada - Leachate well 162 metaG | ecosystem: Engineered > Solid waste > Landfill > Unclassified | place...
CTGGGCTGCGCCATCGGGCTACACCGTGGATCATTACGCGATCAGCGCGTCCGAATCGGCCGGCAATACCAGCCTCAGCTACAGCGTGGCGGCAAGCGGCACCTCGGCCACCTTGACCGGGCTGAAGTCGGGCACCGGCTACAGCGTGGTGGTCTCCGCCTGCAAGGATGCCGCGTGTGCCGAAGCGGGCAGCGCGGCGGCGGTGTCCGGCACAACTTCCGAAGAGTATTGGCAGTTGCAGGGCAGCGGGAATAGCACCAGTGGTTTGGCCCGCATAGTCAGCGATGGCAATGCGTTAATCAGCGCTACCCGCATTGGCCCGGATGCCGGTGGATCAACAGCCTCACGCATTCAGCTGTACTACAAATCCAGTTTATCTCACGGACCGAGCATAGCGGTTACTTCGCAAGACACCGATGCAGCTATTTCTTCCAGCTATCTGAGCTTTACCAGTTTCGGGACCTCTTACGGCTTGGTGACACCATCACCGCCAGCGACATTGGTAAGCGAAGCCGGTGGCGTCCATGCAGTGCCGTTAAAGAGTGGGGGCGTGAGACTTTTCTTTGACCCACTCGGCAGTGACCGCAAGAGCCGCATCATGTATCTCGACAGTAAGGACGGTTATGTTGGCCGCGACTTTAACAGCGGAAGCGCCACAAACTGCTCGACTGCAGCCGATTACAATACCGGCGGCGGATGCGCGCCAACCGTGATCATCGGCGTCGAAGGAGATTCCATCCAGCCAAACAGCAAAATTGCCCATGCACGTCAATTCAAGGTCGGATTCCCTGCGCTCAACGATTGGCGCTGGGATCAGGCAGTCGGCACATTCATGGTGTTCACCACGGATAGCATCCCGGGTTGTACTACCTATATGATGAATCACGCGTACGCAATTTGGGATGGTACAAACTGGGTTGTGCAATACGAAAGTAATGGGTGTCCAAAATTATTCAAGAGTGCCCAGGCCGCCTTCCCGCTACATATAGGCGGCGTTAACTACAAGCTTTACTATGGCGACCCGTCGGTTACAACGGGAAGGCTGAGCACTTCCCTGCCATTTCTCGGACCAAAAAAACTCATCTACGCCGATGGCACGCTAAGCGGCAGTGCAAGCAGCGTGGATTTCGAAGACTGGGAGGCGACCAGCTCGTCACGCAATGTGAACTTCCTCTGGCCGGATGGAAACCCGCTTGACGACCAAGCCGAGGGTTACATCGATGACTATCATTTTATGACACCCACCGGCAGCCTGGATCTACAGGTCATGTATCTCGCCATTACCAACGGCACAGAAACACCGTTCGGTGCGGCGGCAATTCTGCTGAACCCTTAGCGAACCGGATTGCTACCGCTCATGTTGGCTCTGCGGAAACGATATATTGAAATGTGAGATAGTCGGGCAGGTCATGGGCTGGAATCAGCAACTCCCGGCCTGTCTGAGGATTCGCCAGCCTCATCAACTGCCCTGAAGCCGGCTGATTCGCGGTAGATCGCTCCTGATCGTTCTTGTAAACACGCGAGACCGCCTTCACGGAATAACCCGCCTCCTCGACGGCACGAATGATGGATAGCCGATTAAACCAGCGTATATGCGTAATATCGCAAATCCCTGCGGGAACGTAGCGCGCGTCACCGCACACAAAATTCAGCAGAAAATCCGGATGCATCACATTGGGGACCTGCACCAGCAATAACCCCTCCGCAGACAGAAGAGGCCGCAAACTTTGCAGCGCCTGCCAAGGATCGTGCAAATGCTCCAGCACATCGGCGAGCATGATGACGTCGAAGCGTTGCTCCGTCTTGAAATCCTCGATGTAACAAGCGTGAAGCTCATTATAATTCTCGGCATTGGGCGCGATGCGCTCGGCTACCGGTTCGATGGCGACAATGCGCCCCGCGAACCCTCTGTTGCGCAAAACTTTCCCCACACCCCCCGGACCTGCACCCACATCAAGGATTGATTGTGCGTTCAGCGGAACATGATCGATCAAATGCATGGGCGCATAAACTGCCGAATACGCTGTTTTTTCCTGCAAAGACATCATTTTTCCTTATCAAGAAACAATAGTACGCACCTCAAGCCGCAAACCGTGACAGCAAAAATTGCTCCAACTCTTTCACCGGCGATTCGTTCTCGAATATCTTGCCGATATTCTGCTCGATGCGCTGTTGAATTTCCTTACGCCATGCAGCGTCAGTTCCCAGCCGTAACGCGATGGCGACATAATCCTTCTTATCCCGCGCGATCAGCTCATCCAACCCCATAGCCTTGAGCATCGCATAGCTCTGCCGCCCGCGCATGAACTCCCCGGGCAGCGTCACCATGGGCAAGGCGCAGGCGAGGGCGTCAAGCGAGGTGTTGCCCCCTGACCAGTGCAGCGTATCGAGCATCACGTCACACGAACAGTTGACCTGTAAATACGCGTCATGATCCATGCGCGGCAGAAAAATCACACGTTTGAGAACCTCCAGTTTGCGCGCTGTCATGCCCCGCTGCAGACGCGCCATGAAAGCCTGCGTAACCGTTGCGAACATGCCCTGAAAAAAAACCAGCGTCGCCTTCTGATCCTGTTCCAGAATATCCAGAAATATTTCGTCGTTGTCCGGATGAATCTTGTATAGGGACTGCGGGCAGAGGTATAAATTCCGCTCCACCGGCAGGGAAAATCGCCGCCGATCCGCATGAGAGGAACATGACGGCCTCATATAATGCGTCCCGATACCGCCCAGCAAAACCAGTTGCTCGGCATAGTGCTCACGGGCATTTTCCGGCTCCATCGAGGCGCATGACAGGTAATAATCAATATTGCGGTGGCCGGTAGTAACGGGATGTCCCCATGCCACGCACTGAACCGGAGCAAGGCGCATGGCGCCCAGCATGCAACCGGTCACATCCATACCCATTTCCGGATATATCAACATATCCAGACCATCGCGCTTGATGCGTCGGGCAATTTCAGCGGCTTCCACACCGAATAACCGGTTGTAATGCTCGACGGATGCTTCAATTTCCTCAGTCACGGCATCGCGCCAATGTCCGGTATAGTAAACAAAAACCTCAAAGCGCTCGCGATCCAGCGAGGTAATCCAACTTTTGAAATAAGAGCCCACCGTACACTTGCGCAGGAAACTGGAAATGAAACCCACCCTCAGCCTGCGCTCGGCCACATTTCTTCCCCGAGGGATAGGCTCAAAAAACTCCGGCACCACGCCGGACAGGACATCCGCGACAAAACCGGCATACTCGGACTGCAACTGCCGATCATTCTGCCCCTGGTAGGCGAGATAAAAATTCCCCCATTGCAGTTGGGCCAGCGCCTGTGCTGCCGGCAGTCGCTTGAAATGTCCGGCGTTTTCCCTCAATCGCGCCAAGCCTTCGATATATTTCTGGCGCGCGGCACACACATCGGCCTGGTCAGCATAAATGGGGGGCAATGCCAGGCACTCACCCAACAATGCCGTCAGATTATCTGCATCCAATTCGTAGGCACGGCGATAAGCCGCCAGAGATTCATCCATTTTGCCCAATTCTCGCTGCACATAACCCAGCCAATTCAACAACGCGATATTGTCAGGTTTTAATGCCAGAGCACGCTTGAATGCCTGCTCAGCCTCCTCCAGTTTCACTTGCGCGAGCTGCGCCTGGCCCAGACTATAGCTGGCTTCGAAATCGCTGGGATCAAGTTTTGCCGCCTGCCGGTAACTTTCCTCCGCACCCGCCATGTCACCGGACTCGTGCAAGGCTTTGCCGAGATTGAACCATGCCAGCCGATAATCCGGGCTCAGCCGAACCGCTTCGCGAAAACAACCTAGCGCTTCCGGCAACTCTCCCTTGATCTTGAACAAATTCCCCAGGTTGTTGATGGCGCGCGCATAACCGGGATGGCAACGAACCGCTTCGCGGAAACAATGCAGCGCCTCATCGATGCGCTGCATCCCTTGCAAAACCACTCCGAGATGGTTGTATGCCGGCGCCAGGTTGGGGTTAAGCGCCAGCGCCTGCCTGAATAGTATTGCGGCCTCTGCGGGTTCATTCTGATCCTGCCTGACCAGTCCCAGGCTCAAAGAATAAAGCGGCTGATGCTCATCTAGGCGGATCGACTTTTTTATGAAATCTGCCGCCTCATCAAACTGGCCCGTTGCTTGCGCAATCAAGCCCAGACGATGCCATGCCTCGGCAAAATCAGGCGCGCTCTGCGCTATCTCCAGATACAACCGGCGCGCATCCTCCAGCTTGCCGGAGCGGTGCAGCCGGGTTGCACGTTCCATCAACCCGCTTACGCCCATCGATGCTCACTCTCTCTGGGCGCGGGATATTGATTACTCTGACAGATCATCAAACCCTTCCACCCCTTTTGCCTTGAGCGCCTGAAGATAGGCCGCTTCAAGGTTGCGTGTATGGCGGTCCATATCCACCAGCGGCGATTGCGCGATGCCGGCCAGGATTTGCTCCTTCACGCTTGAGTAAAACAGCTTGTCCGTTGCCGGCGCGCCACGATCTCGACATATTCCTGCCCGCTTTGTGCAATTGTATCTTCCACCCCGAGATTCCTCAGGATGCTGAAAGACGAGCGCTCACCGTGACGCTTGCCGCACAAGGTCACCACGGGGACACCCATGTCCAGTGCCTCAAGCGTACCGTTCGCGCCACCGTAGGGGAAAGTGTCGAGCGCAATATCCACCACGCTGTAGCGCGCCTGATTGACGGATTCCTCGGCGGCGGCGGGAAGGAACACGACGCGCGCAGCATCAATCCCGGCTTCCTTGAGCCGCTTCAGATAACCAGGTTGCGCCTCGGCGCTCAAGGGCGAAAACACCAGATAGGCCATCGGCAAGCGCTCCAGCACCGCGCGCCAGATTGACAGACAACGCGCGCTCAGCTTCAGCAAAGTCACGAACGCCGCCAGAGTTACGGCATTGCCCGGCAAGCCGAGCTGGCTACGCGCGTAGCCATGATCTTGTGCTTGTGGAATAGGGCGATAGGGATAAACACAGCCCTGCATCGGCAGCAACGTTTCAATCTGATAATTCTGGCTATCCGGCACATCGGCGAAATGGTCGGTCAACTTGTAATCGATCGCCTCGCATCCCACCGCCCCTGCGCTTGCGATGTGCGTGATCTGCACCCGCGCCGGCTTCAGCGCCAGAATACCCGGTGAAGCGCCCTGGGTATGCGTGGACAAGTCCACCAGAATATCCAGCTCGTCCCGCGCGATCAGTTTGGCCGCCGCAACCTCATCCAGCGCCTTCAATTTGACGAATTTGTGGCTGGCGGCGACAAACTTGTCGGTCCATTCATCCTGCACGTGCGAAAGGGAATAGCAGTAAACCTCGAAGCGTGAGGTGTCATGGCGGCTGATGGCCTGATACATCATTTTACCCATAACATGATTGCGCAGATCGGCGGAAAGATAACCCAGGCGAATTTTTCCGGGGCTACGCACTTCGGGCAAAACCATGCGCTCGGCAAATACCTGTTTCAGCGCCAGGTTATATTGCTGGTAGAGGTGCGACATATCGCGCCCATCCACATCAAAAAACAGCAGCAAATACACCAGTTGCGCAAGGCCATCCAGCAAATCTTTCAATTCTTTGTGCGGATATTCCCCCTTCAGCAACCCACTCAGATAACGCTCGCCTTTTTTCGCCTCGCCCAGATATTGGCACGCTTCAAGCCCATACAGCGCAAGCTGCAAGCAGGGTTTACAGTGCCGCTCGAACTGCCGGAAATTTTCCAGCCACAGACCGATCTTTCCTCCCGCCAGCAATACCTCGCCCAAGGCCTGGTATGCCGATGCGTTTTCCGGTTGCAGCTCCAGCACCCGGCGATAATAGCCCGCCGCCCTTTCACCCTGCCCGAACTCCTGCAGCGCCACACCCAGATTAAAATAAGCATCGGCGTTGTCGGGCTGCAACATGATGGTGCGGAGATACTCGGCAATGGCTTCATTCGGCTGCCCCAGTTTCTGCAAAGCCACCCCCAGATTGAAGTGGCTGTCTGCATCGTTGGGTCTGGCGGCAACGGCTTGGCGCAATGTGTCCAGTGCTTCTTTTCCCTGCCCCAGATAGCCCAGCGCCAGGCCCAGATCATTCAGTATCTCTGTCGAAGCCGGCCTGATGTCGAGCACCCGGCGAAAAGCGCCAACCGCCTCCGCATACCTGCCCTGCACATAATCGAGCCGCCCCAACGCAGCCCAGGCATCGGCATAGCGCGGTGCCTGTCTGACGGCCTGCTCGAAACAGGTGCGCGCCGATGCCATTTCGCCCTGTGCCTTGAGCACCATACCCAGCATATAGGCAGCCGGTGCGTATTCCGGTTGATCCTCCAGCACCTGGCGATAAAGTTTTTCGGCTTCCGGCAATTGACTGGCCTGATGGAGCCGCAACGCCTCCTGAAACAGTGCTTTCAGATCCTCCATGGACAACTTTCCGGCAAAGGTGCCAAAAAGCGCTTTTTCTTCTGCGGCGCGCGCATAAGCGTCTTCGAGGTGGCGCACGTAGGCATTCATATCCACCAGCGGAGAATTTTCCAGCCCTGCCTGGATCTCATTTTTCACGCTTGCGCGGAATGCCAAGTCGGTCGCCAAGCGGCAAGCAATGGCGACAAAATCCTGCTCGCTGCCCGCAACCGTGGATTCGACGCCCAGGTTTTTCAGAATGCTGTAAGAGGTTCTTTCGCTATGGCGCGCACCCACCAGGGTAACCACGGGCACGCCCATATCGAGGGCGGCAAGCGTGGTATCGCCGCCGCTATAGGGGAAGGTATCCAGCACGATGTCCACCAGCTCATAGCGCACGCGCCCGATATTTTCGTCCTTGGCGGACGGGATAAAGACGATTTTTTCCTCGGCAATGCCCGCCGCTTTTACCTGCCGCACAAAGCCCGGATATTCGCCGGTATGCAACGGGGAAAATGCCAGTACGCCATTCTCGACCTTCTCCAGAATCGCACGCCAAGCCGACAGGCAACGCGGGCTTAACTTCAGGATATTCACGAATACGCCGAACACCACCTTGCCATCCAGACCCAGCGCCGCCCGTGAATAGCCGTGATCCCGCGCCGGCTCGATATGGCGGAAAGGGAAAACGCAGCCCTCCATGAACAACAAATTTTCGACCATAAAATCGGCGTTTTCCGGCAGGTCGGCATAGGCATCCGTGAGCTTGTAATCCACCGCATCGAGCCCCAGCGCGCCATGATAGCCAAGATGGGTGATCTGGATGCGCGCCGGCTGATACGCCAGGATGGCCGGTCGCGCATAAGCCGCATGCCCCGCCAGATCCACCAGAATATCCAGGTCGTCTTCCGCGATCAAGCGCGCGGCCTGCTGATCGCTCAACCTGGCGACAGTGACAAACTTGTGGCTGAGCGCCCTGAAACTTGCCGTAAGGGCATCGTCAAATACCGGCTCTGCAAGCGAGTAAGCGTAAATCTCAAAGCGGCTGCCGTCGTGGCGCTTGAACACCTCGGCCATGAGCTGGCCCATCACATGGGTGCGAAAATCCGGAGAAAGATAGCCCACGCGCAATTTATCGCCGCGCGTGCGGCGCGGCGGCAGGAGAGGCGCATCGGCGGCATGGCTGCGCGACACCAGCGTGTTGTAGCGCCGATACAGCCCGAGCAACTGCTCCTGCCCGACATCGAAATACTGGATCATCCCCAGCAGGCGGGATGCCATTTCCGCTTCCCCCGCGCCAAATTCCCAGTCGAGCGCCTGCGCCAGATAGCGTTGCTCGCGTTCGAAATCCCCTAGGTATCGGCAGCTCGCCAGCCCCGTCAGCACCAGGAAAGTCGAGGGTTGCACAGTTTTCTCGGCGGCAAGAAACGCCTCTAACCACTCTTCGGTGCGCTTGAGCCCCAGAAGCAGGCCGCATAGATTATCCCAGGCTTCCGTGTAGTCCGGGCTCAATTGGCAGGCGGCACGAAAATGCTCGACCGCTGTCGTCAACAACCCCCGTTTTTTCAGCACCAGCCCCAGATTGAAGTGCGCCTGAACCAGCCCTGGATTGATCGCCAAGGCGCGTTCATAACTAGCCTGCGCCTCTTCCAGCCGTTCGCGTTTCAGGAGAATATTGCCCAGATTGTTATGCGCTTCCGCAAAATCCGGATTCAGGCGGGCGGCTTCGGCATAATTTGCCAGCGCCTCGTCCTCTCTCCCTATGGTCTGCAAGGCATACGCCAGGTTGTAATACACCCCGAACGCTTTCCCGCCCAACGCAATCGTGCGCCCATAACAATTGATCGCCTCGAAAGGGTCTCCCGCATTCTGCCGCGCAACGCCGCGCTGAAACCATTCGTTAGCTGTATTCATGAAATAATAGCCTTAGCGTGAAACACAATTTTGAACCCAACCCCCTCCAACTCCCCCTTGTCAGGGGGAGAGCCCACCTCCTCCCCTGACAAGGGGAGGCCGGGAGGGGTTTGTTTTCGAACATTACTTGACACTGGAAGCGGCCACTTCGACAGAAAAGCCCTGACTGCGCCATTCAAAATACGCTGCAATAACGCTACCCCAACAGGCGGCGCTTCAATCCCTGCTGCCAACGTACCGGCACCACCCGGTAAAGCCACCGGCCCGGCAAAGTGTAGCGCAGACGCAACGCAACATGCGCCAGCGCCAGAAACAGCCTGTCCCACCAAGTGGCGCTACGTGTCCGCTTTGCCGCCTCTTGCTCCCTGCCCGTAGCAATTTTCACCGCGTGGTACAGGCGCAAATTCGACATCTTGGCCTGCCTCGCACCAGACTGCACCAAGCAGCCATACATGCGCTCCGTATCTTCGGCCATTTTTGAAAGCGGAAACAGCGGAACCGCCCGCGCCATCTGCATCGCCAGATCCAGATCCTCCCGGTGTTCCGGCTTCAAAATAGCGAGAATCTGGTCGAGTATCCGATCCGCATCCTGCCAGTCCTCCATCAGCCATCCTGCCCCCGTCGCCGTTACGCGCTCGCCCAGCGCACCGATCGGCGGAACCAGCGCCGGACGCCCGGCCTGCCATGCCTCGGTCAGGGTGTAACAATAGGTCTCCGGCCCGGCAGATGGGAAAGCCGCAAGGCGAATCCGGTAATGATCCAGCAACGCGCCCACATCTCGCGCGTCGTAATGGCCATGAACCGTCAACACTTTGTCCTTGTCCTGGTACGCCTGAAACTGGCGGTCGAGGTAACCCACCACCACCCAGCGCAACGGCAGGCTGCGCTCGCGGGTGCGCTGCACCAGTTTTTCCAGCCGCCGCGCGCCCTTGACCGGGCCGATCGCCCCGAGCACGCCGATGTTTTCTTTACCATCGTCCGGCATGAGCAGCACCGAGCAGAGCGTATCCTCGAGCTCCTCTCCCTCATGGCCCGAGCCATGGGGAATCACGGTGACTGCATTCTGCGGGAAATAACGCTGCAAGGTGGAACCGGCCCATGCCGATGGCGCAATCACAAAAGCGGCGCGCTCGAAAAATTTTCGGTGCGCTTCGCGCCAGGCGGCAATATCGATCCCGGCAAAGTCCGCTTGGATAGCCAGGCACTGGCGGCAATGATCCAGATCGGTTTGCGCCCCGCAATAATCGCCGTCCGGCCCGAGCAAATTGATGGTCGGACAGGCCAGGTAAAAATCGTGAACCGTAAACCCGAATGGGATTGATGAGGCGGCAAACGCCTCCAACAAACCCAGCCTGCAACCGGCGAGGTGATGCACATGGCAAACCTGGATACCGAACGCGGCGCACAGGCTCTCCAACAGCGCGCCCCACAACTCATCCTGTTCATGTTTGAGTTGATAGGTGACCAGCCGCTCGCCGTTCGCGTCCTCCAGCACCCAGACATCCTCGAAAGTGGCAAGCAGATATTGGCGCAACCGCCCCCGGCCTGCCGCCATCAGATGGCGGATATGATTTTCCGTACCGCCCTTGCGCCCGTGCAGGACATGCAGCACACCTGGCCGCTGGCCTGCCTCGCCTTGCAAATTCAGGAACGAATACGCCATATCGCGTATCGGCTTGAGCGTATCTGCGGCGATGAACGAGGTGACTTCTTTCAGATAGTCCGGATGCTTGGCAACCAGACGCTGCATGTTCTCCTGCGCCAGCGCGCCTTTCTTGCTATCGAACGAACTGCTGCCCACATGCAGGATAAAGGTGTCATCGCACAGCACATTGCGGTAGCCAGCCTGCACGGCGCGCATACAAAAATCGTTCTCCTCGCCATACCCCAGCCCGAAGGTTTCCACGTCAAACAGGCCAATTTTATCCAGCAGCGCACGGCGTATGTACATGCAAAAACCCACGCCGGTGGGAATATCCGGGTAGAGCGGCACGGCGGCCTGTTCCATGGCGCGGTTGACATCCTCCGCGCTCAATCTCGCCGGGAGCGGGTTATCCTGGCAAAAATTGGGGAAAGAACAAATTTCCGCGTTATTGGAAAATGGCGTAATCGTGCCGATACTCAGGTCGGAAGCGGCACAGCGGCAAATTTTTTCCAGCCAGCCCGAAGTGACGACCGTATCGGAATTCAGCAAAATCACATCGTCCCGACCCAGCGCCATGGCGCGGTTCACCGTCCCGACAAAACCGAGGTTGACCTCGTTCCTGAGCAGCAACAAGCGCGGGTCGCCCTTGCCACGCAGAATTTCGAAATAAGCGGCGATACGGCTGTCCGGCGAACAATCGTCGATCAGGATCAAACGACAGGAGGATACGGCGGTGCGCAGCACGCTATCGAGACAGCGTTGCAGGTCGTCGTAGGCGTTGTACACCGGAATGATGATATCGATTACAGGCTGCGGCATGGCGTTTCAGGGGTTTCTTTTGATGATCTGCTTGATGAAGCGCCAGGGCGACTTGATCCACCAAGCCAGACTGGCGCGGTAATCAAGCTCCAAGTTGAGCGCGGCAACCTGTTCGGCGCGTTGCGCCAGCAGCGCATCGCGTTCGACAACCTGTTCGGCGCGTTGCGCCAAAAGGGCATCGCGTTCGGCAACCTGTTCGGCGCGTTGCGCCAAAAGGGCATCGCGTTCGGCAACCTGTTCGGCACGTTGCGCCAGCAGCGCATCGCGTTCGGCGATCTGTTCGGTGCGTTGCGCCAAAAGGGCATCGCGTTCGGCGATCATCCGCTCGCGCTCTTCCATCTGCCCGGTGCGCAACGCCAGCAACACATCACGCTCTGCAATAAGCTTGGTATATTCTTCTAATTGTTTGGTGCGCAGCGCCAGAAAATCGTCGCGCTCGGCAACCAGCCGTTCGCGATCGATCAGCAGCCGATCCAGTTCCAGCACGCGCCGGGTTTGCCGGGCATAATCCCGATAAACCGTTTCGGCGGCATCGCTGAACAGGGAAAGCCTGCCCAGCGCGGCAGGCAGCATGGATGGGTTGCGGCTGCACGCCACCATGTAATACATGGGTTCAACAGCAGGGCAACGGCCTGCAACAACCTGGCCGCCATCGCCGACCAGGTATTCCGTTGCCGCGACATCCCCGTTTTCCGGCCAGATGTCTGGCCAAATAGCGGAATGAAACAACAATTTCTGACCCAGCCAGAAACGATGGGGAAAGGCCGCGCGCAGCAACTCTTCCAGCTCGTCGCGATACAGTTCGCGCACATGAAATTCATTGTGATAGTCATGCGCGTCGGAATACAGGCGCTTGTTGGGTGAGGACAGCAACAGCACCCCGTCGGGGCGCAACACGCGCGCCAACTCGGCAATGAACGCCTGCTGCGTCTCGATGTGTTCTATGGTTTCAAAGGAAATAGCCAGGTCGAAGCTTGTGTCCGGAAACGGCAGTCTGTCGCACGAAGCGGCAATAAATTCCAGATTGGCTTGACGCCCATAACGGCTGCGGGCATGACGGATGGCATCGACCGAAATATCCACGCCGATCACCCGCTCGGCATTTTCGGCCAGCATGGCCGCGCCATAGCCCTCGCCACAAGCCACATCGAGCACGCTACGATGCTGGCTTAACTGGCGCGCCAAGGCATAGCGATGCCAGTGCTCATACCAGATTTCACCTTCACGCTCGGGCAGGAAGCGTTCGCCAGTGAATGAAAGGGGTTCGGTCACGGATTCAGGCCATATTCAAAGCGGCGAATTATACATGCCATGCGCTTGCCCCGCCTCATATCAAGCAGAAGTGCGCTACTACTTTTCTGCCGGCGAGCCAACGCTAACATCGTCCACCCAGACGCGGCCATCGCCCGCCAAGGTCAAAATAATCTCGAGGTGGGTTGTTTCTTTCGGCAGCTTGGTGCGCAGGCTCACCGCCTGCCAATCCGCATCGCCAATGAATTGACCTGGTGTCTTTACGATTTCCAACTCACGCCCCATCTGCATGATTTTCAGCATCAGGGAAAAACCCGGCGCCGTGACACCCTGCGTTTTCAGGCGGGCGGATAGCTCAACTTCCTGCCCAGCCAGCCCTTCGGCGCGAATAGTCTGAATTGCCCCGCCCCACTCCGGCATGCCGGTATTTTCGATCACCAGGCTGTGCTTGCCACTGAACACCTGGCTTTGATCAGGTTCGATGCGGTAACTGTTCCCGGTATGCACCACGGCTGTCCAGCCGGGTAGCTTCCCTGCTGCACCGACTTCCTCAAAACCCGTGTTCTGCAAGGTATCTGGAATCATCGCCACGCGGTTCATACGGCGCTTCATAATCTCGGACATGACTGCCGGGTCGCCGGCCAAGGCGTGTGTGGGTATGGCCAACATGCCAATCAGCAGCGGCAACAAGCGAGTATATTTTTTCATGCTGTTTTATCCCTTAAGCCAAAACTGGTTTACGGTGAATTGAGGGGAGCAATAGCCTCCAACTTCATCTCCAATAGTGCCCTCCTTCCTTCACCCACCCATATTTTATATTTTTATCTATGTGTGATACCGCACATACCATCGTGAACGAAAATGGGATAAATATCAACTATATAAAACAGTACATTATTACAAGCAATTTTGCGAAAAATCCAAACAACTTCCCCTTATCTCGATTTGCTCCGATAACGTAAAACCCGCGTAGCGATTGGGAACAAACCAAAGATAAACCACGGGATATTTTCTGGTAGGTTGGAGCTGAACGCAGTGAAGCCCAACATCATCCGACCGCCTGCGTTGGGCTTCGGCCTCTGGCCTGATGGAACACCTGGCCATTCCACTAAGCAATCTAAAAACGATTGCTTAGTGGCTGGTTATCAGCACCCACCTACGAAACCGCTACGCCGCAAGCGGCGGGGAATTAGACCCGAAGAGATTAAACCCGAAGAGATTAAAAAGGAAAAGCAAATGAACAAATTCGAAAGCGTTACCCAGCCAAAAATGTGGTTCGTGGCATTACTGCTTAGCGCTGTTGTAGCGGGATGCAGCGGCGGAGGGGGCGATCCAAGCGTAGGTGGCACCGCCGAGCTCGTGCCCATGGTGACTACCGTGACCCCTGTTCCTCATGCCGTCGATGTGCCCGTCAATATAAAAGCCATCACTGCCGTCTTCACCAAGACGATGAATCCCTTCACCCTTACCCCGGCAAGCTTTACGCTGACGTGCCCTGCCGGAACACTTATCACCGGAGCGGTGACTTACCTGGCAGAAAGCAGGCTGGCAAAGCTTACCCTTCCGACAGCAACCCATCTTCCGCCCAATACCCTATGTACTGCCACCGTGACCACCGAGGCCAGGGACACCACAGGCATGCCGCTGGCCAGTAATTTTGCATGGACATTTACCACCGGCACAACGCTGGATGACATTGCGCCTTTCGTAACCGAGATCAACATTGCCAACGGTGCAACCAATGTTCCCATCAACACCAAAGTTAGCGCAACGTTCGGTGAGTGGATGGATCCCTTAACGATCACTGCGGCAACCTTTACCCTGAGGCAAGGGACAACACCTGTTCCAGGTACGGTGATCTACGCTGGCGTGTCTGCGGTCTTTACACCAGCCAGCCCTCTTGCCGCCAACACCACTTATACTGCCACGATTACAACCGGAGCCAAGTCCGCCGAGGACAATGCACTGGCAAGTGACTTTGTGTGGAGCTGGACTACTGCTGCAGCCACAGACACCACCGCACCCACGGTAACCGGGACTATGCATACCAACGGCGCGACCAACGTAGCCGTCAACACTAAAATCGGCGCGACATTCAGCGAGGGGATGGATCTCTTGACGGTAACCAGCGTGAATTTCACCGTAAAAGAAACGGCAAGCGGCGCTACGGTGTCTGGCATAGTGGGCTACTCAGGGGTGAGCGCGATATTCATCCCGTTGAACAATCTCGCTCCCAATACCCGCTACACGGTCACCGTCAAAGGCGGAACCAGCGGCGCCAGAGATCTGGCTGGCAATCCCATGGCAAGTGACTTCGCCATTAGCTGGACCACGGCTGCGGGCGCAAACACCACCGCACCCAAGGTAACCGGGACGACCCATGCCAACGGTGCGACCAACGTAGCCATCAACACCAGGGTCGGCGCAACCTTCAGCGAGGGGATGAATCCCTTGACGATTACCAATGTGAGTTTCACGCTGAAGGAAACCGTAAGCGGTGCGGCTGTGCCCGGCACAGTGAGCTACTCCGGGGTGAGTGCGATATTTATCCCGTTTGGAAATCTCGCCAGCAATACGGGCTACACCATCACCGTCAAGGGCGGAACCAGCGGCGTCAGAGATCTGGCTGGCAATCCCATGGCAGGTGACTTCGTCATTAGCTGGACCACGGCTGCGGTCGCAGACACCACCGCACCCACGGTCACCGGGACTATCCATGCCAACAGTGCGACCAATGTAGCCGTCAACACCAAAATCGGCGCTGCATTCAGCGAGGGGATCGATCCCTTGACGGTGACCAACGTGAATTTCACCGTAAAGGAAACCGTAAGCGGCGCTGCGGTGTCAGGCATAGTGGGCTACTCCGGGGTAAACGCGGTATTCATCCCGTTGAATAATCTCACCGGCAGTACCGGTTACACCATCACCGTCAAAGGCGGTGCCGATGGAGCCAAGGATCTGGCAGGCAATCCCATGGCAAGTGACTATGTGTGGCGTTGGATTACCAGTGCCGCACCGGACACCACCTTACCCACCATGATTTTTACGGTTCCTTCAGCCAATGCACCGGGTGTCGCGCTCAACAGCGCCGTCAACGCGACGTTCAGTGAGGTGATGGATCCGCTATCGATCACTACAGAAAATTTTATTTTGCTGGAAGGCGGAAGTCTGGTGGCGGGAACGATTACCTACGACATGCTCAACAGCATGGCGACCTTCACGCCCCTGAGCCCTCTCACCATCAGCACCACCTATATTGCTCTGGTTTCAGGGGTCACAGACATCAAAGGCAATGGAATGGCAAGCGGTATTGCGCCTGATCCATGGAGCTTTACTACGCCTGTGGTCAACCTTGGCTCGGCCTCGTCTTTCGCGGCTTTGGGAGGCTCTTCCGGAATAACCAACTCGGGGATTCTGACCGTAATCAACGGTGACATCGGAGCCACCACTGCCTCTACTGCGGTGACTGGGTTTCACGATGCAGCATCACAATGTATCTACACGGAGACGCCGCTGAATATCGGAACCGTAAACGGCAAGATATACACGGCTCTGCCGTCTCGCTGCCCTAATGAAGGAACTGCGTCCACCTTAGCGGTCGCAACGCAGGCACGTGCAGATACGCTGGGCGCGTATAACGCTCTGGTGGCAATGCCGGCTGGCACAAATCCGGGCGGCAACCTGACCGGGAAAACTCTTGCTCCCGGCATCTATACGGCTCCAGAGGGATCGTTCCTGATACAGGGAGGCAATCTCACTCTCGACGCCCAAGGCAACGCGAATGCTGTCTGGGTGTTCCAGATGGCGGCTTCGCTCACAGTGGACTACTCGGGAGCGGCAGCCCCTCAAGGCATCATCCTGGCTGGCGGAGCACAGGCCAAGAACGTCTTCTGGCAGGTCGGTACTTTCGCGACGATCAACGCACCAACAGGGGGAACCATGGTAGGAACCATCATTTCTCAGGCGGGAGCCACATTCTCCGGCAGCGGCACAGCGATAATGCTGGAGGGCAGAGCGCTGTCCGTTAATGGCCCGGTCACGCTGATGAACACCGTGATCAATGTGCCGGCCCTGTAAGGCTTAAGGAGTCGAGCAAAAATAACATGAACAATTTGTAGGTTGGCGGTGAGCGCAGCGAACCCCAACGCAAAGCCGCCGAAAATATCCGCCGGGTCACGATTCCGGCATGGGCGTGTTGGGTTCACGTTGTTCACCACCAACCTACGGGCTTATGCCCATTCGCACCCGTTATTCTTGCTCGATTCCTAAGCAACCAGCCCCTATTCCACTTGTGGCTACGCTTGAGAACGGTTCAGAAGCAGGTACTTTCAACCCAGATAATCCATTTGGACGTAGGTCGGGCTTCAGCCCGACATGTCGGGTTAAAACCCGACCTACAACCCATTGATTTTGCAATACCTCAAGAGCTAAGAGTTCGTTAATAAATAACTTGTTCAATTTCATGTAATCGAATATCCTTCGATGCATGATAAGAGATTCGTTAATTGGTCAACGTTGGGCGGTAATGCGAGATGCGTTGGACGAGCGC
>Ga0172380_10004956_pt1 | contig 16578 bp, 18 predicted proteins | sample Leawe162metaG_FD_119747 | JGI IMG/M metagenome (GOLD analysis project Ga0172380, IMG submission 119747) | Leachate microbial communities from a municipal landfill in Southern Ontario, Canada - Leachate well 162 metaG | ecosystem: Engineered > Solid waste > Landfill > Unclassified | place...
ATTGCCGCTTTGAAAAACGGTATTTCCCGGGTCAAACGGGAGGCCTGATTTGATGTTTTTCATTTCATTCATATTATCATAAAGCGGAGGATTGACAATCATTTTTTCTGATAATCAGCCCGGCATAAACTCCTTCTCAAGGCTCCGGCTGAAAGCCCGGTTTTTTCGCGGGCTGACGGGGTAAACCATTGGCTTTCAATTAATTATATTCCGGCGGCCGGCGGAAGGTAAAAAATTATTTTTGAAAAACGGCAAAAAAAACCGGGGAAGAGGATCTCTCCTCTCCCCCGGCCTAACCACACTAAACTTATTCTTATTATGTGCCTGAAGAATAAGCGGTTTCCGTAATTACACCCCCGGTAGTAACGGAAAATGTCGTATCCCCTGCCGTCGCGCTTGCGGGCGTAGCAGTCAAGGTGTAACCGGTTGAAGACAACCCGGAACAATCATAAACATATCCCTGCACCGGCGAAGCCGCCGAGCTGGAGCACAACGTTGTTGCCGGAGCGATATACGAAGATATCGCGGCGGCATCCGCCGGATAGGCGCCGTTATGCCCGGTGGCATAAACCTCCGCCGCCGTAGATAAAGCGCGGATATTGGCCTTTGCCGCTGCGGTATTAGCCGTTCTCTTGGCACTTAACAGGTTAGGGATGGCAATCGCCGCCAGAAGAGCGATGATCGCTACAACAATCATGATTTCAACGAGCGTAAAACCTTTCTTTTTCATTGAACAAACCCCCTTCCTAAGGTTAAATTGTCTTTTCGCGCCTGCTTAAAACCGGTTTCTCTATGGTATCCAAAATTATGACTTCTTAAGAGAATGGAATTTAAGTTCGCGCTAAATCCACCTTATGTATCTCAAACAACTTTAACACTTTAGATAACTATTGTCAAGGAGAAAATCTGTTTGCAGATGTCAGCTGTCAGGAATAAGGGGACGGTTCTATTTTTTAACCTTGTCTTACCAGAAAAATAGAACCGTCCCCTTTATTTACTTTTAAGACCAACCGGTTTTGCTTACGGTTTAAAATTTTGAATTAATTACTAGTTAACAATTACGAATTACCCTCTTCATAACTATTTGTATTTTTAACAGTTATAGAGCAACAGGGTGTCCCTTAGAAGGACGTCCCCGGAATAATGGTTTTGCTGATAGCTGATAGCTAAAAGCTGAAATCATACCCTCGCGGCGGTGTAAATATATTTGAATGCGGCCCTCCCGGTATTTACCACATTATGCGGCATCCGGGGAGGAATATAAACAAAACTACCTCTGGCGACTTTGACACTCTTTCCTTTCCCATACCCGACCAAACCTGAACCTCCGGTAACAACAATCACTTCTTCGCTCAAACCGGTATCATGTTCGCCGACGGATTCTTTAGGCTTAAGAACCACGTAGCCGCTCCTCAAGCCTTTCATTTTCTTAGAATCTCCGAATAGGCGCAGAAAACGCTGACTTCCTTTAAGCTTGATACAAAAAACCTTTTCATTAGGCATATCTTATTCCTCCAAAAAAATGTTTTCAGCCGCCAGCTATCAATCGTCAGCTATCAGCTTTCAGCAAAAGCAAAACAATCATCCTAAATCATCCAAATGATGCTCAATGCCCGCATGAGGATGCACATGCGCCTTACCCTGATGACGGTGGCTATGGACGTGCAAAAGGTTGTTGGCGCCAAGCAAAGAGGTATCTTCCAAGATCACCTCCGGAGTTCCGCTTTTTACCACCGTTTTTTCCCCGCCGAAAACATAAACCCTGTCCGATATTTCCTCGACGATATGCAAATCCTGCGTGGCGGTGATAATTGTTTTTCCCGCGCGGTTTTCGGCAAGAAGCAAATCAATAATACTCCTGGATGTCGCGGGGTCCAGCCCCGCGGTAGGCTCATCCAGGATCAATACCTCCGGGTTAATCGCTAAAACCGAAACGATCGCGATCTTACGCTTTTCGCCGATACTCAAACGGTAAGGCGCGCGCTCCAAGAGATTTCCGATCCTTAAGATTTCCACCAGCCTGTCAACGCGCCGGAGGGTATCTTCCCTGGGTAATCCCAGCTGCAGGGGCCCGAAAAGAATATCTTCTTTAGCGGTCGGGCAAAACAACTGAATTTCCGAATTCTGAAAGACAAAACCTACCCTGCGCCTGAACCCCGCCGAGAACACGGGGTCCTCGAATTCTTTTTCGCTTAACCGGCGGCCGCAAAAACTGACCTCTCCGCTTTCGGCGAAGATTAATCCGTCGAGCAGCTGCAAAAAGGTGGATTTACCGGAACCGTTGGCCCCGATAATACCTACCTTCTCCCCGCGATTAACCGCGGCGTCTACCCTGAAGAGGGCGCGCAATCCGCCCGGATAGGAATAAGAAACTCCGTTTGCTTTAAAAATCACGCTATCCATAAAATCAACCCCACCCCCAGAAGCCAAAGATAATCCCTCGCCTTTATTTTAAATTCCTCCCAGGCAAGAGCCTCCCCCCGGTAGCCCCGGGAAAGCATCGCCCGGTATACATCCTCATTGGTCTTAACGGAACGTTCCCACAGCGCGGAAATATTCCAGGCGGCAAGCTCCTGCCCTTTGCGGTATTCCACCCCGGCGCCGATGCGGCTTTTTACCGCAAGATAAATATCACGGATAATCTCCGCAAAAAGATAAATGTAACGGTAACACATCCCCAGGATCATGATAAATACCTGCGGGATCTTGAAAACCCTTAAAGATTTCAACAAGGCGGCATGCCGGGTAGTCAGGCTTAAGGCTACGGCGAAAGAAACGCAAGCGATGACGCGCGCGACAAAGATCCCGGCCCCGCCAAGCCCCTGACGGGTAATCACAAAAGTAATCCCCGGCAGTTTCCAGGAAAAAAGCGGTTCGCCGGGCGCCAAGAGCGCAGGTAAAGCGATGAATAACGAAAAAACCGGGATGAAGATCCAGGTCCTTTTCAGGAAAAACGCCAGGTTTATTTTCGAGAAAACAATAAAAAGCAGGCAGAGAGAATATAATAAAAAAACGGTATTGATGTCCCGGGCCAATACCGTTTGGATAATAAGCAGAAAAAATCCGGCGATCTTCGCCCGGGGATCCAGAGATTGCAGGAATCCTTTTTTCAAGGCGCACTCATCGGAAAAAACCGATTCCCTCAAAAATGAAGACATCCCAAAAAGCGAACGTTCAATAAAATTACCGCTCTTCATTAATCCGGTCCCGGCCTTTTACCGGGTACCTTCCGCAGCAAAACTTCTCTCCTTCCGGGCAATACCCCAGCTCTTCACACTTGGCGCCGGCGGAGGAAAAAACCGCCGGGATCTGGAGGCGGCAGATCTCAAGCATTTTATTCGCCAAACAGCGGATCTCCCATTGCGCGCGCATGCAGCAGCGCTGCTGAAAAAAATGCAGCAGTTCACGGCAGTTCATGGTAATCACAATCTTTGTCTCGGAGGCTTGCGGCAGGACAAAACGCGCGTCCTGGTTAGCCTTTTCCCCTTTAAGGTTATCTTGAGAAAGAAAAGAAAGAATCCGGGAATAACTCTCCTGAATAAGCCGCATTAACTTCTCAAACTCCTCTTTTGCCCCGGGATTCTTCTCAATGGAAGGAGGAACGATATATTCAAAATCTTTTTCTTTGACGTACCGTTGGCTCTGCTGCGAAAAAGAGGCCAGACGGTGCCGCACCAACTGATGGGTCAGAGCGCGCGACACGCCCTGCACCGCGAAACTGAATTTTACGTGTTCCAACGGGCTCATGTGCCCGGAGGCTGTCACGTTCTTCACAAACTCTTCCTGCTTCTCCAGGTCAACCGTCTCCTCAAAAATATCCCCGGCGAACTTTTCCGAATAACACTGGCGGCATGCCGCGTAAATCAGGGCAATCGCGTTTTGGCTTACTTCCAGCAACCGGACATCCAGATTAACTTTTCCCATGGGTGGACCCCCTCAAATACTTTAATTTTTTGTTCAACAAAACTTCGACGGATACGCTAAAACCTCTAACCCCGGAATTTTAATCCTCTTTACAAACCTCAAACATTCTGCAGATAATCCCGCGCCTTATAAGAACTGCGCACATAAGGCCCGCTCTCGGTATGCGCGAACCCCAACTCCAGGGCCTTATCGCGGTATTCCTCGAACTCCGCGGGAGAGGCGTATCTTTTCACCGGATAATGCAGACGGCTGGGCGCCAGGTACTGGCCGATGCTCAAGAAATCGCATCCGGCCTCGCGCAAGTCGCGCATTACCGAAATAACCTCTTCCTTTTCCTCCCCCAGCCCGAGCATTAACCCGGATTTGGTTTTGATAAGCGGATCGGCGCTTTTTACCGCCTGGAGCAGCCCCAACGACCCCCGGTAATCCGCGCCCTGCCGGACCGCCGGATAAAGGGACGGGACAGTCTCCAGATTGTGGGCGATAATCCGGGGCGAAGAAACGATTACCGCGCGCAAAGAATCCGCGGAAAATTTAAAATCAGGGATGAGGACCTCCACCGTAACTTCAGGCAAATTCCGGCGGATCAGTTCGACGGTCTTGGCGAAAATCCCCGCCCCTCCGTCGGCGACATCATCCCGGGTAACGCTGGTAATTACCACATGCTTTAAGAGGAGCCGGCGCACCGCCTCAAATACCCTTTCCGGTTCGCTCTCATCCAAAGGATAAGGCGCCTCCTTACGGATATTGCAAAAAGAACAATGCCGCGTGCAGTTTTTACCAAGGATTAAGAATGTCGCGGTCCCGGAAGAAAAGCACTCTCCAATATTCGGGCACATCGCCTGTTCGCAGACCGAATTCAGGCCCAAAGCGCGCAAGGCATGTTTCATCTCCGAGCAATCCTTCAGGTTTATCTTTTTGTTCAACCACAAAGGTTTCATATCAGCAAAAACGGGATTCGGTAAACTTTACCCCGAAAGATGAAGCGAAAGAATCGATAAGTTTATCCTCCAGGTCCTCTTTTACCGGGAGTTCCTTTAACTCCCCCGCCAGGCAAGTCACGGTTTCCGGAAGGTACGCGGGAAAAGATTGAAGCAGTCCGGACATCAGGCTCCAGTTTATGCCGCAGGGTATTGAACCGTGCTGGAAAACCGCCTGCCTTCCCCTTTTTTGGGCGTTGCCGCCGATCTTCCGGCCGCCGATTACGATATCGTATTTTTCATGCGACGCGCTGCAAAGCTCATGCGGAGCGGACCTTTTCTTAAAACTTTCCGCCTCAAGCGCGAAAGAGGCATCGAGGCCCAAAGAACGGTAAAAACCAATCAGGAACCTGCAAATATTACGGTATTCCACAAGCACCCCCGGCGCTTCCCCGAGATCGGATTTGCCGCAGGCAAAACTATAGGTTATCTCATCGTCATGAAAAAGAATACCGCCGCCGGTGATTCTTTTAGCGATCTCCACCCCCTGACTGGCGCAGGCGCCAAGGTCCAGCTGTTCCGAAGGGTCCTGTGAAAAACCGTAAGTAAAAGAGGGTTTTCTCCAGCGGTAAAGGCGCAGGGTTCCTTCCCCGTCCTTAAGATAACGCTTAAAGATCTCTTCATCCAACGCCATGTTTTCGGATGCCCCCAAAGCCCCCGAACGGATAAGGCGGAATTGTTTCATCGGCTTCTAAGGTCTTTTCCAGCGCAGGTCCGGCTGGCGCGCCGCCCTTGTTTCATCAAGGCGTTTTACAGGTGTATTTAACGGAGCCCGGGTAACCGCGGAGGGATCGTCCTTGGCGAGTGCGGCGATCTCGATCATGATATCGATGAAGGCATCCAGGGTCTCTTTGGATTCCGTTTCCGTAGGTTCGATCATCAGGGCCTCCTTAACAATCATGGGAAAATATATCGTCGGAGGATGAAACCCGCGGTCAATAAGGTATTTGGCGATATCCAGGGCATGCACCCCGTTTTCGGCCTGTTTCGAGGCGGAGAATACACATTCATGCATGCAAACCTTGTCAAAAGGAAGTTCATAATATTTTTTAAGCCGCGCCAGGCAGTAATTGGCGTTCAGCACCGCGATCTCGGCAGTCCTGATCAACCCTTCTTTACCCAAAGCAAGAATATAAGCATAAGCTTTCAGGAGCACTCCGAAATTCCCGTAAAAAGGCGCGATATACCCGATGGATTCGGGATAATTGTAATCCAGCGCGAAAGTCCCGTCGGCGCGGCGAATGACGCGGGAAATCGGCAAAAAAGGCTCCAGCGCGCTGCTCACCCCCACCGGCCCCGCCCCCGGCCCGCCTCCCCCATGCGGAGTCCCGAAAGTCTTATGGAGATTGATATGCATCAGGTCGAATCCGATATCCCCGGGACGCGCTTTTCCCAGGAGCGCGTTAAGGTTCGCCCCGTCATAATACATCAAAGCCCCCGCCGCATGCGCCATATCCGCGATCTCTTTGATCCGCGGATTAAAAATCCCTAAAGTATCCGGGCAGGTCAGCATTACCGCCGCCACGTCGGTATTTAAATTTTTACGGTATTCCTCCAGGTCCATATAGCCGTCGGGCCCGGTAGGGATTACCTTAATCTCGTAACCGGCGATCGCGGCGCTCGAAGGGTTGGTGCCATGCGAAGAATCCGGGACAATCACGTATTTACGCCGGTCTCCGCGTTTTTTATGGTAAGCCGCGATCAACATCGCCCCGGTAAGTTCGCCGTGGGCCCCGGCCATCGGCTGCAGGGTAAAAGCGCTCATCCCGGTAATTTCGCTGAGCAGTTTTTCCAGCCCGTATAAAACCTCCAGAGACCCCTGCGCCAGCATCCCGCCTCCGGAAAGCTGGGGCAATAAGGGGTGCATCTGCGAAAAACCTTCAAAAGCGGCAACCCGCTCGGTAAATTTTGGATTATATTTCATAGTGCAGGAACCCAGCGGATAGAAATTCGTATCCACGGAAAAATTAAGCCGGGAAAGATTGGTAAAATGCCGCACCACGTCCAACTCGCTGAGAGAAGGTAAAGACGCTTGTTCTTTACGGCGGTATTTTTCCGGCAAAGGTTTGGCGGCGGGCACATCGCTTGCGCCGTAGGAAAACCCCTGCCTGCCTTCTTTATCTTCTTCGAAAATCAGTTTCATCGCCTTAATTCCTCCCCGGTTTTAGATTACCGCTTCTAATGAATCGGCAAGCCTCCGGATCTCTTCTTTAGTCCTTTTTTCGGTAACCGCGATCAAAAGGTAATTATCCATACCCTTGTAGAACCTGCCCAGCGGGAAACCGCAGGCAAAGCCTTTTTCCACCATGCGATTAACCGCCTCATCCGCCCGGCAAGGCAGGCAAACCGTAAATTCATTGAAAGTCGGCGAAGAACGCTTAACCTCCACTCCCTCGATACGGGATAAAACATCCTTGGCGAATTCCGCCTTTTGATAATTCCTCTCGGCCAGTTCCCGGAACCCTCCCCGGCCCAGCAGCGAGATAAAAATCGCGGCGCGCAAAGCGCACAAAGCCTCATTGGAACAGATATTGGAGGTAGCCTTATGGCGGCGGATATGCTGTTCACGCGTCTGCAAGGTCAGGACAAACCCCCGCCGGCCTTCGCTGTCTACCGTCGCGCCCACGATCCTGCCGGGCATCTGGCGCAGAAGATCATTCCTCACCGCCATGAAACCGAGATAAGGTCCTCCGAAAGAAAGCGGGATCCCCAGGCTCTGCCCTTCGCCGGTAGCGATATCAAACCCCATCTCACCCGGTGTCTTCAGCATCCCTAAAGATACCGGATACACCGAAGCGACCGCCAGCGCCCCCCTGCGGTGCACCTCCTCTACCATATCGCTGTAATCGTCTACCGCGCCGAAGAAATTCGGGTTCTGGAATACCACTGCCGCGGTCTTGTCGTCCAGGTATTTTAATAATTCCTTGCGGCAGCTCTGTCCGTGCGCCACGGGGATCTCCACGAACTCGATGGAAAGGTTGGAGGTGTAAGTATAAAGCATCGTGCGATAGATCAGGCTCACCCCGCTGTCCAGGATCACCTTCTTCCTTCCCGTCTGGCGCAGGGCGATCATCATCGCCTCAAAAAGGGCGGTGCCGCCGTCATACAAAGAAGCGTTTGAAACATCCATCCCGGTCAGCTCGCAGATAATGCTCTGGTATTCGTAAATCGCCTGCAGCCATCCCTGGGAACATTCCGGCTGATAGGGGGTATAAGCGGTATAGAACTCCGCGCGGCCGCTTAAACTGTCCACCGCCGCCGGGATAAAATGGTCGTAAAATCCCGCCCCCACGAAATTAACCAGGCCGGAAGCGTTCTTCCCGGAAAGCAGGCGCAGGGAACGGGTTACTTCGAATTCGGACTTCGCCGCCGGCAGGTCAAAAGATTTCGGCCTAAGGGAGGCCGGGATATCTTTAAAGAGGTCGTCGATTTCTTTGACGCCGATTACCGAAAGCATCCGGCTGATATCTTCGGCGGTATGCGGGATATAATTCATTTAGAAAGCCCTTCGGTATATTTCCGGTAGCTCTCGGCGTCCATCAGCCGCGCTTTTTCCGCCGGGTCGGAAAGCTCCATCAGGAAAAAATACCCTTTATCGTATGGGGATTGATTTACCAGTTCGGGATTGGAGGAAAGCTGGGAATTTACCGAAATTACCTTTCCCGAAAAAGGGGCATACACCTCCGATGCGGCCTTTACCGATTCGACGGTAGCGCAATAAGACTCCTGTTTCAGCGCTTCTCCGGGCTTGGGAAGTTCCACAAAAGTAATATCTCCCAGGGAATGCGCCGCATACTCCGTTATCCCCACATAAGCGGAATTCCCTTCGATCCGGGCCCATTCATGATCTTTAGTATAAAATAAATCCTTGAGTATATCCATAAATCCCCCTTTTTTACTTAACGCCGATACCGTTTAATGAGGTTTTTTTGAGAAAAGGCCTCTTCACGACCCGCACCGGTATTTCCAGTTTCCCATCCCCCACCGACAATAATGCTCCGGGGTCATAATTTCCGGCGGCATACCCCATGCCGATACCCGTTCCCAGGCTGGGAGAAAAAGAGCCGCTGGTCACCCTGCCGACCGGACGGCCTCCGTCCGATATTGTAAAACCGTGGCGCGGCGATCTCCTGGAATCCGCCTGAAAACAGATCAGGCTCTCCCGCGCCCCTTCACGCTGCTCCTTCTCTAAAGCATCGCGCCCGATAAAATCCTTGGAGAAATCTACAAATTTAAGCAACCCGGCGTCCAAAGGAGTATGTTTTTCATCCAGGTCGTGCCCGTAAAGAGGATAGCCCATCTCAAGACGCAGGGTATCACGGCATCCCAGCCCGGCGGGTTTAGCGATCCCCCCGGAAAGCAGGGTCTCCCAAAGCCTTTCCGCATAATTAACGGCGATATAAATCTCATACCCCAGCTCCCCGGTATAACCGGTCCGGCTGACGATACAGCTCTGGGATCCAAAAATCTTAAATTCGGAAAAAGTGTAATATTTCAGCTCGCCGGCCCGCGCGCCGACAATGCCCTCGAGGACTTCCCTTGAACGCGGCCCCTGCAGGTCGAGTTTCGCCATCCTTCCGGAAACATCCTCCAGAACACTCCCGCCGGAAAGGTTCTCTTTTAAATGCCTGAAATCCCCGGAAACCGTAGCGGCGTTAACCACCACCATCCAATCGGACAAACCGATGCGGTAAACGATCAAATCATCCAGTATCCCCGCTTCATTATTCAGCAGGAACCCGTAACGGCACGAACCAAATGGCATGGAGACTATCTCCTGGGTAACCAGGCGGTCTAAACCGCTTGAGACCGGATCCGCCTTGATCATAAATTCACCCATGTGGCAGATGTCGAAAAGCGAGGCCTCCTGCCGGGTATGCGCGTGTTCCGCTAATATGCCTTGATACTGGATAGGCATCAGCCATCCGCCGAAAGGAGCGAGGCCGGCGCCTAATTTCTGGTGTTGTTGAAAAAGAGGGGTCTTCTGCAGTTTCGGATCTTCTAACATTTTCTTGGCGCAATTCCTTATCCGCGGTATCCCGGGCTTTTAACCTCAAAGATACGGCGCGGAACGGATTTACTAAGGAGGAGAATTCGTACGGCGAACGTATAAATTTTTAAGACTATTTTAGATTATATTTATAACAGGAAAAGGACCCGCTGTCAAATATATGTTTTTGAATCCAGGTAGGAAACGTAATCTTTTACCGATTCTTCGAGGGTCATAAATTGGTGGCGGCATCCGCAAGAACGCAGTTTAGAAATATCCGCCTGGGTAAAATACTGGTATTTATCCCTTAACTCTTCGGGCATCTCGATATATTTGACCGAAGGTTTCATGCCAAGCGCCGAGAATAACGCCTGCGCCAGGTCGTTCCAGCTGCGCGCCATCCCCGTGCCGAGATTATAAATCCCCGAGACCTGCGGATGCGTAAAAAAATAATAAATTACCTCCACCGCGTCTTTGACGTAAATAAAATCCCTCTTCTGCTGGCCGTCCTGGTATTGCGGGGAATAAGATTTAAAAAGGCTTAAAGGGGCTCCCCCTTTCACTTCATCGAACCTCCGGCAGATCACGCTCATCATCTCCGCCTTATGGTATTCATTCGGCCCGAAAACATTGAAGAATTTCAAACCCACCGCCGAAGAAACATTCCCGCTTTTTAAAAGCCAGGTATCGAAAAGATGTTTTGAGCTCCCGTAAGGATTTAGCGGTTTAAGGCGCAGGGTATTCCGGTCGCTGTCGTCATATCCGCACGAACCGTCGCCGTAGGTGGCGGCGCTGGAGGCGTAAACAAAAGGAACTTTATGGCCGAAGGCCCACGCCCCCAGCCTCCTGCTATACTCATAGTTATTGCACATCAAGTAATCATTATCCAAAACGAGGGTGGAACTGCATGCCCCCAGGTGTATGATATGCTCGGGCACCGGCAGGCGGCTGTTCTCCAGTTGCTCCAGGAATTTATCTTTCGGGATATAATCATAAAACTTCTTGCCGAGGAGATTGCGCCATTTCTTGGATTCATCGAGGTTATCGACGATAATGATATCTTCGATCCCCCGGCTGTTAAGCTTGGCGAGAAAACAGCTCCCGATAAAACCCGCTCCCCCCGTTAAAACAATCATTCGTCCGTCCCGTCCAATCCTTTATTCCCGCGCGGTCCTTTAGCAGATAAAAACTTTCCCAGCAGCAAGATGATAACGGCGGCCGACAATATCCCCGCGGCCGCGGAAATAATATAAGCCAGTCCGGAGTAAGGAAGAGTTTTATCCTCCCAGCCTTCGAAATTATAATCCGGAAAAGGGGCTTTCCAGAAACCCGCGATATTATCCATTCCCGCCGGCCTGTATCCGGAAGCCTTCGACACCTCCCCGACATCCCATTCCCCCCAGGCCGCTTTGGAGTTAAAATGTTCCGGCAGCCATATCCCCAAAGGCGACAGGATAGCCAGGATACCGATAAATATCCAGATCTTAGCGAGAGTTTTCATGATCCCGCCCCGCTTTCCGGAAAGATCTCCGGCTTTCGCTGCAGGTATTTTACCGCCAAAGCGGTAATTACCGCTTCAATCCATCCAAAAACCAAAAGATGTTCTCCCAGCATCACCGGGATCGCCACTTTAAGGCCGTAAGGGCAATACAAAGATTGTCCGTTTGGGGTATGATGCAGCAAAGGCTGCAGCCCGAATTCTAACCCCGCCAAAAACGCCGCCAGGTTTATCCCGAGATAAGCGGCAATGCCGGCGGCAAATACCCTGCGCGGAGAAGCGGGCGGAGTTTTGCGGGTCAGCATCCTGTAGATATAATAACCCGAGAAAGGCATCGCGAAAGCCATATTGAAACAGTTGGCGCCGAAAGCGGTAATCCCCCCGTCGCCAAACAATAACGCCTGGATTGCCAGGGCAACGGTGACCGCGATACACCCGGCCCAGGGGCCCAGAAGTATGGCGATGAGAACCCCGCCTACCGCGTGCCCCGTCGTCCCTCCCGGGATCGGGACATTAAACATCATTATCACAAAACTGAATGCCGCCCCCACCGCCAGAACCGGCACCTGCCTTGCCTTTAGGGTTTTCCTGACGGCGTTTGAAGCAGCCGTCCAGACCGGTATCATCACCGCGTAAAAAAAACCGCAGGTTACCGGCCCAAGATATCCGTCTGGTATATGCATAAATACTCCTCGGCCGCTTATCGCCCCGAAAGGCCCCGCGCCTGTTGTTTTAAAAAGTATACACGCCGGTCAAGACAACCGAATCGTTGGCGTCCGTATTGACCCCCGCCACCACTCTTTGGTAAGCCAGGAGGAACTGGATTTTATCATTTGACCATCCGAGGCCGGGAGAAACAATAATATAGTTTTCGTCTGAAGAAGGGATCCTCTGGCCGCCATCCTTACGGTCCCCCTGCAGGAAACCGTTCATCTCCAGCATCAGGCTGAACCCCCCGGGCAGGAAATATTCCGCCCCCAGGTCATAATTCAGGTAATCCGCGTAACGCGTAGCGACTCCGTCGATGGTTGTCCTTTGAGGAAAACTATAAAGCGCGTCCGCGTGAAGGATAAAAGGCTTAAGCTTCTTGGTAAGCATAACGCCGATCCCCGGGTCCCAGGAACCGTCGCCCATCGAATCGGTTTCCAGCTTATCCGGATCCAGGTGCTGGTATTTTCCGGTAGGGATTTTCAACTGTAATACCCCCGTCAAATGCGGCATCCACCCCTTTTCCTCCAAGGCGCAATAACGCAGGAACAAATAACTATCACCTAAACCGCTGTCCCGGGCCTTGCCTTCCGAACCTTTGAAATAATTCTCCTGATAAACCATCTGTCCGTCGATCTCCAGCCTGTCGGTAATGCCATATTGCAGGAAGAGCTGCTGCTGGTATTGGTATTTTTTATCCCCTCCGGGCAGGGAATGATAATCGCCGTCGCCGTCAAAAGAACCTCTGGTGCGGTTATAGAAAACAAACGGCTGGACCACAAGTTCGCCTTTGGCGCAAAGCGGCGCGGTCCAGGTAGTAAGCGGCCCCACCGAAGGAGGATCCCACTCTTCAACCACCGCGGCAGGCAAACCCTCTTCTGCGGCATAAAGCCCGGAAACAGCGGCAATAAAAATCAAACCCGTTGCAGCCAACGCAATAATCTTTGTCCCCACCATCCCCCCCTTTTTTTCGTGCTATTAAAAATTATATCGTGTTACTGAACCGTAAAAAATAAAATCTAAATCCCTTTGCCTGTCGCCGACATGCTTAAGGTAGCGTGCTTTACCCCTTTAACGGAGTTCAGGCTGTCGGCAAGTTTCTGCGCCTGACGCGATTCGCCTTTGACCGCGATAATTTCCAGGCAGTTATCATGGTCCAGGTGGATATGCTGGGAAGAAATGATCAGCTTCCCGAAATCGTGCTGGATATCCATGAGCTTATTAACAAGCTCCCTTTTGTGGTGGTCGTAAACCAGGGTAATCGCCCCGGAAACCTCGGCATTCCCCTGCCATTGCTCGCTGACCAGTTCCCGGCGGACAAGGTCCCGGAAGGCCTCCGAACGGTTGGTGTATTTTCTTTCCTTGATAAACCGGTCGAACTTCGAAAGCAGCCCTTTTTCAATCGATACCCCGAACCTGACCAGCGCCATAAAAACTCCTTACCCGATGATGCCACTAATGTTAGAATATTAACATTCTAAGAACGGCCCGTCAAGACTTCTTTTCTGAGGAATAGAAAAATAAAAACCGATACCGCCTCAATAGCTACCCCGGCGATAATCACCGCCGGGATGGAATATTCATAAAGCAGCCCGGTAAAAGAAGCGCCGATAAAGACCGCCAGCCCGTATGCGGCGTTAAAAACCCCGTAGCCCGTTCCCCGCTTCGGCAGCGGGGTGAGATCAGCGATCGCCGACTTCATTACCGTTTCATGGGATCCCATCACGATACCCCAGGCGATCACCCCGGCAAGTACCAGGGAAATTTTTGTTGAAAATACCAGGCCCGGTATGAGGAGCGAAAAAACGGGAATCACCGCCAGGGTAATCAGCCCCGCTTTGTCGTTTCCCCTTTTTACTTTAAAAAAATCGTATGTCTTGCCGATAATGATCGCCGCTACCGCATCCACCCCCATCGCCATGGCGTAAAACAGCGGGATTTGCGCGTCGGTAAGGACATTCCTGGCTTTAAGATGGAAACCGATCAGGGCAAAATTGGCAAACCCCAGGGTGGTAACAAAAGTAAAAACGGTATAAACCCAAAAAACCTTGCTTAATTTACCGTTTCCGCTTTCGCCGGATACATCTTTTTCCAGAGTCTCCGGCCGGGGAACGGTGCGGTAAGCGAAATACAGGCAAAACATCACCATCGCCAGCGGGGCCCAAAGCAAAGAATACCCGTGCTGATAATCCACCAGCCCCCTCTCCCCTTTGCCGAGCATTATAAAAAGAAAAGTAAAAATCAGCGGGCCGCAGATCGCGCCGACCTGGTCGAGCACTTCGGCGATAGCAAAACCCAGTCCGGTCCCCACCTGTTTAGCCGCCTGTGAAAGTATAGTGTCCTTGGCCGGGCTGCGCACCGCCTTCCCCAGCCTTTCCAGCACGATAAACACGACCGCCGCCTGCCAAACCCCCGACAAGGAAAGCAGCGGCACGCTGACCAGTAAGCCGTAACCGAGGAAAGTAAAAAGCCAGTAAGATTTAGTTTTGTCGGCGAAATAACCTGAGAACAGGCGCGCCGCATAACCCAGGAATTCCGCCAGGCCGGCGATCAATCCGACGATGGCGGCATTAGCGCCCAAGGTCTTAAGGTAAGGGCCGTTCACACTGCGCGCCCCTTCATACACCATGTCGCCGAAAAGGCTTACCAGGCCGAACAACAGGATAAGTTTAAAAGCGGTTTTTTTACGGTTATCCAAGGGATTTGCGCGAACCTGCCGAAGAGAAACTCCGGGTCCAGGCGCGGTTATACGAAGATATTCGGTAAAATAATTTTATTGCGGCATTAAACACGGTGAAAAACCTGCGGATTAACGATAAAACTTCGGTTTAGGGTACTTAAAATCCTTCTTAGGCCTTGCATTTCTCTGGCCTTTAAAACCGGGGCGGCGCGAATTGTTATGCGCGGACCCTTTATCTGCCGACTCCCCGAACTTATCAAGGGTAAGCTCGGCGACCTTGGAGAGCGGAAGAGTAGCTTTGATCAATTTTTCGATATCACGCACGTCCTGCCCCTGGTCCGGGGTGGCGAAAGATACCGCGTGCCCCTTGTGGCCGGCGCGCGCGGTGCGGCCGATACGATGCACATAGTTCTCGGCGTCTTCGGGCAAATCATAGTTGACCACCAGTTCAATTCCCGTAACATCGATACCGCGGGAAGCGATATCCGTGGCAACCATCACCTTATACCTGCCGGATTTAAAACCTTCCAGAGCATCCCGGCGCTGCGCGAGAGAACGGTTAGAATGTATCTCAGAAGCCGAATACCCCATATCCCTGATTGAACGGACAATTTTCTTGGCATTATGCTTAGTGCGCGAAAATAACAAAACCGCGCCGTGATATTGCGCCAGCAGTTTTTTCAACAGCTGCGTCTTGGATTCCCTTTTTACGATAAACAATTCCTGGGTCACCTTTTCAGCGGTAGTCCCGGAAGGGGCGATCTCGACGCTTAAAGGCAATTTCATCTGTTTGGAAGCAATATTCAAGATCTCTTTAGGCATTGTCGCCGAAAAAAGCATCGTCTGCCTTTCGCGCGGAAGAAAACGCAGTATCTTGTCGATCTGCGGGGCAAAACCCATATCCAACATGCGGTCGGCCTCATCCAATACCAGCATCACCACGCTGTCCGGGAGAAAATTCCATTGCGACATGTGATCGATCAGCCTGCCGGGAGTGGCAATAACTACTTTGGGGTCGCGGCGTAAAGCCTGCACCTGCGGCGGCATCGGAGCGCCGCCGATAAGACATGCGGTTTTCATGCCGAAAGCGCGTGAAAATTCCTGAAAAGCTTCGTCAATCTGGATTGCCAATTCCCGGGTCGGAGCAAGCACCAGGCCTACTCCTTTTTTCTGCGCCAGGAGCTGTATCATGGGAATAGCGAAAGAATGCGTCTTACCGGTCCCGGTCTGGGCGATTCCCACAATATCCTTGCCTTCCAAAGCCAGAGGAATCGCTTTAAGCTGGATAGGAGTAGGAACCTTAAACTTCATCTTCTCAAGGATATCAAGGATTTTCGGAGCGATCCCTAATCCGAAAAAAGTTACCCCTGAGGTAGCGGCGTTATCTGTGGTTATCGGTTTATTATTCATGTTTTTTTATTTTTATTATTCTTTTCATCATGCGCCAGGAGGCTAAGATGGACATGACAGTAATCTTCATGGTTATAAATACTCAAAATATGTTTACAATGCGGATATTTACATTTTCTCCCCTTTGGAGAGGACTTTACCTTCTTAATCTTACACCTCCTGAAATACCCACCGAAAACGCTTTTCTAAGACCAAATTAAGAACAAACAAAAAAAGCCGCAAAGGTTAGTTGGGTTCCTCCGCGGCGTATAACGACTAATCTCTAATTTATTATACCCCTTTAATCCGGAATGTCAATAACTAATAGTAGAGGGGTAGTATACTGGAAATTTTATAAAGTCGTTCTCAGGCCAGCGGGTCCTGCCGGCCGAGCCACCTCGCCGTGCTC
>Ga0172380_10004957_pt1 | contig 16577 bp, 23 predicted proteins | sample Leawe162metaG_FD_119747 | JGI IMG/M metagenome (GOLD analysis project Ga0172380, IMG submission 119747) | Leachate microbial communities from a municipal landfill in Southern Ontario, Canada - Leachate well 162 metaG | ecosystem: Engineered > Solid waste > Landfill > Unclassified | place...
ACCCTTTTGATATTATGCAAGAAAAAACATTTAAAAGAGATTGAAATGACAAGAGAAAACTGGATATGGATGCCTCATGCAGCGCATTTTATAGGATCTAGACGATGTGAATTTCACCTGGCTACTTACGTCAATGGGTACATTATTTCTACTGTAGGGGACTATAGACCCAATCCCCCATTAGAGATTTATGAAACTGTAGGAATAGGCAGAAAGTTTGAGACAATGGTATTTCCAGCCCAATCAAGGGACTCAGAAGATGAGTTATGCTGTATTTATGAAGCTAATCATGATGATGGTGACATTGAAATGAAGGGTTATAATTCAGCGACAGAAGCCAGACAGGGTCATTATGCTCTATGTGAAAAATATGATAAGATGACACCCCCAGCTCCCCCTATGTTTCCTTTATCTAATGTCTGCAAAGAGGAAAGCACAGTAAACTTATATGAAGCTATCCAAGCATTTAACAAAAATGTAGAACTCATAAAAACTTGGATGTCAGCTCAGCATGCTCAGAATTCATTGTTTCTCGACAGAATTGAAAAAATGGAAAAAAGAAAATGAGAATTGATCAGACTAAGTACATTGAATATCTTGAGCGCGAGGTTGTTAGGCTTACATTAGAGAACAATAAAAGGTTAGATCTTGATCCTGCAATTATTCATGAGAATATTATATTGGGTCAATATGAACCGATTCACTATGTACTCCCTAAAAAAGCTTCAATCACTTTCAAACCATATGCCGACGTATGCAAAGATGCAGTTATTTTAAATTGGGGAGACTATAACCAGACTCTCTATATGCACTTAGAACTTAAGTATTCAATGGATGCAATGCACCATTTGATAGATAAATTCTTTTATGACTTATGTCGAAACAAAGTTTATGAATTAAAAAAATCAAAGGAAATATAAATGGAACAACAAATTAAATATATTTATACTAAAGATCAAATTGAATCTCTTGTATTTTTATGCGCAGAGTATGTAAATGCCGTAATCACGGAAGGGATAGAAGATAAAGATTGTAAGATTAATATTTTACAAAATGTTCACCAATATCTTGAAACACTAGTTCAGGAAAATCTTGAAAAGAAAATTGATGCAAAAGAGACGATTGCTGAAAATGCAAATTCGATTGATAGCAGGGCTCAAGTCTTTGGGGTAGATCCAATCAATGAAGTTTTAGTATTGCACTTCGAATTGATGTACGTGAGATTCCTATTCAACGAGTTGGTCATATCAGACGAAAAATTCAAAGAAGTTATCAATGAGTCTATTTTTGAAAAAGCAAGAGCATTTGCAGCTGAACAGATGAAGCTCAGATTCCCTGCTGTTCAACAGAATGCCCCTGTTCCACCTGCACAAGATCCTGATCCTACTAATGAAGAAGTGAAAGAACTCAATGAATCCGAGACTCCTAAATGATTGTTTTAGGAATACTGGGTTTAGGTTTTTTTGGGATGATATGTCATATTGTTGGCTATCGTAAAGGATACCAAGAAGGAAATGATAATTCTATTAAACAATCTAAAGATAGAATTGTTAAAATAATAGAACAAGAAATTGAAAAAGATTTAAGTGTATTTTTATCGAAAAAAAACAAATTTTTAAGGGAAAGTTTTAATGAGTCAGAGAACTTACACAAGTGATTCCGAACAAGAATCGTTAGAAAGTTTTAAGAAGACTTTCTTCTATAGACACATGGGGAAAATATCCATTTTCATAACCTTTCTTGTAGTTATGAATTTTTTCATAGGAAATAACAGGGATCAAAGCTGGTTGGTTGTTCAATATCCGTGGGGTTCAGTCCAGGTAATTGATACGGCAGGTTGGTATTTCAAAACAGGCTCATACTGGACGTATCCTAGAAACTGGCAGGTGGAGTACGACAAAGAACATGCGTTCAAAGTGGTATTTAACGACGGTGGTTCAGCTACCATGAATGCGATGGTTCGATTTTCATCACCCATAACGATCGATGGGAAAAGGAACTTTCATCAATTATTTGGTGGAAATGAGGAGGCTGTGGAAGCTGCTGTTTGGGCTCATTTGTCCGATGCAATGAAGTCTTCCGGTCCAGTTATGTCTGCATCAGAGCACCAATCCGCTCGTAGAGGGGAGTTTACTTCTCTTGTGCAGGATCAGCTCCAGAAAGGGCTATTTGAGATGAAGCGTGTTTCTAAAACGCTACAGGATCAATTTGATGATAAAGGAAAGCCCATCACTGTATATGCAACCGAAGTGGTTTTTGATCACGACTCTTCAGTCCAACGCATTGCTCGACCTTCTCCACTTACAGATTTTGGAATTGTAATCACTCAATTTTCTATTACGGATGTAACGTATGATGACCAAACCCAAAGACAGTTTGCTCAGAAAAAAGAGGCATTCTTGGCAGCTGAAGGCTCAAAAGCCCAGCGTGAGAAAGAAGTTCAGGAGAGGCTCATGGTGGAAGAAAGAGGTCGTAGAGAGAAGGCAGAGACAGAATCTCTTGCGCTCCGAGAGAAAGCAAAAGCGGTCATTGACGCGCAGAGACAAAAAGAGGTGGAAGAGACAAATTCTGCTAGAAAGCTCGCAGTGGCTATGCTTGCTAAGCAAGAAGCTGAGACAGTCGCTCTACAACAGCTTGAAATTGCTCGATTGGACAAGGAGAGAGCAAAAGAGGAAGCCGAAGCCCAGATAATCCTTGCTTCAGCTCGTCAGAAGTCTCTTGAGCTTGGTGGTGCGCTTTCAGAAAGAGAGATGATCCTTGCTGAGATTGAACGAGACAAGTGCATCGGTGTTGCTGATAAACTGTCAAAAATAGCAGTTCCTCAATTCATTATATCAGGCTCAAATGAGCATAATTCAAGCGGTACAAATGATGCCTTAATGAACATGTTTTTATTGAGACAGATGGGAGTAATACCTGATAAAACAGGGAGTCCCATAAAATAATTTTCCTTCCTCTATGCTCATTTAAGGATAGGTAAAACCTGGCATTTTATTGGCCAATTATTCTGGAGCATATGAGGGATTTCGTAAAACATTTTGGAGTTCAAAATGAGATATAAATTTAGAGATTTTCCAATAAAAGCTTATCAATACGAGAAAATTGCAGATGGTGAGTAATTGGATTGCTAAAAATCCTCTCAAAATTGAAGAGAGAAGAAAGATTAAGGAAGGTATCGATTTAGGGTTGTCTTATGGGCAGATTGCTATTTCGATCGATCGAGCAAAGTCCACTATAATACGCGAATGCAAGCGTTTAAAGAGAAGTGTCTGGTTATATGACCCAGACCTTGCTCAGGCTGATTTTGAAGAGAAACAAAGGCTAATAGGCATTAAAAAGGAGTTAATAAAATGACAGTTTCTATACCAGGGAAAGAAACTCCCATGGAATCGTTCATGGAGAAAGTTAAGATTAAGGTTCGAGATGATATTGCATCCATGATTCCGGATGATGTCATTCAAAATCTTATCCAACAGGTTGTTAAAGATGAGTTTTTTAAAAAAAACAAAGTAAATGTTGGTACTAATTGGAATCCAGTATGGGAAGAGCGCCCTACCGAATTTCAGAAGCTTGTTTTAGAAGCTGTTCGTCCTATAATGAATGAAAGAGCTCAAAAATTCCTTGAGTCAAATAAGGAAGAAATAGATGAATTGATTAAAGAAGTTTTAAATAATGGTTTAATGAATATAGTTGAAAATTCAATAAAAACTTACCTTCAAAAACAAATAGTTGATAACTCTCATTGGTTTTCTCGAGATCCGTCTAAGCCATCGTTTTAATTGTAAATGCTATCGGAATAAGCTTGGCATTCCTTTATCATCTCTTCCCTCTTTAGAGGTCCCATTGAGCAAAGTATAATATCGAATATTCTGCCTAATGACTCATGAGGGGAGAGCCCTGGAACTGGCATCGGTAGATCTTTTGAAAGATTGTGATGCTCTATGAATTGATGTAGGATTTTAAGGCAAATGGGCCCATAGCTTTTAGATGGAAGAGTAAGGCCTTTTTGTTCTTTTACGTTAAGATTGACATGGTAAACCTTGTCAGATGATGATTTTACTGTGTTGTCAAAGTTTATCGGTGGTATCATAGCTATCCTTTAATTTTAAATTCTCCGCACCATTCTTCCTTATAAACTATAGGAAAAGTGGCAAATACTCCACATGAATGTTCGCTTGTTTCAGTTCCGACTTGAGGCGGAAATCTTCTGCATTGCTTTCCATCTTCAAAGAAAAATCGACAATTACCGCAGCATTCATCTTCTTTTTTTTTGCTCATCAACCCAATCCTGATGTAAGTGGAATATTGACAACAGGGGATACATTAGGGGTGTTTGTAGCGTTATCATCGATAACATCTTGAGCAGTCCCCTCAGTATGTGCCATGGAAATATTGTAAGTGCAAGAGTTTAAAAAAAATAAAAAAATGAACACAAAAAAATTGAATATGCAAGCAAGAATAAAACAGTTAGTGGCTCTTAACATAAAATTACCTATAAAATTTACTTGAATGATCGATGTCTTTATGACATAACGATAAAAAAGATTACAAGGGTTTATTATGCCTTTTCAGTCGAAAGCTCAAAAAGCTACCCGAGCATGTTTCAAAAGACAAAAATGGGCTAAAAGCCTATACAAAAAAGCATAGGAGATCAAAAAAATGGATAAGCAAAAGTATAGCGATTCCAATATGAAGCCAGACAAGACATGTCATAATAAAAATCAAGACATGGGGACAATGGCTAAAGATGCAAAGCTGCCAGGACAAATGTATGTTCCAGCAAAAACACATAATCAATCAGATTTCGTAGGAGAACAAAAATGATCGACCGATTTTTAGAGATTTTTGGATTAGGCGCCCTTCACAAAGTAGGAATGGTTACAGGGGTTGCCTCTCAAGTCATCCGGACTTTTGAGCAAGAGTTAGCTCAAAACCATACAGCCCGAAATGCTTGTATTGACGCTTTAATTGAGCTTCTCCAAAAGCATAAAGATATCCCCACTCCAGCCCCTGCTCCAGTAGAAGAGCCAAAGGCTTAATTCATATGCCCAAGTCTTTTCATTGGCTTGGGCTCTTAAAAAATTTCTATTTGATTTAAACCCATAAAAGATTTACTTATAAAGATAGGAAAGAAGCTGTGGCTCTTTCTATATCCGTCATAGCTGTGGCTATGACACTAACTTTTAACTCTGAGGAGTTCATATGCCTACACCTACAGTAATCAATCAATGGCGCTGGTCCGATGCTATAAGCAGAAACTTTTGGGATGGAAATTACCAATATGAAAACTGGAAACAAGCGCCAATCTCTTCTTGTAAGACAGGTGGAGCAACCAGTGCTACTTTGACAAACGTTTTATACTCTCCTTATATCCAGCTTGAATTTGAGCCCCTTTCAACTCAAGTTGCTCCTACTCTTGCTCCTCAAATCGTTACAGTTTCTGAGGGAATTTCTGGATTGGATATCGGTATGACTCAGACTGATGATGTTGGCGTTGAACTCTGTCCAGGAATTTTGAATGCTAATCACATGGCGTTTAAAATCGGTGAAGCAAATGCCTTCTTCTTCCGTGTAAAATTCAGTATCGAGGATGTTTCAGGAACTGATGACTGCGCTATTGGTTTTAGAAAAGTAGAAGCTTATCAAGCCAATATTGATGATTACGCAGATATGGCGGTTTTAAACGTGATTTCTGGCAATATTAATATCGAAACCATATTGGCTGGAGCTGCAACTGTAACAACAGATACTACTGATAATTGGGCTAATACAGAAACCCATCAATTAGAAGTATTTGTGTCTAGCACAGGGGTTGTGACTTATACAATCGACAATGTAGCTCCGACTGTAACAGCACCTTATACTTTCACAGATAATCTTTACGTCGTTCCATTCTTCTACTTCTTGAATTCAACTGACTTGGCAGGAGCCGTAGTCATTCAAGAATGGGAATGTGGATATCAATCATAATTTTTTCATAGGCCTCTCCTTTGTTCGATGAATAGGTGGGGAGCACGCAAGTGCTCCTCATTTTTTTTGACATTGACTTATGTGGAAAATTTTGACATTTTCAAAAAAAAAGATTTAAGAAAAATTCAACTCGATTTCAGGAGATTACCCATGAAAATTCTTATTAAGAAAAGGGTTACGCCATAAATACTTCGATTATGTCATTCTCAGATAGTTTTTCAAATGTCCGTTTGGAATCTGCCAATGACTCACTGCATGGAGTTTTTAAGCAAACTGCATGGAGCGCTGAATCGGGGTCAATTTTACGTGCAGATCTTCTTTTAAAGTTTTGACTTCCAAATCGTAATTTAATAGAAAAATCTCTGCGCTTCATACTCCCCCGATTAGATTAATAACCCTCCATATAAGGGGGGTTATTTTAAAAATGAAAATTATCGCTGAAGCTTAGAGTAGCGACAAAGTTTTTCATATTTTTTATGAAACGATGCCAGATAAACGCTATTTGGCACAAGAATTAAAACTTTATCCCCGCTTCAGCCCAAATATCAGAGGTTGATATGGCTGTTATATATTTGAATGGAACTGATGTAGAATTGCAATCTAAGCATTATTTTGATAGGATTGGTTCAGAACAAAAAAAAATGCCAGAGTTTGAAGACCCTGGCATTAATAATCTAAGAGATTTTGGCGAATCTCAATATAGGCACTGGAATAGCTCTATCATAGTAGATTCGCCTAATTTCTGCAACAGAAATGGCTATGCTATGGAAAATTCTGGATACTTCATCATTCCCAGATGCGTTACATCTGATCCTCGTTATAAAGCAGCTCCTATGAAATATCAAAAAGTTTTAAATATTCTTTTTGAGTATGTGGCATTTGCTCCAACAACACACGCCATTGGTTCTGAGATCATTCAAATACGCAAAGGCCAGTTCTGCGTTTCTGAAGCTCATTTAGCAAAAATCTGTAATGACGGGGTCAAGTTTGAAGAGGATTTTTTGACCAAAACGATTGTTCATCGTGCGATACAGTTTTGGAAAAAGTGCAAAATAGTGAACCAAGAAGTGAATCGGGGAAAGAACATCATAACCATCACAGTTCCAGAGTTTTACGTAATAAATAAAATTACAAGTGAATCGGAAAGTGAACTGCAAGTGAATCGACCGCGAATCACTAAAGAAGAAGTAGTAGAAGTAGTAGTTCCTAAAAAGAAAGAAAAAACTACTACTTCTACTCAGGATTCGTGCGCGGGATCTCCAAAGCAAAGTAGTAGTTCTTTTGAAAAATTGAAGGAGCTGGAAGAACGGGTGGACATCAGCGAGGAGGATAAGCTTAAGCTTTACGAGGACTATCCGATCGATCGAATCTTGGCCGGCATCAGATCGGTTAATTTTTCAACGGCAGCTTCGGCTATTGCGGTTTTGAGATCCTCGATAAAAAATGGATGGAAGCCTGCAAAGAGGAAGGATTCAACAGAATTTTTCGTTCCAGATTTTTACTTAAAGCTCGATAAGAGACTTAGAGAGTTAGAGGTTCCAATTAGTTTAAATATAAATGAGAGTCAGGCTTTCATAAATGTTGAAGGTTATAGTTCTTTAGAATTTAATTTATCAGACCCTAATTTTGAAAATGATTTTGTAACTAATTTAACTTCTTTAGTTAAAATATATTGTCCAAACCAAACCCAACCAAAGGAAATGTAAAAATGAACCTGCCAGGCAACAAAACCTATGAAGAGTTGTTATTAGGATCGTGCTTAAACTCATTTAATGCCGCATCAGACTGCCTATTGAGGCTCGATGAGGATGATTTCACAGACTTTCAAAACAAATCGATTCTAGGTGCCTTAAAATCGTTTTTCAAAGAAACGGCTTCTTTGGACCTTCCGCTCTTCTTGGAATACGTCAAAAAAAAGGATTCTTTGGAGAAGTGCGGTGGCATATCAAAAATCATGAATGTCGCGACTTGCGTCGGTGTGGTTTACGACTATGACCAATATTTTCAAGAGATAAAAAATCTGTCTTCATTGCGAAAATTGATCTTGATGAACCTGGATTCGGTTGAGCTCTGCGCAAAAAAAGACGCGAACTATCAGGAAGTTTCGACTGATCTTTTGAAGCGCATATTCGCAATGGATTCAAACGGAAAGTCCAAAACCTACACCGCAGCAGAAATTTTAGATGCGTATAGCGAAAACGGGACTTTTGAAGAGCATAGCGAGTGGATGAGGAAAAGGGTTGCTCAGGGTATGACTCCGTACACTGGAATTGCTTCGAATTACCCTATGCTCGACCAAACCCTTGGATTTTTTAGGAATGGAGCGATTTACTACATCGGAGCCCGAACGAGCATGGGAAAAACCACTTTCATGCTGAATTTGATTATCTCTATGCTTTCATCCGGAAAACCTTTTCCAATCGGGATTTTTTCTTTGGAAATGCCGGCCAGCATGATTATTGCTAAAATTTTATGTTTGATGTCGGACGTTGCTTTCTCTGCATATGAAGACGCTATGATTTTGCCGGAGCAGTATGAGCGAATTATGGAGAGGTCGTCATACGTCCGAAATCTTCCGATTTTGATTGAAGATGAGGAAGACATGACGATAACAAAAATTAGGGCTAGGGCTAGGCGTTTAGTTCAAAACGAAGGTGCAAAAATTATTTTTATAGATTATTTAACTAGAATTAAGTCGGATACTAAATATTCATCAAAACATTTACAAGTTGATGAGATTTCAAAAGGATTACAATCAATGGCAAAGGAATTAAATGTTCCGGTCATTTGTTTGGCTCAGCTGAATCGAGCTTCGGAAGATAAACCTGGAGCCGTTCCGACACTTTCCAGTTTTAGGGAGTCGGGTTCGATTGAAGAGGACTGCGACGGGGCTTTGCTTCTTCATAGACCGGATTACTATGACAAAAATATCCAGCCAGGTAAGCTCCATGTGATCGTGGCTAAAAACCGAATCCGTGGAAGACTCAGGAAGATTGAATTCCAGAAGCTTCCGTACAGTGAAAGGTTTGAGGAATTGAAGGATTTAGGGGAGGTTGTTAAAAAACTTAACAACGAAGCCTATGCTGGAAGCATGGATGATTTTGAAGATAGATTTAGTAAGAGGTGATAAAATGAGAGTTCAATTAGTTAGTGATACAGAACTTGTTCTTTTACAAGCTAAAGTTAATGCAGAAGTTAGTGGTTTAGAAAATATAAATCAAAAAGTTGTTGATATTAGATTGTCAACTTGTAGTTTTAGTTTTGGTGAAAAAATTATGTATACATCAATGATAATTTATGAGGAAATTAAAAAATGATTTTTGAACCATTGATTCTAATTTGGGGAAAACCATTAAATATGGGTCAATCTTTTACATTAAGAATTGCTATTGATTCATTTTTCAATTCATTAAGATCGGAAGGTCTTGGTGATGATGAAATGGGAAAGAAAATGACAGCTGCTCATTTAGAAAATTTAAAATCTATTATGAACTTAATTAATGGTTCAGATACCAAAAGTGAATAAACTCTTTGCCCCTCGTCTTGGGGGGCAAGGGATTCCCATTTCTCGGAAAGCCTGAAATTTATCGAATTCATGATCTGTATGTATAGTCACTCTGTCTTGGCAGAAGTATTCATTAACGAGCATGGACAAAGTGCAGACGTGAGGATAGTTCCGTTGCACTTCTTTAGAAGTCTCTTCGATCAGCATATTCTGACATTCCATTCCAAAATCAGCCACTTCTCTGCTGAAAATGATCTTTTCTTTGATCATCATTTCTCTTAATAGGGGTATGCCTCGATCTTGCCATTTAGCGTCTGTTCGGCAGGATGTGAATCCTGATATCACGTCAATGAATGAGCCGCTTTCATCCCATACCAAGTTTCGAATCTTTTTACCGCAAAACTCTTGCAGCGTCTTAACTTTTTCAGCAAGTTCTGGGTACATTTCCGAAAATGCCCGATTCCAGACTTGAGGGAAAACCATGTGATCCATGACAAATACGATTTTTCTAGACACAACCACGGCAAGAACGCAACAAAAGTAAGTGGGGTGTACCGATATAGCCAATACGGGTATTCTTTCGGCATAATCGAAATGACGAGCTTTTAAGTCGATTTCATTGCTTTCAAGAAATTTTGCATCTGGCAGAACTCTGTCTGAACTGGAATAGCACAGTTCGGCCATGTATTCTCGTAGCCAAATGTCTTCTTTTCCTGCCTTCAGTAATTCTATTTTTTTATTATCTAGCCATTCCTTCAGGTGAGGAAGGCGTACGTTGTCATAGCTGGTATAGTGAAAAACTTTTCCTCTGGGATGGGCTTGAATTCTGGCAAACCAATCTTCGTAGTGGTTTCTCTTTTTCGGGGGAGTTCCCATCATTAAGCATTGAGCGTGCTCTTTTGCTGCTAAATTCGCATCCTGGGCTTCTATGTAGTCGGGGTTTGAGTCTTGAACTTCATCATGGATTAAGAAGTCTGGTTGGGTTCCTCGTCCACGGGCTTCGGTCCAAGTTCCGATGACTTTGATGAAGCTTCCGTTAATAAATTTGACGATGTGTCTGGAATCGTCGATTTTTTCGACATATTTGTCGTACATCGAGTTGTCTTTTTGATCGCAGGTTTGGAGTCTTCTTTCTTCCCATACGACTTCAATTCCTTGAGCAATTGTGGGGTAACACAAATAACAAACTCGATTGGGCGCGAGATTTGCTGCTTTCCATGAGGCATCGATTCCGGTGGTTGTTTTGGCACCTTTACGGCCGGCACGGTAAAAGACATATTGACAGTTTTCTTCGAATAGGGCTCTGAGGACTTCAATTTGTCCAGGATGCCTGTCTCGGCATTTTTCCCAATCTTCAAGAAATCTTTTAGTGTAAGATAAATCAAATTCGGATCCCGATTTTTGTTCATCTTTTGTTTTCTCACTGTTAAACTTTGTCTGTTTTTTCCATGCCATTTAAATATTCTTTAACAAAAGTTGTCCATCCGATACAAAATGTGCAAATTCATTTTTAGTAAGAAATGATCCTACTTCTGGTTTTATCGTAGGGTAAATACGATCGTCATTATATAATTTTATTATAAGTGCTAATGCGCTTGTAAGTTTTTCAATTTTCTTTTCATATTCTATTCCATCTTTTTCATATGTTTCACAATCTCTAGCATGTTCTTCTTCTATTCTGGAAATGTAAGAACTGAGTGCTTCACAGTCATCATATTCATCTTCTTGCTTTTTTTTCTTCGCTTCTTCCGCAAGTTTACATACATAACTAAGTATGCAACCTAATTCAACACCACCTTCAAAATATTTCTCATCTGATATGTAATTTTTTATATCTATCAATTGATTATAAATAAATCGAAATTGATTTAGATTAACTTCGTTTACTTCCAACTCTTTATCCATTTTCATGTCCCATATCTTTCATAATAGATTTAACTACTGGATTATTTGCTAAGTCGATTATTTGTTGAGCTCTTATGTTCTTTTGAATCTCTTCTCTATATTCTTTGTAGATTTCATTTTTTTCAGAAGCTAATGTTTTCATTATAGCTTCAATTGTTTGTACTCTATCTTTTGTTTCTTGATGAGACTTAATCTCCTTGCCAAGCATTTCCTTGTATTCATTGAGTCGGCTAGTCAATTCTTCTGATTGTTTATCTAATTCTCTTTTTTTCAAATCTATTTTCATCATTCTCAGGGTAGAGTTTTCTGCCCCTAAAACGACAGCTTCATAACCTTTAGATGAGAAAAACATAAGAAAATCCATAGTCTCTTCAATTGTCAAATCCCCAAAAATTTCTACACACTCTTCATCGATTTCAATTGAACAATTACGCATTTGTGATAATCCTCTTGCCAAAATATTTCTTTATGATTTAAATGCAAAGTATCACCAAGAGCCTTTAATGGAAATAATTTTTACGATCATACAGTTTATAGGAATGGCATTGACCATCGCTATGCAAGTATTGATCTTGAATAAATTAGATGCTCTTGAATCTGATATTAGAATAAGAGAAATTTGTCATAACCGAGTCATGAGTTCTCTTAGCGATTTAAACCGACTTTTGTTGGCTGGAAACAATTCAGACAACGCAAAACCGATGAAATCAAATAATTGGGATAGCGTTAAAAATTGTTTTAAAGGGCCATCGAGAGTCGATATAAATGAGCGAACTTGAGCTTTCAAAGTACTTCTTAACTAAAAAGATACCTTACGTAAAACCTCTCTATAATATCGATTTGAAAAAAGAGTCGGAAATTTTAGATTGGTTCCGGGAATGCTCATATGGGCTTAGTGAATATTTTCGCCCGCTCTTCAGAGAGCAAAAATCCAATTTAGCTTACTTCATCGGTGCTGGGGTTAACCCTAATTGGGCATCTCCTTACACCCAAATTTATGCGAACACTTCCGACGTCTATAACACGAATCAAGAGATCTTCATCAACGACATGTACCGGTTGGTGATGGATCAGGTTACCCTAGTTGTTTCCCATGAGCTTATTCCTGATGTGCTGCCTAATTCTGAAGATTATTCGGATAAAGTAGCGTGTAATGTGGTGAAAGATTGGCTTGGTTCGATGAGCTACACGCTTGGAATTGAAGACTGGCGATTTAAGCTAGAGACTCAGAAAAAAATCTTTGGCGAATCTTTCTGCATTGTTCTATGGAATCCTCAGATGGGAGACATCCATCCTATAGCTAAAAAGTATGTCGATGAAGACATTGAAATGGTGGATGAAGAAGGGCGACCGATTACTGATGTGGGTGAAGTTCCCATAAAATTACGAAAGAATATGCGAATCGGGGATATCGAACTCGTCAACCCAATGCCTTGGGATGTGATGAAAGATCCCCAGATTAACGATAAAGATTCAAATTGGTTTTGGTGGGTTGATTACCTAGACGTCGATTATTTAAAGAAAAAATATCCTAAAAAAGATTGGGATTCAAAAGTCTCAGGGGGACCGGAAACACAGTATGACTTCTACTCAAACACTGAAAAAGAAAACCCAAATAAGCGGCTTATTTACTACTTGTATCACCGAAGCCATGAGTTCATGCCAGAGGGAAGATACATTGTTACGTCGGTTGATCACGTATTGGTCAATGAGCCAATTACTATGCCCACAATCGTTAATAATCAGGACTTGCCTCTTATTCACGCAAAAGATCTCGATATTGGTATGGGTAATCGAGGAAATCCGATTCTTTTTAGGAATTGCAGAAATCTATCGGACGCAAATAACGCGATTGCAAACCAGATTTACAGCAATTTAGAAATGGAAAGCCCCAAAATGTTTGTCCATGAGACGAGCGGGGTTGATGCACAAAGGATGCCTAATGGAACAATTTCAGTGGAATGGCACGGCAATCATAAGCCGACTATTGAGACGCCTCAGACGAACACATCGTCAATTTTCAATTTCCAACAAAACATCCAGAAGAATATGGATCAGGTCGCTCTCCAAAATCCTCTTGTCAAGGGAGAGACACCAAACGCTCAGCTCGATTCGTTTATCGCCTTGCAATATTTCGAGGATCAGAGAAATCAATTGGCCTCTCCGAATATCAAGAACCACATCCGATGTATGGAGCAGCTATATCGTTTGATGATTACCATCGCTAGGGATAAGTATAAACCCGATGATGGTCGATTGATCAAGATTTTGGGTAAGCATAATACCTACCAATTGAAATATTTTGATCCGATTAACCTGCAAAAGAGCTACGACGTTCATATCACCACTACGGGAAATCTAGCTAATTCCAAAGCGGGAAGAACGCAAATGATCCTTTCTGTGAAGCGGGAGTTTCCGGATACGATCTCAAATGAAGTGTTCATGGACATGCTAGGACTTTCGCACTCTAAGAAATTCATGAATGCGATCACCGCTGCCGTTTCTACTGCGGAGGCAGAGAATCAGGACATGATGAGCGGAAAACCTGTGTTACCTCCTGCTCGATTCGAAGATCTAATTTCTCATTGGGATGCGCATCGCATTCCTATGCAAACGTTAGATTTCAAACAGTCTCCTGTTGAAGTTCAAGATCTATTTATAGCACACGTCGCTGCGACCGAAAAACTTATGTTTGAACAGGCTGCTGAAAACCCCCTATTCGGAGATCGATTAGGTCAGTTAAGGCAGTTCCCTATGTTCTACACTCCGAAGCCCGTCAATGAGCCTATTCCTCAACCGATGGAAGGCGCTATTGATGAAGGGCAACCAATGCCTCCAGAAGAGTCTGCTCAGCCTGAAATGTTGACGTAGAAACACTCTAACCGATTCCACCGTTTAAAACAGTTTAACGAAACCTTTTAGCCTTCAAGGAATTGGTTATGGATCACACCTACGACGCTTCGACCGTTGAAATGGATCGAACAGGCTTTGCATCTCTACAGGATCAATTATTGAACAACAAGGGAGCTAAGTCTTCCCCTGATCAAGATATCCGAGAGAAACCAGAGCAGAAAGATAGTCCAAGAACTCCTCAGCCTTCTAAGAAGTACGTCTTCAAGAAGGGCGAGCAGTCACTTGAGCTAGACGATGACTACGAAATAGAGTTCGTCGCGGACAAGCGCCCGACAAAATTGACTCTACGAGAATTAAAGGATCGGGCAGCGGGAGACATTGCGATAAAAAATCGGATGCACTCACTGGCCGAAGAAAAGAAACGAGTTCAACAAACTTTTAAACAGTTTACGGACTTAGCACGGACTGATCCTCTTGCTGCATTGGAATACATTTCCAACCAGGCAAAGGAATCAGATAGCGAATTCGAGTATTCCAAATACATCGAAAAACTCGCGGAACAAGCGGAAAAACTCGGACAGATGGACGAGAAAGAACGCAAGGCTTGGGAGCTTGAGAAAAAGCTCGCAAAGGCCGAACAGGATTTATCTCGTAAAGAGAGGACAGAAGCTGTAGTTCTACGGAAGCAGGATCTTCTGACTACTTACCCCGAGATAGGGGATCAACAGTTCGGTGAAATGGTTGAAGCGGTTTTGGCAAATGAAGACTTGTTAGACGGATTAGAAAGCGAACACGAAGTCATGGACAAGGTTGAGGAATTGATCATAGAGACTCTCACTCAGCGAGACATCATGAGTGTGATCAAAGAGATCAACCCAGCTTATCTCAATGATAACGGACTTATCTTTTCCCTCTCAGATCAGATTAGACAAAACCCAGATTTAGACGAAGAAGACGTTCGAGACATTGTGAGTCAGATTATTGCTCCTGTCCAGAAGAGTCCAGCACGCGCTCCTATCCAATCGGATAGACAAAGGGACGCTCAGATTCTTTCAAGGAAGGCCAGACAGGGAAACTCTGTCCGGGATTTGCAAAATCAGAACTTGTCGCCTTACGACCTTCTAACTCAGCAACTGATGGATAGAAAACAAGAACTAAGTAAAACCCCACTTTATAAGAGGTAAGTAATGTCTTCAGTAGTAAAACAGTATAGTTTAACAGATCTAAGCAATCTTTATAGAATTGCTTATGGTGATTTTGAATTGGATGCAGCAGGCTGGGATCACTCAGAACTGATCGGGCTAATCCAAAAATCTTCTAAATTCGTAGGTAATCGCCTTGATATGGCGCATTTAGTTGATTGGGGCGGTGGTCAATCGTCTGGTAGCTTGCCAAGCTCATCAACAGCTTACATTTATCGTCCATTCATCACAGCTAAGTCAGTTTATGCCACTTCCGTTATTGACTCTCAGTCAATGAAGGCTGCTCGAAGAGCAGGTAGCAATCTTGGTGCTTTTATGGATGCGACTGAACTTTCCATTCTAACAATGAAAAGAGCGTTTGCTGATCAGGTTGCCCGTCAATTTTTTGGCGACGGCACAGGAACTCTTGGGGTTATTAACACAGTAACAACCATCGGTCCTGGACAATATCAGCTTTTGATTACGAACGCTTCATGGCTACAAGCGCCTTGGATGCTGAACGACCTTCTCAACGTCGATACTGGAACAGACATGTTCTTAGTTACGGACATTGACTTGGCAGCTCAGATCATCACAGTAAGCCGTCAGACAGGGGTTCAAATTCCTGCTCCTGGACAAAACATCTATAAGCAAAAATCCAGAAACAATGAAATGTTCGGACTCCGTGGAGTTTGCGACACAGTGGCTGGATCTCTTTATGGTGTTCCGGTTGGTTACAGATGGGGTGCTCAAAGACTAGCAGCTGCTGGACAAACTCTTTCAGTCAAGATCATGAGAGAGCTAGATCAGCAAATGAGATTCTGGGCTCGTGGCGACCTTCCTACAGACTACATCATGTCAGCAACTCAATTGAGATTGTTTGAAGATGGTGAGGATGCTAAGTCGATCATCTACATTCAGCCTGAAGTTTCTCCTGAGAGACAAGCTGGGTCACAAGTAGCTGCCGTTAAGATCAACGGTAGAACAGTTCGTCTTCACTGGTCACCTTATTGCCAAGAAGACCGTTTGTACGCGATCAACAGGAACAAAGTTCATATGTATATCCGTCCAGACACATCTGAGGGCAATGATCCAGGTGGTTTTATTGAAAATGGGGACTCAATATTTTTTCCATTACAGGTCTCAGGAACACCCTTGGATAG
>Ga0172380_10004958_pt1 | contig 16575 bp, 11 predicted proteins | sample Leawe162metaG_FD_119747 | JGI IMG/M metagenome (GOLD analysis project Ga0172380, IMG submission 119747) | Leachate microbial communities from a municipal landfill in Southern Ontario, Canada - Leachate well 162 metaG | ecosystem: Engineered > Solid waste > Landfill > Unclassified | place...
GCCCTGATCGGCGGACAGGCGATACCAGTGGGCGGCCTGTGCGTAGTCCCGCGGAACGCCCTGGCCGTTTTCGTGGAGCATGCCGACGAGGAACTGCGTCTTGGCATCGCCCCGCTCGGCCAGGGGTTGCCAGTGTTCAAATGCGCGGGGGTAATCCTGTTTCTGATACGCGGTCCAGCCCTTGGCGAAACTGCCTGAACTTCCGGGACTTCCGGGACTTCCGGGGGTTCCGGGACTTCCGGGGGTTCCGGGACTTCCGGGGGTTCCGGGGGCGGGGGTGGCGGCGAAGGCCGGGCCGGTGATGAACATAAGCAGAATCATCGCGACCCACCCGGCGACGTTCAGATTTTGAATCGAACCCGGAATCCCACACTTCGGGAGATGCTTTGTCATGGTCGTACTCGCAAAAGAGAAGAAAATCGTTCTCATTGCCACGTATCGGGCGAAACATCACACCGGTTTAGACCACGCTCGCCTACCTCATACTATTAATCATTCGTTAACAATTCGTCGCCGGCTTGAAATTTAGTCAATTATTAAGGTGCGGGATGCGGGATGCGGGATGCGGGATGCGGGGTGCGGAACTTGCCGCATCACGCACACCGCACACCGCACGGCGCACACCGCACAGCGCGCCCGATATTTATTCAAACATTAAGGAATCCCTAATCAATACGAAAATATCGTGGGGTATTCTTCCTTCGGCCAACGGGGAAGCGTGTAGCAAAGAGGGACTGGCTTCTTGGTGGGGTGATGATTTCGTTTTCTTTGATGCCCCTGGCATTAACCGGAAACTAATCAAAACCAAACCAAGCGGCAACCATTGTGGGGTAGGATTACAGGCAACCAGAGAGAGGGGTTGCTTGTGAGTCCAACCCTTTGTACGAGCCGCGCCCGAGGTGATGGGCGGGTGCGGTGTCCCTCCCATCGTTCATAGGAGAATGTATGAAGTAGAAGGATGTTTCTGGCCGGATAGTCAAGTTGTGGGCCAAAAAGATGCCCTCAGCGACCGACCGGTCGAGAGTGTGTGGTTCGGCAACAAAGGGGTCGAACCTGGACAACAAGTGATCTTTTCAATGCAAAGGACGCAAACATTATGAAAAAGGCAAGTGCTTTCTTGGCAGTTGCGCTGTTGGGTCTGACCGCGCATACAGCCACAGTCAAAGCGGACACCACCGGTTACATGGCTGTCCAAGTGCCCGTGGACACCGACGTCGTCATGTCGGTGCCGTTTGCCGTCGAATCCGCCGGTCAGTATCTCGTTGATACGAAGACCGGCACCGGCGTAACGGTGAGTGGTTCGCCGCTCGACGCCGGCAAGTTCAACGGCAAGTACTACGTTCGTTTCATCACCGGTGCCGCCAAGGGTCGTTGGACGACGATCACCAGCAACACCACCGGCGAATTGGTGTTCACTGACACCACCTTCCTCGCCGATGTCAGTGCCGCCGATACCTTCGGTATCTACAAGCACCAAACCCTCTCTTCGCTCTTCCCTGACGAAAACGTCGGTGCCAGCTTCGTCGCTTCCGCCAGCGCCTTGTCTCAGAAGACGAAAATTCTCGTTCTGCCCGGTGCCGCGACTTACGGCATCAACAAATCCGCTGCTGAAACCTATTACTTCCTCGGCGGCACCAGCAACAAGTGGCGTCGCGTCAGCCCCGCCGGCGATGCCGACGATGTCATCATGCCTCCGCAGACCGCCTTCATCGTTCGTAACGAAGGTTCCGTGGATTCCCTCCAGGTCGTTCTGACCGGCTTGGTCGAGGAAAATCCGCAAGCCCGCCTGCTTCAGATCGGAACCAGTCAGAATGACGTGCCCGTGGCCACCGGCAAGCCCTACGCGGTCAAGCTGAAAGACCTGGGCTTGGGCGGTTCCCCGGCCTTCGTCACTTCTCCCAGCGCCCTTGCCCAGCGTGACCTCCTGATTGTGTATAGCAATACGGACAGCGGCCTGAACAAATCGGCCAAATTCACTTATTACTATACCACCACCCAGGGCTGGCGCCGCGTCAGTCCCTCCGGCGATGGCAACAACGACACGGTTCCCGCCACGGGTGGCTTCACCATTCGCAAGTACCAAGGGGTGCTTAGCACCGTTCTGTGGACTGAGCCATAACCCTGCTGTTTAACTTTCTCTGATTTCCTCTTTCCCTCTTTTTGTTTTGATCTCATACCCTCTCAACTTCAAGTACGAAAGGTAGTTTGAAAATGAAACTCGCATCCAAAATGTTCTTCGTCCTGGCGATCCTCGGCCTCATCAGCGCCGCCAACGCCAGCGTCACCATCAACTTCGTTGCCGCCGGTTTGTCCAACGCCGCCGGGAATCCTCTGCCCGAAGGCAGCATGTTCGTCGTTCTTCTTGATCCCACCGGCAACGGCTTCGGCGATCTGACCGACCCCACCTCCTTCACCGGCAACGGCGAGGCGATTGAACTCGGTCGTTTCGCGACCAATGACACGGAGGTCGGTGTCCCCGGCGCGATCATCGGCGCGGTTCAGTTTGATTGGACCAGCCAGATCAACGGCAAGCCCCTCATGTATGTTTGGTACGACATGCCCTTCTCTCCCCTCGCGACCGGCCCCGGTGGTGGTGTTGACGGTGGTTTCTATCGCACCGATGCCGTTGTGGCGGAGATTGGTTCCAACATCGGCTTCAATGTTCCCCCCGATGGTTGGACGGTCGCTTTGAATGCCTACACACCTGAGTACGGCGGCCCCGCTGATCTCCAGGCCGGCGATGGTCACACCAACGGCTTCACCACCACTGTCCCCGAACCGGCTTCCATGGCGCTGCTGGCTCTGGGTGGTCTGGCCGTCCTCGCTCGTCGTCGCAAGGCCTGATACGTTCGCCTTTCGTCGATGAAATCATTCGTGTCTGTTGTCTTTTAACCGCAACTTCATTGTGCAAAGTTCTGTCACTCACTCCTAACTCAAGGAACTGACTAAGATGAATATGAGCAAGCATCTCGCAGCGTTCGGTCTGGCCCTGGGCCTGGCCGCGACTAGCTCCTTCGCTATCGAAAACGTCACCGTCGGCTACAACTACGGGACCGGCACCGTGGACGCCAACGGCAACATCACCACCTCCACCACCTTTACCGCTGACAAGGTTTACCAACTCGGCAGCCAGATCTACGTCACCAACGGCGCGACCCTGACCATCGAAGCCGGTACGCAGATCCGCAGCACCGCCGGCGGCTCACTGGCCATCACCCGCGGCTGCAAGATCATCGCCATCGGCACCGCCAATAACCCGATCGTCTTCACCAGCGCTCAGGACGTCAACTCCGCCACGCAGCACTTCGGCGGCGACGGCAGCGGCAATCCGGGCGTCGGCGAATGGGGCAACGTCACCCTCATGGGCAAGGCCCTCATCGGCGCTGAATGGGATGCCAAAGGCACCAGCATCCGTACTTATCAGGACGGTGTCGCCGCCCCCATCATCACCAATTCCACCTACCCCACCGGCGTTAATCTGGACACGATGGAAGGCCTGACCCCCGCTTTTGTGGGCGATGGCCGCGTTCTCTTCGGCGGCGCCGATGACAACGACGACAGCGGCACTCTCGCCTACGTCTCCCTCCGTTACGGCGGCAAGATCACCGTGATACCCAACGCCGAGCTCAACGGTCTGTCCATGGGCGGCATCGGCCGTGAAACCGATGTCCACCACATCGACATCTTCCAGAACATCGACGACGGCATCGAAATCTGGGGCGGAACCGTCAACTTCAAGTACGTCAACATCTGGTACGTCGGCGACGACAGCTTCGACGTGGACGAAGGTTGGCGCGGCAAGGCCCAGTTCGGCCTGATCGTCCAGGGCTTCGGTGCCTTCTCCTCCGCGACCGACAGCTCGGCCCAGGGGTCGGGCATCGGCGACAACGCCTTTGAATTCGACGGCGCTCAATCCAATATCGCCGTCCCCGTCACCACCGCCACCCTCTACAACTTCACCGTCATCGGCCAGCCCGACGGTCAGGCGACCGGCAGCATCGGTTCCGATCACGCCACCGCTTGGCGCGACAACGCCCGCGTCCAGTACCGCAACATGCTGTTCATGAAGATCGGCCAGCTCGTCGTGACGGAAGAACCTTCCGAAAGCGGCAACCCCTCTGACAACTGGCGCTACGGCCAAGGGACCCTCGCTCCCTACAACACCACTCCCAACTTCAACAACACCACCGGCGTGTGGGCCATGTCCTACCGCAGCGCCTGGCTCGGCAGCGACAGCACCGGCGATCCGGACTACAGTGTTCTCGCCGGCGGCCATTCCAGCAACCAGGGCTACCTGTCCCTCACCAGCCCTGCCGCTGTGCCTCCTTACTTCACCGGAGCCGGCTTTGGTCAGATGACCACCGCCCAACTCCAACAGCTCTACGCCGCTCAAAGCGCCGGCAACCCGGCCATCGGCCAGGGCAAGCTCTGCGAAATCACCGACTCCCTGTTCTTCAGCAATGCTAACGCCTCCGCTTACAACAATGCCAATACCGTCGGCGTCACCGCCGCTGGTGCCAGCAACCCGGCCAAGGGCAACGTCGTGACCGCCACCCAGCCGATCAAGAAGTGGGTTCCCGGCACGGTGTATCACCTCACCCCAACCCTGCTCTACATGCACCGCTTCGGCGCGGCCGGCCTCGATCCCCGTTTGGTCGCCATGAACAGCGACACCACCAGCATCTCTGCCGCTCCGAACGACGGTTTCTTCACCCCGGCTCAGTACCGTGGTGCGTTCAGCGATCAGACCAACTGGTGCCTGGGCTGGACCGCGGCTGACAAGTACGGCTTGTTTGACAAGACCGTCGCCAACCCGGTCGTTCAGGCCAAGGTTCTCGCCGTCGCCACCAGCTTCTATGCCGCCTCCGGCAAGACCTACGTGATCGAGTCTTCCGCGGACGGCATCAACTGGACCCTCGTCCAGGTTGTGGCCGGCACCAACAGCTTTGTGAACATCGGCGACTACACAACGCTGAATGCCTCCACGCTCTATCGCGTCTCCATCCAGTAATTTCCTCTGGAACGGATCGCAATAGCGATAAGTGGTCAAACACGTCTGGTGGCGGAGAAATCCGCCACCAGACTTTTCAGGTGAATGCCTGTCTTTTCCCCGCGAAAGAGCGACAAGATGCTGATCCAGAGTCCACGGTTTTTATTTTGTTGCCTCACCCTGTTGATCGGGCCAGTCGTCGGTTTCCCCGCTTTCGCGCAGGAACAGGTCATTGTGAAGGTGGATCCGGCGGACAAGGTGCTCGATTCGATGACCGACAAGCCGCTGGATCCGTATCGCGCCGAACTGCTGGACCTGGCGTTCGACACCGCGACCGCGATCCCGGTCCAGCCCCATATCAAGAGCCGATCCCACCAGCAGGAGAATGTGGTCAATGCCTGTCTCCGGTTGGATCAGGCGGGCCGCGCGGCGCGCTTCCTGAAAAAGATCGACAACTGGCGTCGTGGATCGGCCTACGGGGAACTGGCGCTTTATCGCCTTCGCCAGGGGCGGACCGAGGGGGTTGGGGATTTACTGAACACCGCCACGGAGATCACCCGGGTCGCCGACCAGGACTGGCGGGCAAGCACGATTCTCGCCAAGGTCGCCCAAGCCAAGGTATTGATGGGGCAGGTTGACGAGGCCAGGAAACTGGAAGCCGATTTGGAGCCCGCCAGCAAAGGCGCGGTCGCCCAGGCGCAGGCCAGCCGTGTGGATGACAAGACATTCGATGAGCAAATGAAGCATTTGGATCAGGTCGTGGCCGAGGCGAAGTTCGACGCGCTGGTCGGCGCGATCGGTGTTTACGCCCAACTGTACGACACCTACTTCAAGGATGCCGAACGGCGCGGGGTGATCGAAGCGAAACTGCGGGAGGCGTGGAAGGGATTGCCGCTGTTCATGCACATCGAGGCGCTGCTGAACATGGCTGGATACTGCGCGGTTCAAAATGAGCCGGCGATGGGGTTGAAGCTCGTCAACGAGGCGAGGGGCCTGGTGGACGGGACGAAGTGGCCCATCGACTACTACGTTCCCATGATGGGCAGGATGGCGGGTGTCCGCGCCAGGTGCGGCGACATTGACGGTGCCAAACGCGATCTGGAAAAAACGATGGAGGAGTTCGAGAAAAATCGCGGCGAATTTCAGACCTTTGAACAGGCGGGCGCGATTCGCCCGATCGCCGAGGCGTATCAGGACATGGGCGACCATGACCAGTCCTTGCGGGTGTATCGCAGAGTGGTGGAACTCGGCTCGGTGAACCCCAACGCGCGATGTCGGGCCGAGGATTTGACGGCCGCATGTCTTTCCATGGCGTTGAATGCCATCGAGCCGGACGGCGAATTGTGGAAGCGGATGAGGCAGATTCGTGCCGGTTTGGATAACCCATGGTAAGACGGCTGCTTTCGATCTGTGTCGGAGTGGGAGTATTGTGCCTGTTGACTGCCGCGGCGAACGCCCAGCAGCAGACGGGTTCCATTCGTGGCGTGATCCAGGACAAGGATTTCAACACGCCGCTGGCGCTGGCGCAGGTCATGGTGTCCGAGACCGGCCAGAAAGTCAGCGCCAACGAACAGGGCAGCTATGTGATCGAAGGGGTTTTGCCCGGCACCTATACGCTGGTGTTTTCCAAGGACGGCTACGTCCGGCAGGTCACATCCAACGTCGTCGTGCAGCCGGGGCAACTGACCGATGTCGATGCGCGGTTGTCCGGCCAGTTCGAGGACATGGATGTATTCGTCGTTCAGGATGTGCGTATCGTCAGGGGAACGGAATCGGATATCGCCGTTCTGCGTCAGGACAGTTCCTCTTTTCTAAGCGGTATCAGTGCCGAAATCATCAGCAAGGCGGGCGTCAGCAATGCCGCGGATGCGTTGAAGCTGATTTCGGGCACGACGGTTCAGGAAGGCAAATTCGCGGTGGTGCGCGGCCTGCCGGATCGCTATGTCAATTCCCAGTTGAACGGAGTGCGACTGCCCTCGGCTGATGACAAGACCCGCGCGGTGGAGTTGGATCAGTTTCCTTCGGCGGTGATCGAAGGTATTCAGGTGAGCAAAACCTTCACGCCTGACCAACAGGGCGACGCATCGGGCGGCGCGGTGAATGTCGTACTCAAGGGTATTCCCCAGGAAACGATCCTGCAATTCAGCAGCTCGGTCAAGTACAACACGCAGACGACCGGGCGCAGTGATTTTCTGACCTACAAGGGCGGGGGAGTGGACTACTTCGGCTTCAATGAAAATCGCGGGATCCAGGACAAATGGCTTTCGCCGAGAGCCGACTCCTCGCCCGGCAGCCCCAACGACGGGCTTTACGACGGGGCCGTGGGCGTCAGTCGCGGCGAGGCACCCATTGATTACAAGTGGGAGCTGGCCGCCGGAGGAAAGCACGAGTTCGACAACGGAGTCAAAGTCGGCGGACTCGGCAGCTTCTTCTATGAACGCAACAGTTCCTTTTATGACAACGGCGTCAAAGACGAGTATGTCGCCACGTTCCCGAACGCCGACCTGACGCCGCGAATCAACGGCAATCCGATCGACGGGGGAACCACTTCGTTGTTTGATGTGACCCAGAGTACGCAGGAAGTGAAATGGGGCGGCCTAGGCGTTCTCGGAGTGGAAAGCGAACATCATCAACTCAAGATGGTTTATCTCTATACCCGGGCCGCGGAAGACAAGGTCACACTCTCCGAAGACACCCGCGGCAATGCGTACTACTTTCCCGCTGATCCCGGCTCGCTGGATTCCACGGCGTTGATCCCGTTTCGGCGGGGCGAATCGCTGACGTACACCGAACGCGCCACCCAAACCATTCAATTCAGCGGCAAGCATGTCCTGCCGATCTTCGAGACCGAAACCGACACCCTCATCACGCTCCTTCCCCCCGAAATCGACTGGGCCTATTCCCTGAACGAAGCCACTTTTGATGAACCCGACAAACGGTTTTTCGATACGGCATGGATCGGACCCTTCCCCGGTGGTGACGACGGGGTCCACGTCGGTTTTGTGAGTGGTGCCTCAACCACGCTGGGAAATCTGCAACGCATTTTCCGCAATATCAAAGAGGAAGGCCGGCAGTATCAGGTCAACCTGAAATTACCCTTCAGCCAGTGGACCGACACCCAGGGCTACCTGAAAGCCGGCATCTTCAAGGACGAAGTGGAACGCGAATACAAGCAGGACAGCTTCAGTAATTTCTCGGACAGCGGGTCCACCCGGTTCTCCCCTTTCGATGATTACTGGAGCGAGATTTTCCCCGATCAGGTTCACTATGTGACGCAGTCCCTCTTCGATGTGGATTATAAAGGCACGTTCGATGTGGACGCCGTTTATGGGATGGCGGAAGTCCCCCTCACTCCCACTTTCAAGCTGATCGGCGGCGTCCGCTACGAAGACACCAAGATCACCACCCAGGTCGATCCCGATCGCAACCCCGACGGCTCCATCAGCGGTGTTTACTGGCCCCCGCCGCCGACCCCTCCCCTTCCCATTATCGTCACGCCCGGTGCCGCCAACGTCAACTTCCAGCGGGAAGACGTGTTGCCCGCCGTCTCTTTCGTCTGGGATGTCTTTGAACCCCTGACCCTGCGCGGCTCCTTCGCCAAAACCGTCGCGCGACAGACCTTCAGGGAACTGACCCCCATTCAACAACAAGAATACGTCGGCGGCGAAGTCTTCGTCGGCAACCCCACCCTCCAAATGGCTTCCTTGAATAATTACGACCTGCGCTTGGATTACAAGCCCTTCGAGGGCTCCCTCTATTCGGTTTCCTATTTCTACAAGGACATCACCAATCCCATCGAATACATCCAACGCTTCGGCGCGTCCACCTACACCACCCCCGTCAACTACTCCAAAGGGAAACTCACCGGCATCGAACTGGAAGCACGCCAGGATCTCGGCGCTGTCTTTGAATCTCTCAACGGTCTGACCATCGGCGGCAACGCCACACTCATTGATTCCGAGGTCATCATCCCCGAATCGGAAATCAAATCGTTCACCGATCTGGGATACCCCAGAGTCGAAAAACGCGACGCAACCAACGCGCCCGCCTATCTCTACAACATCTTTTGCACTTATAAACAGGAAACCACCCAAACCGAATTCTCCGTCTTCTACACCGTGCGAGGCGACACCCTCGTCGCCGGGGCCGGCATCGGCGGGGGCTTCATCCCCGATGTTTATGAAACCGAATACGGCACGCTCAACTTCGGCATCACCCAGAAAGTCGGCGAATACATCAAACTCAAGTTCCAGGCCAAAAATCTCCTGGACCCCGAAATCAAATCCGTCTATCGCTACAAAGGACAGGACACCGTCAAGTCCTCCTACACCAAAGGCATCGACTTCTCCTTCGGCATCAGCGCCGAATTCAAGTTCTGATTCATTGCGGATACATGCACCAAACTCAATCTTTTCGGATGGACACTGATATGAATAAAACCACACGTTCTCGAAAAACGCGAATAGCAACCCGCTGCGCCGGGGCCTGGCGTCGGTGGATGCTTCATGCCGCGCTCGCCGCCGCCCTCATCGTCATGCTTCCCCCGGCGGCCCGGTCTTCCGAGCAGACCGACACCGAAATCACCGATACCCGTGAATTCCTCGCCAATTGGGTCGAAAATCGCCGCAAAATCGCCGAGGAGCGGCGAAAGTGGGCCGAGACCAGGGAGTTCCTCAACAACCGCATCCAACTGGTGCAACAGGAAATCGACTCCCTGCGCGGCAAGATCGCCGAACTGAAAAAGAACATCACCGAAACCGACACCAAACGCCAATCGCTGGTGACGGAAAACGAAAAACTTGAACAGGCGTCCTCGTCGCTCAGGGGGGTCATCGCCGGGCTGGAAACCCGCTGCAAGCAACTGTTGTCGCAGATGCCCAAACATGTGCGGGAAAAGGTGGCGATCCTCAGCCAGCAGTTGCCGGTCGATCCCGCCAAGGAAACCGATCTGAGTCTCAGCCAGCGGTTCCAGAACGTGCTGGGCATTATGAACGCGCTGAACAAATACAGCCGGGACATCACCGTATCCAGTGAAATCCTTGATCTGCCCGGCACCGGCTCTGTCGAAGTGGCCGTGATGTATCTGGGCCTTTCGCGGGCGTATTACGTCAGCGGCAACGGGCAGATCGCCGGGATCGGTCGGTCATCGGGTCAGAGCTGGACCTGGACGCCGGACAATCAGATCGCCCCGCAAATCGGTCAGATACTGGCGATTTTCAAAAACGAACAGCCCGCGACCTTCGTGAAACTCCCGCTCACCACCCAGTGATGCACCAGGTTGGATGCCATGAAAACACAGAACATGCTTATCGTGATTTTGATGCTCGGGTGCTCGGCCTTCGCTTTCGCGGAGGATAAACCGACCGCTGCTCCCGCGCCGGATCAGCAAGCCGCTTCCGCCGCGGACCCGCAGGCCCCCGCGCCCGCCGCCGACACCGCGAAGCCGGTTGAGCCGTCCGCCCCCGCGCCGCCGAAGTTCAACGAGACCGTCGCTTCGGTCAAGGAACAACTGGACGCCGGCGTCGCGGAACTGTCCGCCCTGATGAAACAGGTCGGCGACGAAAAGATTCCGCTGAACCGGAAACTGAACGAACTGGAAGACGAACTGGTCAAGCTGCGCAAGGAATATCAGGACACCTCGCGGGTGTTTGACGTTCATCATCTGGAACAGACGAATCTGGACAATCAGATCAAGGCGCACAAGGAACAGGCGGTCTATCTGTCGAGTCTGCTGAACGAATACAGCCGCAACTTTGAATCCCGGCTGCACATCGCCGAACTTCAACGCTACCGCGAGCCGCTGGCCGCCGCACATTTGGCGATGGAAACGTCCACCATGCCCGAACAGGATCGTTACGCCGCACAGGTCGCGGTGATCTCGGCGTCGATGGACCGGCTGAGCGAGGAATTGAAGGGCGTCAACTTCACCGGCAAGGCCGTGGACGCCGGCGGGCTGGTTCGCAACGGCAAGTTCTGTCTGCTCGGCCCGGCGGCGATCTTCAAGTCCGACGACGGCGAGAACATCGGCACCATCGAACAACGCTTCGGCTCCCTCGAACCGTCCATCGTCGTTTTCGAGAAGCCAGAAGACATTGACGCCGCGTCGAAATTGATCGACACCGGCACCGGCTTCTTCCCGCTCGATCCGTCGCTGGGCAAGGCGCACATCATCGCCTCGACCCATGAATCGCTGCTTGAACACGTGAAAAAGGGCGGCCCGGTCATGATTCCGATCTTCGCGATCGCCGGCATCGCGCTGCTGGTGGCGCTGTTCAAATGGGCGGCGATGATGCTCGTCCGCAATCCCTCGCAAAAGCGCATTCAGGCGATGCTCCATGCGGTCGCCAAACACGACAAGCAGGACGCGATCCAGCAGGCGAAAAAAATCGGCGGCCCCACCGGACGAATGCTGTGCGCCGGTGTGGAACATCTGGGCATGCCCCGCGAACTGATCGAAGAAGTCATGTTCGAGCGGATTCTGGCCACCCGGCTGAAACTCAACCGCCTGCTTCCGTTCATCGCCATCACCTCGTCCGCCGCTCCGCTGCTGGGGCTGCTCGGCACGGTCACGGGCATCATGAACACGTTTCAACTCATCACCGTGTTCGGCACCGGCGATGTCAAAACCCTGTCCAGCGGCATTTCCGAAGCGCTGATTACCACGGAATACGGCCTGTACGTCGCCATCCCGTCGCTGCTGATCCACGCCTTCCTGTCCCGCAAGGCCAAGGGCTTGATCGACAAGATGGAAAAGGCGGGTGTCTCGCTGATTAACCAGATCAGCAAGTCCGAACACGTTGAGATGGAAAAGGCCGCGTGATTTTTCAGCAGTGGGCAACGCGATGAATACGCAAGCGATCACCGAATACCTGGCCAGACTTTGGCAGCAATCCGTGGCGATCTGGATCGCCGGCGGATGGGCCATGATCGCCATCGCGGCCACGGGTCTCATCATGTTTTCGATGGGCGTCCATGTCTATCTGCGCCTGCGCGCCAAGGGCTTTTTGTCCGTGCCGGAAAAGAAGTGGCGGCGATGGATCGACTACCCCGCCGAACGCAAAGGCCCCATCGGTCGCATGCTCGATTTCGTCGGCGGGGCGAGCTCGCTGGAACAGACCGGCCTGTTCTTCCAGGAACTTCGCGCCACAGAGGTCGCGCCCTTCGAGAAAGACCTGCGCGTCATGAAAATCTGCATCAGCGCCGCGCCGCTGTTCGGACTGCTCGGCACCGTCACCGGCATGCTCGCCACCTTCGCCGCCCTGGCGTCGGGGTCCGGCGGCGAAAAAACGATGGGCCTCATCGCCAAGGGCATTTCCGAAGCGCTCATCACCACCGAGACCGGCCTGGTCATCGCGCTGCCCGGCCTGTTCTTCCAATACCAACTGGCGCGACGCTACGAACGCTACAAGGCCTTCCTGGCGCACCTGGAAACCGTCTGCGCGCAGAAGCTCTATCGCCAATTGCACGCCGCGGACAAAGCCGCTTGATTCTCAACAATAGCGAGGACTCATCATGGGACGCTTCAAAGACATCTCATCGGACGACAGCGGAGAAGGCGGCATCGACATGTCCCCCATGATCGACTGCGTCTTCATCCTGCTGATCTTCTTCATCGTCACCACCACCTTCGTCGAAGAGACCGGCGTGGAAGTCGATAAACCCCAGGCCAAGACGCAGCAACAACTCCAGAAAACCAGCATCCTCATCGCCCTGACCAACAAGGGCGAAGTGGTGTACGGCGGGAAGGAAATCGGCATCAGCGGCGTCCAGCCCGTCGTCAAACGCATCCTCGCCCAGGGCGAAGACGTGCCGGTCATCATCCAGGCCGACACCGCCTCGCAGACCGGCTTATTCGCACGAATCCTGGATGAAGCCAAACTCGCCGGTGCCACGAAAGTGAGTCTGGCGACTCGTTCAACTTCCACCAAATGAAGCAGGTGCCAAATGGCCGCAAGCAAATCCGTTCATTTTGTGAAAGAAGCCGCCCATCGCGTGATGGTGGGCGGCGGCGCGGTCGGGTTGACGCTGGCGTTCTTCATGGTGTTGCCGCTGATGCAGGCGATCAGCAAGCCGCCGGGCAAGGACATGATCGATCACGGCGCGGTCAACACCGGGCAGTTGGAGGAGCCGAAGGAGCCGCCGAAGGTCGAGGAGGAAAAGCCCCCGGAGAAGGAACCCGACCCGCCGAAACTGGCCGACGAGCCGCCGCCGCCGGTGTCGCTGGAACAACTGGACCTGGCGCTGGACACCGGCGTGGGCACGGGCGGATTCCTCGCCGGCGACTTTTCGCCCACCGCGTTGAAAACCATCGTGTCCCAGTCGGAGACGAGCGATGCGTTGTTCGGCATCGACGAACTGGATCAGAAGCCCCGCGTGATTTCGCAGGCCAGTCCGACGCTGAACGCCGAGATTCGCCGCAAGGCGCCCGGCACGGTGTACGTCATTTTCGTCGTCGATCAGACCGGCCGCGTCGTCGATCCGCAGGTGCAGCGCTCCAGCGACGCGGTGTTCGAGAAGGCCGCGCTCAGCGCGGTCAAACAGTGGAAGTTTGAACCCGGCAAGCGCAACGGCCAGCCGGTGCGCTTCCGTATGCGTGTTCCCATTACGTTCCCCAAAGGGTGATAGCCATGAAAAGTTCGCTCCTTATTCGTTGTGTGTTGATCGGTCTGGCGTGGTGTGGCGCGGCGCGGGCGGCGGACGATCCGCCGGCGGTGCCGACGAACCCGATCCCGCTCGGCGCCGAAGAACTGAAGATATGGAACGATCCGCGGTTCAAGGAACAGTTGATCGAAAGTTATAAATCGGTGACGGACCTTGAGCCGAAGGTTCAGCCGAAGGAGTTTGAGCAACTGACGAAGATTTTCGCGTTGATCCAGGACAACAAGATGGACGAAGCGCGTCAGATGATCGAGAAACATATGACGCCGGCGTCCAGCGGCGTGTTCGACTTCACGCTGGCGAACATCTACTTTCAGGACGACAAACTGGGGGAAGCGGCCAGGTGGTATCAGTCGGCGATCAAGAAACATGAAAAGTTCCGCCGGGCGTGGCGCAACCTGGCGCTGATCTTCATTCGTCAGAATGATTTCAGGAACGCGATTCCCGCGCTGACGCAAGTCATCAAGCTGGGCGGAGGCGATGCGGTGACTTACGGGCTGCTGGGTTATGCGTATTCATCGGTGGACGACAATCTGCCGGCGGAATCGGCGTATCGCATGGCGAACCTGCTGGACCCCGGGACGATGGACTGGAAGCTGGGGCTGGTTCGCAGTTTCTTCAAGCAGGAACGATTCGCCGACGCCTCGGCGATGTGCAAACATCTGATCGCCGCCGACCCCACGCGGGCGGACCTGTGGCTGCTTCAGGCCAATGCGTTCATCGGTCTGAATCAGCCGATGCAGGCGGCGGAAAATTACGAGATCGTGGACCGGCTGGGCCAATCGACGGCGGCGAGTCTGAACACGCTGGCCGATATTTACATCAACACGGAACTGTACGGCCCGGCGGTGAAGAACTACATCCGCGCGATGGACCTGGACAAGGAAGGCAAACCGAACCGGGCGATTCGCGCGGCGAAGGTGCTGGCCGCCCGCGGCGCGACGGATGAAACCAAACAGTTGCTGGAACACATCGAAGCCACGTTCACCGCGAAACTCGGCGATGCCGAGCGCAAGGATTTGCTGAAGCTGCATGCGCGTATCGCGATGGCGGAAGGGGCCGGGGCGGAACAGGCGCGGATTCTGGAACAGATCATCGAGCTTGATCCGCTGGACGGGGACGCCCTGATTCTGCTGGGCCAGTATCACGCGGGCATCGGCCTGGACGCGATGACGGCGGCGAAGGTGGCGGACGCGGACAAGGATGAGAAGACCGCCAAGGCGAAGAGTGCGACGGCCAACGATGAAATCGCCCGCGCGGTGTTCTACTATGAGCGTGCCGAGGGGCTGGAGAAGTTCGAGGCCGATGCGAAGGTGCGTCATGCGCAATTGCTGGTCAAACAGGCGAAGTACGCCGAGGCGTTGCCGCTGTTGCGTCGGGCGCAGCAGATCAACCCGCGAGACAACATCGAGCAGTATTTGAAGTCGATCGAGCGCGTGGCGAACGTGCGGGGATGATGATCGGCGGCGGGGGCGATCGGCGGTTGCCTCGCTCCCACCGGATTGACCCGCATTCCGTTTGCCCCAAAGCCGCCGATCAATCATGCGCGATCAAGCGGAGCGTTTTCCATGAAACCCATCGACGGCCAAACGAGCGACGGCGGGTCGGGCGCGAGCCGGCTTCATCGGGTGCTGCTTGCCGCGGGATTCGGATTGTTGTGCGTGTTGGGCGTGTTGCTCGGCTGGCATCGCATCATCAGCCCCGACATGGGCTTTCACCTGTCGCTGGCGCGATGGAGCGTACAGCACGGCTGGGTGCCGATGACCGATCCGCTGACCTACACCGTGCCGGAGAACCCGTGCGTCAATATGCAGTGGCTTTCCGATCTGATGGTGTACGGTATGCACCAGTGGGGCGGGGCGGGAGTGATCGAGGCATCGACCATCGTCGCGACGCTGGGGTTCAGCGCGTTGCTGTTGTTCAGGGCGTTTCGCCGAAACGGTCGGATTTCGTTGTCGGGTTTGTTGTTGCTGCTGCTGTTTTTCCTCGGCAATTTCTGGGAACCCCGACCGCATCTGTTGTCGTGGATTTTCGGTTCGCTCATTCTGTTGATTTTGGAGGAACACGCGCGGGGCGGCGGCAGGCGATGGCTTTGGCTGTTGCCGGTCATCCTGTTGTTGTGGGTGAACATCCATTCGCTGTTCATGCTGGGCCCGGTCATCATATGCACCTATGTTTTCAGCCACGTCGTGGCCGGTCGTTTTCGCGCCCGACCGATCGACAAACGTTTGCTGATCTGGTGCGCGATCGCGGTGATGGTGATTGTGGTCAATCCGTATCACATCCGGGGCGTCCTGTTTCCGTTCGGTCAGTTGGGGGATATTCAGAACGCGGGCATTTTCAAATCCACACAGGTGGGCACCGCCGAGTTTCTCTCGCCGTTCTCGTTCGGGCAGTATGTCATCGACGGATGGTTTGTTCCGTTCCAGTCGCGGCTGTATTGGCAGCTTACAGCGCTGCTCGTGGTGATCGGATGGATCGGCGGCCTGCGGAAATGGTCGCTGTTTGACTGGCTGGTGGCCGCGGGGTTCTTGTACGCATTTTCGCTGGCGAGCAAGAACTTCGGCTACTTCATCATGGCGGTGTTTCCGATGGCCGCGGCGGGACTGGATCATGTCGGTCGGTATTTGGCGATGCGGCTCGGCGGGCGACCGACCGGCTCGGATCGCCCCGCGCCGATTTGGCAAACCATGTGGGCGGGCGGATTGTGCGTGCTGATCGCGATGCTCATCGCGGCGGTGGCATCGGGGCGGCTGAATCAGGCCAGTTGGATGGTCGATCAGCCCGGTGTTGGATTCAACACAGCCGTTCTGCCGGTGAATGCCTGCAAGTTCATCGAAACCCATCACATCGAAGGGCGGCTGCTGAACAGTTGGAACGACGGCGGCTACATCGCATGGACGACCGGGCAAAAGGTGTTCGTTTAC
>Ga0172380_10004959_pt1 | contig 16575 bp, 16 predicted proteins | sample Leawe162metaG_FD_119747 | JGI IMG/M metagenome (GOLD analysis project Ga0172380, IMG submission 119747) | Leachate microbial communities from a municipal landfill in Southern Ontario, Canada - Leachate well 162 metaG | ecosystem: Engineered > Solid waste > Landfill > Unclassified | place...
TAATCGTTATCAAACTTATGTAAATTTAAATGACAATGAACATCTACCATAATTGGAAACAAGTATAAAGTATTATGAAGTAAGTATAAAGTAAGTAAAATATTAAACTTTCTTTATTCTAAATTTTTAATTCTGCGAGGATTACATTCCCATTCCGCCCATGCCTGGCATACCGCCGCCCATAGATCCTGAGCCTGCCGAAGGATTCTTTTCGTCTGGATCATCAGCAACAAGTGCTTCAGTTGTTAGAATCATAGTTGCTACAGAAATTGCGTTTTGGGATGCCGACCTTACGACTTTTACAGGATCGATAATTCCTGCTTTAAGCATATCAATAGGAGTTGCGCTGTCTTCACTGTCTAGCGATATAACATCGTATCCAAATCCTTTAGAGCTCACTTCGCGAGCTTTTGTTATTAGTCGTCCAGCATCAAGTCCTGCATTTTCAATTAACTTTATAAATGGGGCCTCAAGTGCTTTTTTAACGATTTGAACTCCAATTATCTCGTCCTGGCTTGCATTTTTACCTGCAATTAGCGTTACATCCATTTTCTGACTAATATTTAGAAGTGCAACTGATCCTCCAGGAACAATTCCCTCATCAAGTGCTGCTTTTGTAGCTGCAACTGCATCTATTACTCTTTCTTTTCTATCTTTCATCTCGACTTCTGTTACTGCTCCTACATTTATAACGGCAACTCCGCCAGCTAGTTTTGCAAGACGTTCTTGTAACTTTTCACGATCGAATTCTGAAGTTACTCGATCAAGTTCTTTTTTAATTTGTGCAATTCTACTATTTACTTGAGCTTTTGTACCTTTACCACCGATGATCTGTGTATTTTCATTATCCGACTTAACTTTATCAGCCTGACCACAATCAGCAACAGTTATGCTTTCAAATTTTCGTCCAGTGTCTTCTGAAATAACAGTACCACCTGTAAGAATTGCGATATCTTCAAGCATTTGTTTTCGTCTGTCGCCAAATCCAGGAGCTTTTACCGCAAGTACATTAAATGTACCTCTTAATTTATTTACAACAAGCGTTGCTAAAGCCTCACCCTCAATATCGTCTGCAATAATAACTAAATTTTTGCTAATTTTTACAAATTCTTCTAAAAATGGAAGAAGCTCGGAAAGATTACTGATCTTTTTATCAGTAATGAGGATATATGCATCCTCAATTTCGGCTTCCATACGGTCTGAATTTGTTACAAAATACGCACTAGCATAACCTTTATCAAATTCCATACCTTCTTTATGATCTATTTCAGTAGTTACTCCACGTCCTTCTTCAACAGTTATGACTCCGTCTTTTCCAACTTTTTTCAAAGCTTCAGCTATTAAATTACCTAATTCTTCATTTCCTGCTGAAATCGCTGCTACATTTGCCCAATCGCTTTCCTGAATAACTTTTTTTGTCTTATCTAACTCTTCTTGAATATATTTACTAGCCTTTTCAAGACCTCTTCTCATAATCATAGGGTTACTACCTGCTGTAATCATCTTATTTCCCTCATTTACTATAGATTGAGCGAGTACTGTGGCGGTTGTAGTACCGTCACCTGCAACATCTGCTGTTTTGGATGACGCTTCTTTTACTAACTGTGCTCCCATATTTTCAAATGGATCTGAAAGCTCTATTTCTTTTGCAACGCTTACGCCATCGTGTATTACAGAAGGTGCTCCCCAGCTTTTATCTAACGCTACATTTCGCCCCTTTGGGCCTAATGTTGTTGCTACTGCATCAGCGAGTTTATTAACGCCGTCAAGAAGTTTTTTACGTGCTTCTTCTTTATATATAATCTTTTTTGCTGCCATAATACTTTTTATTCTAAAAAGAAATTCTAAATTCTAATTTCGAAATTCTAAACTTTTTGAAGCATTTGAATTTGTTTAGTGCTTCGAATTTAGTACTTAGAGCTTCCTATCGTTACTTGACGATGGCAAGTATATCTTTTTGTTCTACGATAGTCCATTCTTCATGCCCCATCTTAACTTCATTTCCTCCCCATTTTTTATACATTACTTTGTCTCCGACTTTTACAATCATAGAATCTTTTACAACTTTTCCATCGTCTAACTCTCCATCGCCCACAGCCATCACAAGACCTATTTGTGGTTTTTCTTTTGCTGTGTCTGGAATAATTATTCCACCAATCGTCTTCTCTTCCGCGTCAACTGGCTTTATCAGGACATTTGAAAACAAAGGTTGTATGTTTTGCGTTGTGTTATTTTTTCCCATATATCAATATAAATTGACTTAAATTAAAACTTTATTAGAAAAAAAGTTTACAATAGAACTGTCAGTTTGTCAATAACACTGCTAATTTTTGGTCACTCATATTGACTTTAACTCCTATATTGACTACGCTTAAAAGTAGATGAAAATTTTAAAAAATAAGTATTTTATACTAGGCAATATAGCGCTTATTCTTGCAGTAATTCCTGTAACACTTTTTTTTATAAGTCGCCAGCAAGATGTCCGGTCTAGGGCTGCACCTACCACAAAGATTTCATTTGTCCCTGCCACATTATCATTTGAAGGTGAACTTTGCACTGAACAAACAGTAAAAGTTAGGCTTGATCCTGGCGAAAATATAGTAGCAACAGTTGAGCTTTTTCTTACATATGACGCCACAAAATTTAATATAAGCATTTCCCCAAATGAAGAGGTGTTTCCTGAAATTCTCAAAGGTCCTACTGTAGCAAACGGACAAGCAAGTGTTTTTATGAATATTGGATCAAGCGTCACAAATGCTATTCAAACGCCTGTAGATATTGCAACAATTACCATAGTACCAATTGCTGGAACCGGCGATTCGACTGCAAATATTTCAATAGATAGCTCCAAAACACGAGTATTTGCACTCTCTGAAGATGAAAACTCTGCTGCTGAAGATGTATTTTTGAGCGGAGAACAGGCCGCAATCAGTATCGATGCGGCATGCATAACTGATGAACCTGGGACGTCTCCTTCACCGTCAACTACAGTCTCTCCATCACCAACCGGCGGGGGAGGGAACCCAACGCCAACAACCAACCCTGGGACGTCTCCTTCACCGTCGGCAGGCGCTGGTCAGGCCCCGGTCTGTTCAACACTAGCCGCTTCACCAGCAAATTCCGGATCTGCGCCTTTCGTACTGACTCTTTCTGCTCAGGGAAGTGACACTAACGGAACAATTTCTAAGGCTACATTTAATTTTGGCGATGGAACTATTCAAGACGTTATAGAAGGCCTAGGAACTGCAGCTGTTACCACTCAACTGGCACATACATATCCAACTGCTGGATCTTATTCTGCAACTGTAATATTTACTGACAACAGTGGGGCAGTAAGCAGCACATGCAATACAAATATAACGGTTCTAGCTACTTCAACTACGGCTCCAACGCCAACCACTACAGCGGAAGGAATCCAACCAACCTCAACTACTGCACCTACTCCAACTATAGAAAATCCAGGAGGTATGGGAACAACACTTGCTGTTATTGGAGGAATTATCCTAGTTATCCTCGGAGGAATCGCACTAATCGCTTTATAGATTAAATGTAGTAATATAATCTCAGATGCCAATATCAAGAGAAACCCTAGTTAATGACTATAGAGAGCTCATTGAGATGAATGGCAAAGATGGATCCGCCAGTACTTTTCTCAATATCAATATTGCCCTTGATAGAATTACCAAGGAACCAACTCAAAAATTAGGCTTACATATTGACCCCTCAACAAATGCTGTTGTTGCTAATCTTACAGATTATCTAGATCAAACAGAGAATCCAAACAATCCCAAATTTAATACAAAGATATGGATCATGAATAACGGTGAAGAAGGAGAAGAAACATTTGGCTTCCGAGTATCTTCAAACTCTAAAGCAACCACTCTAGATGAATTAGTAGAGCTGGAATACCTACCTGAAGGAGACTGGAATTTTTTAGAAAGCATGCTACCTTTCGTTGATTATTCTTTAGAAATAACTAGATCTTCAGAACAGACATAAAAGCTTCTTTCGGAACGTTTACTCGACCTATACTTTTCATTTTCTTTTTTCCTTCTTTCTGCTTATCTAAAAGTTTATCTTTTCTAGTCCTATCTCCTCCATATAGCTTTGCTGTAACGTCTTTCATATACGCTCCTATTTTCTCACTTGCTATAACCTTTCCTCCTATTTGAGCACGAACTGCTATCTGAAAACTGTGCTTTGGGATACTTTCTGAAAGAGCTTTAACTATTTTTCTGGAAAAGCTTTCTACTTGGGTTTTGTGAATTATAAATGAAAGCTCAGGGATAATCGTATCGTTCACTGAAATATCCACACGTTCCAAATCTGAACTTCTATAATCCAAAAGATCATAATCAAATGACGCATAACCAGCGGACGCTGATTTTAATTTATCATAAAAGTCATAGACGATAGATGCCATAGGCATCTCAAATGTAATTCTGGCTTGGGTTCCAAAATATGAAATGTCACCCTCTTTGCCACGCATAGAATAAACTATATCCAAAATATTTCCTAAATAATTTACAGGAGTATATATTTCTCCTAAAATATACGGTTCTGCAATATCTTTTTTTGAAATATCAAAATCTTTAGGGCTTGAGATTTCCTCTCCATCAACTTTGTAAACAATACTAGGGGGAGCTGTAAAACAATCTATATTGTATTCTCGCTCAAGGCGCTCTATAACTATTTGCGAGTGCAAAAGTCCTAAAAATCCGCATCTAAATCCCGAGCCAAAAATCGTCGAATAGTCAGGGAGCACTTCAAGTGCTGCATCAGTCATTTTAAGAGAATAAAGCGCTTTACGTAGATTCTGAAAATCTGCAGAACTAGTCGGATAAATAGATAGAAAAACAAATGGCTTTTGCTCTTTATACCCTGGAAGTGGCTCCCCTGGATTTTTGCTAAGAGTAATTGTGTCTCCTACCTTTGCCTGCGTAATGTCCTTTATATTTGTTATCACGTAGCCTACTTCTCCATTATTTATCTCTCCAGTTGAAAAGTACGTCGGAGTCATAAATCCTACGTCCATAACGAGCGCTTTTGAGTTGTCTGAGCTAAAAACTATTTCGTCTCCCTTTTTAATACTTCCACTTTTAACTCGAGCAAATATAACAATTCCACGATGTTCATCATATTTCGAATCAAAAATAAGCGCTTGGGTTTTATCCGAATGAGTGTCAGTGGGAGATGGTACTTTTTCGACTATTACTCTTATCAAGTCTTCTACCCCAAGCCCTGATTTTGCAGAAATTCTAAGAATTTCACTCTTTTCAAATCCGAAAGACTCAATAATTTCATTTTCAGTTTTTTCTACCTCTGCACTATCTAGATCTACCTTATTTATTACAGGAATAATTTTAAGCCCCAAACTTTTTGCGACGTTAAAATGACTAACGGTCTGCGCCTGGATACCCTTTGTCGCATCAACCACAAGAACTGCTCCCTCGCATGCATATAAAGTTCTGACTACTTCATATGAAAAATCAACATGCCCGGGAGTATCAATCAAGTTCAGAATATATTCTGAACTTGCAATTTCTCCTTCGGCTTCGCTCACGGCGAGTGAATCCGAATTTTGAATTTCTGAATTGTTTCGAATTTCGTGCTTAGGATTTCGCGCTTTTAAAGTATAGTTCATGTGGACTGGTGCAAGCTTTATCGTAATTCCGCGTTCTCGAGAAATAGGATTACTATCTAAAAACTGCTCCTGATCTAAATCTTTTCCAGTTAGCGTTCCCGTGAGTGCCATAAGTCGATCCGCAAGAGTAGACTTGCCGTGATCAACGTGTGCGATAATCGCAAAATTTCTAATGTTTTTCATGAGAGACTATTATACCAGAGGTGAACTTAAATACCCTTTTTTTCAAACAATACTTCTTCTGCTGGAAGACTTTGCACAGATTCCCAACCCTGCTCCATAATTTCTTCTAAATATTCACCATATGCAGCGCCCCAAATTTCTCCAGCTCTTTCGGGAGCTACCTGCCTCCATTGCTTACTAATTTTTCCCAATCTGGACCTTTATTAATTTCAGTCATATTAGAAATAGATTAACATAAATTATGGATTTAGTTTTGAGCCGTCGTTAATTAACTCTCTTATTTGAAGAACTATTTTATTTTTAAATGTAAATCTCTTTGCAGTCGCAACTATATAATTAAACTCTGATATATCAAGTAGCCACGTAAAAAACAAATAAGCCCCAAACCCTATAGCGGATGCTATGCTGGTTAAAAAAAACAAATTAATAGTTCTAGTCGTATCGAAAACTAATTGATCTAATAGTTTTATCGGTATATAAAGCGCTATTCCTGTTATAAATGCCGAAATAACAATCTTTGACGCACTAATTAACATATCCAATTTAGGTAAAGTAATTTTTCTATCGAGTGCAATTAACATAAGCAGAAAACCTAACATATTTCCTATAGAAAAAGAGAGTGCTAAATAGTAAATTGGAAGACTTAAAACCATAACAAAATAAAGTGAGAAACTTATATTTACGATAACGGAAATTATGGTCATAATGAAGGGTGTTTTCGTATCATGAAGGGCATAAAAAGCACGAGAGACCAAAAGCATAGCTGCCTGAACGCTTATTGAAAGGCTAAGAAGTGCCAAAGTGTATCCAGTAATAAGCGTTGCCTCCCAATCAAAACGCCCTGATCCATAAAAAAGCCTAACTAAAGGAATTCTAAGAACTATAAAAAGTGCGCTAATAGGAAGAGTTAAATAGAGAATCTGGTTAAATGATGAGATAAATACACTTCTAAATTCATCCATATTTCCTTTTACTTTTGAAAGTGTTGGGAAACTTGCCTGTGCAATTGACTGCCCAAAAAGAAAAATTGGTGCTGCCATAAGAGTTAGCGCAAAATCAAAAATAACTATACTTCTTGCTGAAATAATTCCGGCAAGAACAACATTTGCAGTTATCGCGACTTGTGAAATTGCGATTGTAAGAGATCTAGGAATCATCAGTTTTATCACCTGATCAACTCCATTATCAAATGAAATTTTAAATTTATAAAAATAACCATTTGAAAGCACAGTAGGAAGCTGTGCTGCAAAATATAAAAACGCTCCTATTACTACTCCAATTGCAGCACCATAAATGCCATATTTTGGGGCAAATAGATATACTCCTATGATAATTCCAATGTTATAAAGAGCGTTTGCGAGTCCTGGAATCAAAAAGTAGCTAAAAGACTGAAGCATCGCAGTAAATACCGTTCCTATCAGAAAAAGGAATTGAGAAACCTGAATAATGCGCATAAGATTTGCAAGAAGTATTATTTGATCATCTGTAAACTCGGGAGCTATAATTCTCGCAAGCGGCTCTGCAAAAATAAGTACTATTATAGTAATAACTGTAAAAACTATTAAACCTAATGTAGTAAGCGCTGATGCAAATCTAAATGCATCCTCTTTACTTCTTTTAGTTAAATGGTCTGAAAATACCGGTATAAAAGCAGAAGATAAGGCACCCACTATTATAATTTGGAAAAGCAGATCAGGAATCCTAAATGAAGCAAAAAATACTCCTAAATCACTAGAAGCACCAAAATACGATCCGAAAAGACGATACTTTAATATACCCAAAATCTGAGAAAGTGCGGTAGTTATAATAATCAAAAAAGCAGCATTAAAGATGCTAGATTGCTTTGAGGCAACAACAGATAATCCCTTACGGACAAGATTTTTTACCATAAAACTTAGTTTTTATTGTTTTTTCTAGTATAGCATGGTAAAATTCGCCTATGCCAGTAACAAAATCAGCAATTAAAAAGCTCAGACAAGACAAGAAAAAAGCTGTTGTAAATAAAAAAATTAGACAACAGGTTGAGTCTGCAGTAAAAGGAATCAAGAAAGCGAAAAAGACTACGCTTAATGAGGCGTATTCAAAAATTGATAAAGCAGCTAAAAAAGGGCTTGTACATCCTAATAAAGCTGCGAGACTTAAGTCTCAACTTTCAAAAATCGCACCTAAAAAAGTAGGAACAAAAGCAAAGCCTACACCATCTAAAAAACCCGCAGTTAAAGCTGCGGCTCCAAAAACGAAAAAGGCTATAAAAAAATAGTCTTTCCAACCTCATCTTTCTTTGACAAACCTCTAAAAACTCCCTAAACTGAGATGGTGGAGAAAAAGACTAAAATTTCAGTAAACCTATCCTCAAATAAAAGAGTTTCAGTAGGCAACACGTTCTACAATTGGGCTTTTCAAGCAGGGAGAGCAATCGTGGTCTTGATAGAACTCGTTGCACTTGGTGCATTAGGATATAGATTCATAGTTGATGGTCAAATAATAGACACTTACGACGAGATATCAAATGAGGCAAGACTCGTTCAGTTTCAGGCTGAAGACGAAAAACAATTTAGATCAATTCAGAACAGACTGGAAAATATAAAAATTATCGATAACGAAACAAAGGGGAAGATAGAAATTACAAATGACATTATTTCATCAATCAACACAGGCGAATTTACAGATACTGACCTTACAATAAATCAAAATATTATCACTCTCTCAGGAAACTCTCTTTCTGTTTTTACAGTGGAGAACTTCACTAACAGAATAAAGGAGTATCCTCAAATAAGCTCTATAAGCATAGACGAAGTTAATACGTCTAACAATGGGATTAGATTTAGCCTGAGAATCACACTTAAAAAATTAGAAACTAATCTATGAAAGAAAGATTATCAATTGAGCTAGTTAAAATTAAAAAGGAATTTGAAAATCTTATTAAGAAACAAGGTAAGCAAAAAATAATTACTTATCTTTATATAATCTTTAGCCTTATGGCAATTACTGTCTTTGGATTATTCGCAATAGCACCAACTGCATCGACGATATCAGAACTTCATAAAGAAAAAGACGATGGAGAATTTACACTTGAACAGTTGGGAATCAAAAATCAAGCTCTTCAAAAATTAAGCAGCGAATACGGAAACGTAGAACCAGTGCTGGATAAAATTTACGCAGCAATACCTTCATCACCAAAGATACCTGAGGTTATAAGAAAAATAGAAATACTTGCAAATAGAAATAGTCTTGCTGTACAAAACCTATCTACTGGCGCAATTGAGCTATATCCCACAAGTCGCCCAGGAACTCAAATCTTCTCTTATACGATAAATGTCTCTGCACTAGGGACAGAAACTTCTATAAATACTTTTATACAAGAACTAATAAATACAGACAGAATAATAAGCGTAGAAAGACTCAATTCGGGAATTTCCGAGAATAATTTATTTTCAACAACGATAACTGGAAGGGCTTATTTTATTAAAGAATAATATGTTAAAAAATATTATATTTCTATTTGGCTTCAGCGCCTTTGTAACAATTTTTTGGATTGCAACGACAATTTACCATAACAGCGCAACTTCAAAAATTTCAAGCAATAACCTTAAAAAAATTGAACCAATAAACTCCTCCTTTGACAATGCAACGATTCAGATACTAAATACCAGAACTACTGTTCCGGTTGACCTATCGGAGAACCTTAATATCGTAGATGAGAATAGTATTGAGACAGAACCCGAGATAACTTCATCACCTGAATCCATAGAGCAGACTGAGCCAGAGATAACACCTGAACTAACACCTACGCCTTAAATGAAATTACAAGTAAAAAAATTATTGCCAATTATAATAGGGATTTTTTTAATTCTAACAATCGCTGTGACTATTTTTCTAGTACAGCAGGGCGTAATTACGCTAACACGAGCAAGACCAACCTCGATACCGCAAAATATACAGCTGACAAATATAGGAGATTCTTCTTTTACAATTGTGTTTACAACAGAACTTAGCGTGCCTGCAGCGTTAAGAATTCCGGATGGAGGAACAGGCAACACAATAGTTCTAGACGATAGAGATAAAGCCATAGGTAGCCAAAATCCTTATTATTCACATCACATAACTGTTCCAAATCTTACTTCGCAACAAACATACTCTTTTATAATCATTTCTGATGGTAAAGAATACGAATCTCCAGGAAAATATATAGTGACGACCAGTCAGCAGATATCATCCGCACCACCTTCACAAAATCCACTATTTGGAACAGTTATACTACCAGATGGAACTAAAGGCAAAGACACGATAGTCACAGCAAGAGCTGAGGGTAGTCAAGTTCTGTCTTCGATCACAAATGACAGTGGTAATTATATCCTTCCGACAAATTCTTTAAAAAACGAACAACTCAATACTTATCAAAATCTTACGGATAAATCACAAATACTGCTCAACTTTTTTAGGCAAACGTATACAGCAAAAATAACAACGGACTATAAACTTGGACAAAACCTACCATCTATTACTTTAAATCATATATATACCTTTCTCCCCCAAGAAGAAACTTTACTAAAGCCTCCTGCCGAAGGATTTGAAAGTCTTGATGAAATTTCATTTACTTCTGACGAACCGACCGTTATATCTCCACGAGACAACCAGTCTTTCGTAGACCAAAGACCAAACTTCTCAGGAACAGGAGGAGTAAGACAAAAAGCAAATTTATCAATACCAGCTTTAAGTATTAACGAAACTATCGACATAACACCCCAAGGAAGATGGAGCTTCCGACCTGAAGAGAATTTACCACAAGGGAATTACACTGCAGAATTTACTTTACAAAATGATGCTGGGATCAGTTCTAAAATTACAAGATCTTTTTCCATCCTTGCATCAGGATCTCAAGTTTCACAAAGCGCCACTCCAAGTGCCACTCCAACATTTACGCCTAGCCCGTCACCAAGTCCAACAGCAACACCTATTCCGTCAATATCAATTAGCCCGACTCCTACAGTTATAACTTCCATAACTCCAACTATTGGAGTATCTATAACTCCAACATTTACGCCTAGCCCGTCACCAAGTCCAACAGCAACACCTATTGTCATTCCGACCAGTACTCCCCTTCCGCCCATCGATAGCCCGGGCAATTTAACATCATCAACTATTCTTGCTGTATTTTCTATCGTACTTATTGTGGCAGGCGCCGCTATTTTCTTTGCGCTATAATGGTTTAATATTTTTATGAAAATCGGAATTATAGGAGCCGGATTTACCGGACTGGCAGCAGCTTATTATTTGTCTAAAAAAGGCCATAGCGTGTTTATTTATGAAAAAGATTCAAAACCTGGAGGGCTTGCAGTAGGGTACAAAGAAGACGGATGGAAATGGACACTCGAGGCACACTACCATCACTGGTTCACAAATGATAAAAGTGTTCTGGATTTAGCAAAAGAAATTGATCACAAAGTAATTATCAAACGCCCTATAACATCTTCGTTTGTTGATGGAGGAATCTATCAACTTGATTCTCCCATTTCGCTTTTAAAATTTCCAAAACTTAATATACTCAACAGGTTAAGGATGGGCATAACTCTAGCACTACTTCGTTTTAATCCATATTGGAAACCTTTAGAAAATCTTTATGCTGATAAATATTTAAAAACTATGATGGGCAAAACATCTTATCAAAAACTGTGGGAACCTTTAATGGTTAATAAGCTCGGAAAATATGCTAATAAAGTTTCGCTTGCTTGGTTCTGGGCCAGAATTTATAAAAGAACAGAATCCCTTGCATATCCCGAAGGAGGATTTTTAAGATTTGCACAACATCTTGAAAAAAAAATTCAACAACAAGGTGGGGAAGTATATTACAACACAGAGGTAAAAAATCTTTCATCAAAAAAAACTCCAAAACTAATCTATTCCCTTCCAGGAAAACAGCCAGAGATTGAGGTTTTTGATAAAGTTATTGTAACTTTACCACTATCACTATTTTTTAAAATTACTAAATCTCTCCCTGAATCCTATATCAACAGGTATAAAAACCATATTAATATAGGTGCAACAAATCTAGTACTTAGACTTAAGAAAACTTTTTTTAGCGACCAAACTTACTGGTTAAGTATGTGTGATCTTAAATCCCCAATACTCGCTGTAGTACAACATACAAATTTTATGGATAAAAAAAATTACAACAATGAGCATCTTTTATATGTAGGCAATTATATGGAACAAGATGACAAAAGATTTACCATGACTAAAGAAGATTTGTTAAAACTTTATGATCCATGGCTTAAGAAAATTAATCCAAATTATAAACTGTCAATTATCGATTCTCAATTATTTCACGCACCGTTTGCACAACCGATTATCACACCAAGATATTCTAAAAACATTCCGCCATTTAAAACACCACTTAAAAATGTATATCTTGCTAATATTCAACAAGTATACCCTTGGGATAGGGGAACCAACTACGCAGTAGAATTAGGTAAAAAAATATCCAATCTTATTGATGAAAAAGCACTTTAATAAATTAAATCCCTACGCTTTATTTTTTTTAATAATAATTGCTCTATCAATATTCTTGCGATTTTATAATTTAAATTGGGGTGCACCATATTACTTTCACCCCGACGAAAGAAATATTGCATCAAGCATTTCTGGTCTTAGATTTCCGGAGAGCATGAATCCAAATTTCTTCGCGTACGGATCGTTACCAATTTACAGTGCATACTTTTTAGGACTAATCTCAAATTATATTTTAAAGTTTACTACGCAATCTTCAGATATAATTCTTGTAAATTTTACACAATCAATAATAATACTACGATCTTTATCTTTACTGCTTTCGATTCTTGTTACTTATTTAGTATATAACTTAATTAAAAAGTCTACTGACACTAAGTACGCAATACTCGGAGCATCACTTACTGGACTCAATGTAGGCCTGATTCAATATTCACACTTCGGAACTTTTGAAATTTGGCTAACTGCTTTTTTTCTTTTACTTTCTAAATTTATATATGAATACCTAAATTCCAGAAAAAATATTTGGCTCCTACTTTCAAGCCTATCATTAGGAGCACTACTTTCTATTAAAGTGTCTTCTGTCGTTATTTTACCAATTATTTTCTTAACAATAGTCGTTACCAATTTTAAAACAAAAAAAGATTTCAAAAAAATCTCCAAATACGCAAACACTACTGCACGAATAATTCTTGTGACACTAGTCGTGTCATCAATTTTTGTCATTACTTCGCCTTTTGCAATTTTAGATTTTAAATCTTTTATAGGAAGCATGAATTATGAATCTTCAGTTGCACTAGGCACGATAAATGTTTTTTACACAGGAGGATTTATCGACACAATACCGATTATTTATCAACTATTTTATGTCTATCCATATATACTTAATCCCGTAAATCTAATTGTGCTCTTAACAATATCGCCTTTTATATTGTTAAATCTAAAAAAATATAAAAATACATTGCTTCCGCTATCGATAGCATTTTTTCTATTTATATTTCTTTCCCAGTCGTTTTTATATGTTAAATGGATTAGATATTACATACCAACCATTCCTTTTTTAATTATAATTCTTACTTTTGGAATAAAAATTCTAATTGAAAACTTTAGCAGCAAGTACCAAAAAGTTATTTTCTACTCTATTTCTTCACTATTAATTCTTTCCTCAGCAATTTTTTCATTTTCCTATTTTAAAACTGTTTTCTATAAACCTGATACACGAATCGCAGCTTCCGAATTTGCAAATCTAAATATTCCTTCAAATGCAAAAATTGTTTCTGAAGTATATGACCTAGGGATTATACCTTTCAATGATACTTTTCCGAATATCACACTCTTTAATTTCTACGAGATTGACAGTGAGTACGATTCGCAAATCAAAATTGAAGAATTAAGAAATCTTATATCGATATCTGACTATCTCATACTTTCCAGTCAAAGAATAATCAGAAATAGAATGCTTAACAAAAATGCTTTTCCAAATGGATATGAATTCTACAATACACTAGATCAAAGATATGAACTTATCTATGAGACTCCCTGTGATATATTTTGCAAGATTTTATATATAGGAGATCCTATCTTTGCAACTGAAGAAACAGCCAACGTATTTGATAGACCAATAATTCAAATCTATAAAATTAATCATGAATAAGTTAAAAAATTCAAAGGATAAATATATATTGGTTTCAATACTAATCGTTGCATCCATTTTAAGACTGGTCGGTCTTAATTGGGATCAAGGACATTTCCTACATCCTGACGAAAGGCTGTATGTAAATGCATCAAATATTTCACTTCCTCATTCTTTTGAAGAGTTTATTTCTAAAGACTCACCATTAAATCCGCAAATGTTTTATTATGGAAGTTTTCCTCTATATATTTATAAAAGCGTAAATACATTATTTTTTCCAAACGAAAATTTCCTAATCATTTCAAGACTAACATCTGCAATATTTAGCATTACAACAGTTTTGATTATTTATCTCATAGGTAAAAATATATTCAACAGAAAAGTTGGACTAATTGCAGCATTTATTTATGCATTAACTCCAGGGAGCATACAAAATGCACATTTTAATACAACTGAAAGCATTCTTATATTTTTACTATCCACGATATTGTATTTATCAGTTCTAGTTTATAGAAAATTTACTTTTAAAAAAGCAGTAATTACGGCAATTCTTCTGGGCTTTTCTGTAGGAACAAAAATAACCGGACTAACATTAGGACTTATCCCCTTTATAGTATTTGTTGGCATCGCAATCCAACGAAAGATTAAATTATTTTTACTTTGTGGAATAATCTTTTCATTATTTTTTGTTATAGCAGCCTTCATCAGCGCTCCTTACCAAATAATTGACTGGGAACATTTCCGCTTAGAACAAGAATATATGCAGGGGGTAATACTCGGTGATAATAAACCGCCATTTACAATAATTTATGAAAGAACTACTCCATACATTTACCCTTTAATAAAGGTTGTGCCTTTTATATTTGGATTTATAACCCTGCCAATTGCATTACTCGGGCTTGGATTGATTGTAAAAAAACTTATTAAAAACAAAGGCAAAGATATCTCTCTAATCCTTCTTATTATATTTCCGCTGATTTATTTTTTATGGGTAGGAAGCTGGTATGCAAAATTCGCGCGTTATTATATATTGTTAATACCCTTTATAAGTATTTATGCAGGATATTTTATATACAAAATCAAATTTAATTTATTACAAGTAATAATTTTATTTTTAATCTTTATAAACGGAGTCATTTTTATAAAAATCTATTTAGCACCTCATACCCGAATAGCAGCATCAGAATGGATATACGAAAATATTCCCTCCCAAAGTGTAATCACTGGTGAACATTGGGATGATAACCTTCCGCTTCCACTAAGTAATACGCAATATGGGATATTTACACTCAATCAGTTAAATGTGTATGACACCGATGACAAAGAAAAGATTCGAATACTCTCTCAAACACTTGCCGCAAGCGACTATTTTATAACAAGTAGCAGAAGAGTTTCACATTCAATTATTGTAAATAAAGACAAATACCCCTATACCTCAGATTTATACAAAATGCTTGATGAAAACAAAATTGGATATGAAAGGATCAAAGAATTTACTAATTATCCATTTATATTTTCCGATGATTTTGCTGATGAATCATTTCAGTCGTATGATCATCCACCAGTTATAATCTATAAAAACGTAGCTAAGCTAAATGAAAATATAATTTATAATACTTTAACTTATGAAAAATAAATATGTAGCAAAAACTATCGATTTATATAAAAATCTAGGCTGGAAATATTTATTTTGCTACATAAGATTTTGGGACGCTCCAATAGTCGAATTTGAAAAATACATCCCGAAAAAAGGTAATTTTGTTGAATTAGGCTGCGGTGACGGAATATTAAGCAACTATCTGGCAATCACATCAGAACAGAGATTTATACACGGTATTGATACTGACAAGGTCAGACTTAAGTCTGCAAAAAGAGGGCTTAATAATACTAAGTACACCCAGGGAGATATTCGAAAAGTTACGATCCCAAATTGTAATGGAATTATAATATCACATGTACTGCATCATCTATCGTCATACTCTGAACAAGAAGAGTTGCTTAAAGTGTGCAAAAATAAACTCGCAAAAGGCGGGAGCATCTATATACTTGAGATATATAAAAATTTTAGCATTAAATATTTAATAGGCTGGTTTTTTGATCATTTCTTAGTACCCACTTTTTTCGAAAAAAGACTGTATTCAAAAATATATTATAGAAATAAAAATGAATGGACAAAAATGTTGAATAACATTGATCTCAATACTAAAGTAATACCAGTAACAAAAAATAAGCCTATCTCGAATATAATAATATTATGCAAACCAAAAATAAAAAAAGGGTAGGCTTTGATTTTGACAAAGTGTTTGTCAATACTCCGCCTCTTATTCCCGACAAAATTGTGGATATTTTATATAAAGGTTATATTGCCAAAAACAGACAACAAAACTACCTAAAATATAAATTCCCTAACAAAATAGAGCAACAAATTAGAATACTTTCACACCACCCACTTTTTAGAAAACCTATCACAACCAATATAAATGCACTTAGCAAGATTAGTACTCATCCAAATATGAGGCCTTATTTAATCTCAAGCCGTTTTGGATTTCTTAAAAAAAGGACTGATAATTTTCTAACCAAGCATAATTTTCATGCAAATTTTCATGGA